>Ga0209345_10000481_pt1 | contig 51188 bp, 45 predicted proteins | sample Cruoilmetagenom7_FD_187294 | JGI IMG/M metagenome (GOLD analysis project Ga0209345, IMG submission 187294) | Oil polluted marine microbial communities from Coal Oil Point, Santa Barbara, California, USA - Sample 7 (SPAdes) (version 2) | ecosystem: Environmental > Aquatic > Marine > Oil seeps ... | reverse complement strand
CCTCCATCAACTCGCCCAAGCTGCTGATGCTGTCGGGCATCGGTCCCGCCGCGCATCTGGCGGAACATGGCATCGACGTGATCGCGGATCGCGCGGGCGTGGGGCAGAACCTTCAGGATCATCTGGAATTGTATATCCAGATGGCCGCCTCGCAACCTGTCAGCCTGTTTCGCTACTGGAACCTGCTGGGCAAGGCTTATGTCGGCGCGCGCTGGCTGTTCACGCGGACGGGGCCGGGGGCCTCGAACCAGTTCGAGAGCGCGGCCTTCATCCGGTCCGCCGCCGGGGTGGACTATCCCGATATCCAGTATCACTTCCTGCCGCTGGCCGTGCGCTATGACGGCAAGGTCGCGGCGGAGGGGCACGGCTTTCAGGCACATACCGGCCCGATGCGCAGCCCGTCACGCGGGCGGGTACAGTTGACCTCCTCCGACCCGGCTGCCGATCCCTCGATCCTGTTCAACTACATGAGCGAGGAACAGGACTGGGCCGATTTTCGCAAATGCATCCGCCTGACCCGCGAAATCTTTGGGCAAGAGGCCTTCGCGCCCTATCGCAGCCACGAAATCCAGCCCGGAGCCGACGTGCAGAGTGATGAGGACCTGAACGCCTTCATCGCGGAGCATGTCGAAAGCGCCTATCACCCCTGCGGCACCGCAAAGATGGGGGCGGTGGATGATCCCATGGCGGTCGTGGACCCCGAATGCCGCGTGATCGGCGTGGACGGCCTGCGAGTGGCCGACAGCTCGATCTTCCCGCGCATCACCAATGGCAATCTGAACGGGCCGTCGATCATGGTGGGAGAAAAAGCCTCGGACCATATCCTGGGCCGCACACCGCTGCCCCGCTCGAACGCGGAACCCTGGATCCACCCCGATTGGCAAGGATCGCAACGCTAGATAGCCGTTTTACAAGGAGAATTCGGCAAGATTATAACATAATCTTGATTATTGCTTTAATGTAGAGGCCCAGCATCCTTTCGAGGGTCCGGCGGGATAGTCCCTTAAATATCGGCACAGTGACAAATAGAATAGAAATTGTAGCGCGAAGCGGTTAACCCAAAGTTATCTTGCAGCGCAACATCCAGGTGATTTCCCTTGATCAGTGACACTTCCCGACTGCTCGTAATTGGTTCCGAAGCGGCAAATGTCTCGGACCGCACCTTAGGACGAGACAATATCGTCAGTGTGCAATCACTGGATTCGGCAGGCAATTTCACACCTCACCCTGCGTTCAATGCGGTGGGCGCAAACGGCGTGGCGGCGATGTACTACGATGCGCAGCGTACGCGCCTGTACTATTCTGGCGGCACCGATCTGCACTATATCGACTTTGCGACCGGCGCGAAGGTCAGGCTGCCTGTGAAGGGGCTGGTCGATGCGCATGAGATGGAAGTCTGGGACGGGCTGCTTTGGCTGACCAGCACCGGCACCGATGAATATATCACCTATGACCCCGAAACGGGCGCCTTTGACCGCCGGCATATCGTTGAGGTTGCGCAGGGTGCGCCGCGTGACAAACATCACCTGAACCACATTGCGCGCGGCGCGGATGGGGAGCTGTACGGGCTGGTCCACCATATTGATGGCAAGCAGATCCTGAACCAGATCAAGGCACGCGCATTGAAATCACAGGGCAATGGCGGCGTTATCCGCCTCAGCGATGGAAAGCGGTTCCCGCTGCGCCTGCATGCGCCTCACACTGTGACGGCTGTCGGGGATGAGAACTGGGTTTTCGACAGCGGACAGGCAAGTATTCGTATATTTTCCGCGGATTGGACCCCTTTGCGTGCAATCCCCACTTCGGGCTGGGGCCGGGGCGGCGCGTTGTACGAGCATGGGCGCAGAAGGTATTTCGCGGCCGGCCTGTCCAATATCCGCCAACGCTACCAGCATCTGTTCAAGAACTACGCTGCCTTCATCAACGGCGTACAGATTTTCGACGCGGAAACCGGAAAGCAGATCTTCTGCAAGAAGATCGAAGGAGTCGAGCAGATCAACAATGTCTACGTGTTGCCTGCCGAATATGTGGCAATGCTTTGAGCGCAGGGCTCAGCGCGCTTTCCTGCCAACTTCGCGGGTGAGGAACAACCAGAAGACCTTCGGTCCCTCGAGCAGATAGCGTTTCCACAACCGCGCGGGATCGGATCCCAGACGGTACAGCCACTCCAGCGATAGCTTTTGCATCAGTTCAGGCGCGCGGCGCTGGCGTCCGGTCAGAAAATCGAGGCTGGCGCCAACACATAACCCCATGCCGACGGCCTTTCCCCGACGGTGCAGGTGAGCCGCCATGATCTCCTGCTTGGGAAAGGACAGGCATAGCAGCACGATATCGCAATCTGCGGCCTCCACATCGGCCAGAACACGGGCCCAGTTCTCGTCATCGACCTTCATGAAGGGGGCGTCGATCCAGATCAGGTTCAGATCGGGGCAATTCGCCTGCAGAATCGCGAAATCCTCGGCCGAGGGACCGCAGGCCGCGATGCGCAGCGCCTTGGCCTGCGGGTCGTTGAAGATATCGCGCACAATGTCAGAGCCGGGATAGACCTGCAGCTCATACCCCTTGATCCGCGCGAGGTGCTGCAACACGCGGCTGTCGCAAATCCGCGCGGCGGCGGCGGTATAGATCGGGCGCAGCGCGGCCTCCCTGGACAGGCGGATCACGTGATCGACATTCGGCGTCACGATATAGCCGAAGGGGCGATCACGGCCATGGGTCAGGATTTTCTGTCGCCACACATCGCCCTGCGCCACGCTGAATGAGACATCCAGAAAGGATACGGTCTGCACGTCGCTCACCGTGTGCGCGCCTTGACGAATTCGGCGATGAAATCGCGATAGGGTTGCAGGCGTGCCTGCGCTGAGGCGGCCGATTTCTGCGCGTCGGCGCGCATCCCCTCCACATGGTCGAGCGCGTTCAGGCAGCGCGCCAGTGCTTCCTCTTGCGAAACAGTCTTCATGTCGAGCGTGTGCGGGTAATCGAGGCTTTCGAACAAGCCCTGAAACTTGACGCTATAGCTCATCGGAACGCAGGCCACGCCGCTGGAAACAGCCCCGATCGCGGCGTGCATCCGTGCGGCCAGCATCAGGTTCATGCCGGCAATGAAGGTCTTTGCCTCGCGCGCATTGTAAAACAGTGGCGCCACGCGCAGGGCGGGCGTCTGCTCCGCTAGCTTCAGACAAACGGAGCGATCACTTTCTAGCGTGGCGGCGGCAGAATTGGTCTTTGGCGCTGCCGTGCTGGAAATGCGGTAGACATGCGGCAGCAGCCACAGAACCACATCTGGCCGCGCGCTCAACTCCGCAATCAGATTGTCGATCAGGGTCGCGTAATCCACGCTCAACCCGAACTGATTCGATTTGGTATAGCCCCCCGAATAAAGCAGGCCGGACACGTTCAGCGCGACATGGGTTTTGCCCTCCTCCAGCACAGGAAAGCTAACGGGCCAGTAATCGAACCTGCTCAACGCAAAGGCGACATCGGTGGTCAGCTGCAACTGTTCCGCCTGTTCCGGCCGCAACAGGTCGCGCGCGCGATCTGCGGAGGGGGCGTCGCGGGCAAAGACCTTATGCGCCCGTCGCAGGGCCGCACCGCCCAGCTTTCTGGCCCAGGAGGCAGAAAACGGCCCTATCGTTTGCGGGCTGAGCACCAGCCGCTTGCCCATCTGGGGAACAAGGAATTTCAGGCCCGCAATCTTGAGCAGACGCTTGAAGCCGTAAATGTCCGAAAAGCTGTCCCCACCGCCGATGTCGAACACCATGTCGCATTCCGCCAGTTTGCGCCGCACGGCGGGGGCCTGCGCGAATTTCGACACGGTCACATATTCATATGATCCGACTTCTTGCGGTGCGGCAAAGGCATCGTCCCCGCGCGGGCCAAACAATATGAAACGCACCGGTCCCGTTGTGCCTGTTTCCTTCAGTGCGCGGGAAATGATGGTCATGTTCGCATCCGTTAGTGCGCTGACCCCCATATTTCCTGAAACGAAACTGTGCCAGAGAAGCCCAATGGTGATCACGTCGGATACTCTTCATATTCTTGAGGAACGTCGAAGGTCATATACGCGTATTTTACGACAAAGGGGCATCTTGGTCTAGCTTTAGAATACCCGGTTTATACAATATAAATCCAAATACATCAGTTGCTTACTCTAATAAAATGCCGATTTCCCATGTAGATCATATGTTTGAAGGGCTATCGAAATGTTGCAAAGCAGCAATTTTGGCCCCAAAATCATCCCTGCAGGCGGTACGCGCCCTGCGCCCGGCCCTGCCCCGTAGATATTTCACCTCAATGGAGCCGCGATGTTCAGCCCCAGACAACTCGTGCTCGTCACCGGTATGCCCCGGTCGGGAACAACCGTGATCGGGGAACGTTTGTCGCAGGGTCCCACCGTGGCGGAGTTGTATGAACCGATGAGCCGCAAGGTCGGTGATATCGGTATACACAACCAGTTCGAAACCGTCGGCGCGGGCGGGATGTCGTCTGAACAGGCGCAGGCCTTTGTCGCACGGCTGCGGCGCGGGCAACTTTAGGGGCGCTGGCCGGGCCTGCGCTCGGGTCGCAATCCACTGCTGAACCGGACCCGCCGCACGATGCTGGCTGCGGCCTTCAAACCGGGACTGACCCATCTGATCTGGAAAGACCCCTTTGCCGTATTGTGGGCCGACTGGCTGGCGCGCAATACGGACATATCTGTAATCTTTACCCTGCGCGCGCCGCTTTCCGTGGTGGCAAGCTTTTCGCGCATGGGCTGGCATTTCGATCCGGCCGATCTGGCGCGGCGCATGGCGCAAAGCGGTCTGTTGACTGCGGATCTGCCGCAGCGGGGCGAGGGGATCTCCCCGAATGCTCATGATGCCATGCTGATCTGGTATCTGGTCCATCTGAACCTGCGGGCGTGGATGGATGCGGACAGTCCCATCACCGTGGTGGATATCGAGGATAATCTGGAACATGGCGTGGCCGTGGGTGAACGGTTGCAGGCCGCCACCGGCCTGCCGGTCGCCGCTGCCGCCGCATTGAGCACCGCCCCGACATCCGGCGAGGCCCTGCCGCAAAAGGCACATGTCAAGGAACGCTCGGCCCAGAGCATCACCACCTACTGGAAGCAAACACTGTCCCCGCAGGAAATCGAAGCCTGCGAGGCGCTGAACGGTGCGCTGTTCGAGGAATTGCGCGCGCGGGTTTCGCTGGCGGGCTAAAGGCCCCAGCGCTTGCAGCGGATCCACAGGATCGCGCGCATCACCATCCAGCGCGGACCGGGGCGGGTAAAATGCTTGTCGATGAATACGCGCAGGCTGTCCGCCTTGAACCGCGCGACGACGGGCGATGGCTTGCTGTTCGTGCCCCAGCCCAGTTCGTGAATGACCGGCGTCACGTCGAGTTGCTCGATCTGCCAGCCCTTGGAACGGGCCATCAGACACATGTCCTCATCCTCGCCATAGAGGAAGATATCGGGATCGAACCCCCCCTTCAATGCAACGCGAACCTCCTCGCGCAAGAGCAGGGCCGCGCCGCAGACCCAATCGGGATTTTCAACGATTTTCGCCGACTGCTCTGGCGCATGGCTGGCCAGATAGCTGCGCGCAACAGGCACCCGGCGCAGAACCGCACGCAGCGGCCCCAGGCGCGGATGGCTGGCGATTGCACCGGCCAGCTTTCCGACGCCCAGCTCCTGCAGGGTCCATTTCAGCGGCGCGCTGCGCCCATAGGCAGCCGTTTGCGGGCTGAGGTCGGGATAGACCAGCGGCAATCCCGCAATACCGGTCCGGGGCTTGGCCTCCATGTGATCCAGGGCCGCATCCAGCACGTTTTCCTGCAAATAGGCGTCGGCATTGTGCAGATAGTAATAGCGGGCCGGTGCGCGCTGCATTCCCAGATTGTTGCCTCGGCCAAACCCCAGATTGCCCCCACTCTCGATCAGGGTGACCTGCGGATAGCTCTCACGCACAATCGACACCGTATCGTCCGAGGACGCATTGTCGACCACCACGATCAGTGCCTCGTACCGCGTGACAGGGTGGGCCAGCAGACTGTCGAGGCATTTGGCGATGAACCGCGCGGAATTATAGGTGACGATGATGATCGAAAGATCGGTCACTTGGTCGCTCCGGTTGCGAGCCTGCGTCTTTGGGGCTGTGTCTGATGCCGGGCTTCGGGGGCAACCCGGCGATAGCGCGCGCACAGGGCGAGCAGCCATGCGAGCAGGATGAAATGCAGCGGATGCAGGGTGAAAATCGACAGAATCCCCATGAAGCCCAGACTGCCGCCAAATGCGATAAACACTCCGATGAACTGCCCCAATTCCCCCCTTTGGCGGATCGCTCTACGTGTCGGCCCATGCAGAATGCACCTCATGCCAGACAGCAGAACCACCAGGTTGAACATCAAGAACAGGATCACCGCAGGCAGGCCGGATCCCAGCAGGATGCTGAGGAACCAGTTATCGATGGTGTTCAGGTTCGCCTCCCACAGCATCAACGATCCGCTGGCATAGGTCACGGCATCCGCAATCGCCTGCGTTCCGCCCGGCCCCTGACCAAAACCGAACCACGGCGCGTTTCCAGCTGCAATCAGCCCGTTCACGATCTGCGCAACACGCGTGTAGGACGAGAACAGCTCGTTCCCCGTGATCCGCTCAGCCAGCGCTGCCACGAACACGGCCGCGACGGGCACCAGAATCCACAGGAACACACCCAAATTGACCTGACGCCCGGAAATCCCGACCCGCAGTCCCCAGAACAGCAGATAGATCAGGATTTGCGCTGTCAGGATCAGCAGGGTCGCCCGCGATCCGGTGGCAATGCCGATCCCGATCAACAGCACCGCCACCAGAAAGGCACGGCGCAAAGGCAATTGCGCCCGGTCCATGAACAGCACGATGGGCAGCAGGAAAACGACATACTGTCCCAGTGTCAGCGGATGTTCGAAGGCCCCCTTGGATCGCAACATGCCCCCCCGTTCGATACTGGCATTGAGGATCGCATCCCCCGCACTGGCGGAGGCAAAGGGCGTAAACGGGTTGGACTGGGTTGCCAGTTCGATCGCCACCACTGCCGCCATCCAGAACACGCTGAATGTCAAAATCCTGAGCACCGGCTGTATGGTGCCATTTTGAAAGTAGAGCCAGAAAAACAAAATGAATACAAAGGCATTGCTGGCCACCTCGTTGATGACCAGATATTGCGAGACCGTATATGGCGACATGAACGCCGCCAGCGCGCGCCACAGGAAAAAGCCGATAAAGCTCAACAGAAAGACCGGACTGGTCCGCCATAGTTGGGAGATAGCAGGGCGGATCACCTTGCCATAGACGCCCGTCAGCACCGCCGCCGCCATCAATGCCAGCGTCAAACGCTCAACATTCAGCTGCACATTCGCCGCAAGCTCCGGCCCGATATAGAAGGGGATGCAAAGCAGCGCGAACAGGTAAAGCCGGGGAAGATACATCCGCTCTAGCCCTTCGAAGCCTTGCGGCGCAGAACAATCAACCGGCGCAATGTCGCGACCAGAATACGGGCCCGCGCCTTAAGCGACAGATCCCTTTGATATCCTGCGAGCGCTGCGCTGTTATACTCAGGCACGGCGTGGCCCATCAGGCGATAGGCAAAGATACGGATGCGCAACTGGCGACGACGGTTGATCTGACCGGGCTGCATCTGGTCGATCTCGCGTATATCCAGCGGTTCGGTCGCTATTGCGCCGTCGGTGCGGGCCGCATTCAGCAATTCCTGCCCCAGCGGTGTGCGTGCGATGATCAGGCTGCGGCCGTCTGCCTCGGTAAAGGTCGGATAGCCGTCATCATCCCCGTACCACGCATCCGCGGCGACGATATCGGCCTGCTCGCCAATGCCATCGGGGCAGATCTTGCACAGGGAATGGACGTGGCGGCGCAGGATCTTGCCCCAGCTTTCGTTATAGGTGCAGGTCCTGGCATCGCCATCGGCCAGATCGGCGCGGGTATCGCCCGGCCAGCCATTGCCGCGATGGCGAAACCGGGTGACCTGCGCAGGATCGTCCACCCCCAGATCGCGCAGCAATTCGCGGTTGCCCGTATCGCTGGGTGTGCCCGCACAAAAGAAGGAGAGCAAGACCTCGACCCGCGCGCCTACCGGATCACCTGCTGCGATAGCACGGCGCAAGGTGGCAACATCACAGGGCCGGCCGATAACGGCCACACGCCCGGTATCGCCCTCTGCGCGTAAATCCGACAATGCGACCAGGGGCGCCGCCGGGCAATATTTCGAGCCCGCCCCGTCCAGAATGACCGTTGCCTCTGACGTGGCACCTGACCGGGTGCCAATGGCATAGGCCGGATCATAGGTCGTGACCAACACACGCTCCACACGGCCCGAGGCGATCAGCCAGCGCGCCAATCCGGTCAGCGCCCCACCCGAGGAGCCGAGCTGGCGCACCTGCGCATCGGTGGAATATCCGGTGGCGACCTCATGATGACGGCCCCACATGTAATCATCGGTGGCCCCGGCCGGGCCTTGCCCCGCTACCACAACCTCGCGTCCGTTGCGCCCGGGACAGGCCGCCGCGACCAGCGCATCATCGCTAGGCGATTGGTGCATCGCGGCATCCGGTTCCAAGAACCCCTGCGCCGAAAGCGCCATCCCGATTCCAGAAAGGCTGGCACAATAACCGCACCCGATACACAGGTCGTTCTCCACGACCCCGGACGCTGTCGTTCCGGTCCCGCTCATACGAGGTCCTTTGTTATGTTCATTGAATGCGTTCTCCGGGCAGGGTGTCAGGACTATGGATCCATTCAGGATGCTGTTCCAGCAAACGCGCAATGCCTGCCTTGTCCATCTCCCACCAACGTGATGCCTCGATCTTGGCAATTGTTTCGGGCGGGAAACGCATTTTCACAACGCGCGCCGGAACACCGGCAACGACAGAATAGGGCGGAATGTCCTTTGCTACGACTGCCCCTGCCGCGATAACGGCCCCGCGCCCGATCTTCTGGACCGATGGCAGGATCGCCGCATTATGGCCAACCCAGACGTCCTCGGCTATTTCGCATTTCGTGCGGGGAAACGGCGCCTTGGGAACCATGCCCAGCTTAGGGTTGTAGACATACGGATGCAGCATCAGGTAATCTACACCGTGATTGGCGTTGAACCGGCGGCAGCTGTCCGAAAACGAGCAGTAGCGCCCGACCTTCATCCCTGGGCCGAACCGGTCCCTGTCAAAGCATCCGTAGGAATACATCCCCACATCGATATCGTAAGCCTTGCGGTAAAGCTTTCTGAGAAGGACGCTTTCCATCTCCTTCGGTTTGAAAAACCGCTTGTAGAGACGGGCGGCGATCCGGAAAATCTTACTCATTGCGTACCTGCGCGGCGAATGCTCAAAACGAGGATGAAACCGGTGGCACTCAACGTCGCCGCTGCCGTTGCCGCAGCGATCATGCCTGTCGCACCGTAAAGACCGGCCAGCCAGAAGGCTACCAGAGCAAAACAGCCCAGACTGAACATGTTGACGATGGAGCGCTCTTTTTGCAGCCCCTTAGATGTCACCATTATTGCAAATGACGAACTGATATAACGCATACAGATCAGCAACCCGAACAGCCACATATCCGCGCGCAGCGGAGCATATTCCGCCGTATAGATCAGGCCGACAATCCATGGTCCCAACAAGGCCAGTGCGGCCAGTGCGGCCATCCCGACACCGGTTTGCACCATGAAAAAGTGAAATGCCAAACGACGCCATTGCGCAGGTTGCTGTGCTGTGCGGCTCAGCCGGGGCAGGATGACGCTATTGAACGGCTGCGCGAAAATTGAGGCCCCCTGCGCGACCTTCTGCCCCGCCTGATACAGACCCACTGCGGCAGGATTGGTCACGATGGACAGGATCGCGATGTCCAGAAAGCCGAAGCTGCGCTGGGTAAAGACATCCAGCGCATAGGACAGATTGTACCGGATCTCGGTGGTGATTGCGCGCATGTTCCATGCCTCGGGCCTGTGTTCGAAATGATGCCGCCACAATCGCACGGTCAGCGCAGTATAGATTGTACCGATGATCACGAAGATCAGTGCAAATCCCGCCGGTGGTGCCTGCATTCGCGTCAGGATCAGTGCGGCAATCACACCCACACCATTGGCGCACAGCAAGTGCAGGGAATCGCGCAAGTGCAAATCAGCGCTTTTGAGCATGGTGCCAAACAGGTTTCCGACGGACAGGCTGGCCACACCCAGCCAGATCGCCAACAGCAAGCCCAGCTGCATCTGTGCGATCCATCCAACCAGCAGAAGTAACGGCGTCAGCACAACAAACAGCATGATCTTGGTCTGCACTATCCGGCCCGGAAGACCGCCATGCGCGGTCATCAGACCGTCCGTATCGCGCAGCAGCCGCGTCACATATCCGAAGTCGAAGGCAATCCCGAAAAGTGAGGCGGTCGCATAAGCCAGCGCGAACAGACCGAAATCAGCGGGCCCCAGACTGCGCGCCACAAGAATAAAGATAAAGATAGTGCCCAGCACACTGGCAATGATTCCAGCGCCGCTTTGAATCAAGCGTAGCAGAACCAGCCGTGCGGAACTTTCCTTCATTGCCGAAACCTCAAGAAAAGTCGCTGCGCAGGGTCTGTAATTTTAAAAAATCCTTACCGGAAGCTATGGCGCACTGCAACAAGAACGCCTGCGGGAAAGCCTTCTGCTGCGGATTTCACCCGATATTAACCTTTCAAACGTCATTATCGGCCTGCCGCAAATGATAGGCGGCAGCTTCATTTTGATCCGGTTCATATTTGAAAACATAGGAATTTTTACATGTCCAATGCACATTCCGGTCGCGCGGCCGCGACCAGCGGTTCCGCAACCGACCTTATGCCGATTGTTCCCGATGATCTGGCCGACCTGCCCACGACAGCAACCGCGCTTTATGTCGAAGTGGGCGGCGATGTGGCCTTTGTCTCGCTTCGCGGCGCAACACGCACCGTTGCCGTCGCCGACATGACGATCCTGCCCGTTCAGGTTCGCCGTGTCCTGGCCAGCGGCACGACCGCCGGTGGGCTGCACGCCTTCACAATCGGGGCGGCCTGATGCTGACGGTTCGCCTTGGGGTCAGCAACCGCGCGATGACGGGCCTGCATCCCATACGGATTGCGGGAATCGGCGGCCTGGGCGCACGGGCAGGCTTCACCCGTGCGGGCAGCGCCACCGCCTTTGACGCGCAGGGGCAGATCGCAACCTATCCGCCGAACATACAGCGCCCCGCCCATGCACCGCAGGGGGGCGCGCGGCTGGGCACGGTGATTGAGGGGGAGGCGACCAATCTGGTGCCCTATTCCGCAGCAACCTCTGCTACGTGGGAAAATTTCGGTGCCAGTTCACAGGATCTGTCCGTGAACGCGCTGGGGCTGTTTCCGGGTGTTCGGGTCATCTCGCACGGGTCGGTGTCCCACCGCCTCAACAGCGCGGAAATCTCCATGACAGGCGGTCAAGCCTATGCATTGCGCCTGTTCCTGCAGGCGGGCAGTTCGCCCTCGGCCAGATTGATTGTACGGGCGGGCAGTTCGACCTTCTCAATGGTCAACGGCGCCCCGGGGGAATTCGCGACTGTCAGCGACGGAGCGGGAGAGATCAGCGTATTGGCCCAGACGGTGCTGCCGGATTCCACGATCATGTGCGATGTCGTCTTCATCCCTGCGGCGAGCGATCTCTACACGATCGGGATCGGTCCAAATAGCGGGGTCGAGGGAGAGGACGTGATCCTGCTGGCCCTGCAATGCGAGGCGGGGACCGCCCCGACCAGCTACATCCCGACGACCGATCAGCCTGTCACGCGCATGGCCGATCGGATCGCGATATCCGGGGTCTCGGGGGTGTTTGACGTCTATTTGCGCGATGGCGACGGGCTGGAAACAGTTCTGGACGCCATTGAGATCGGCGATGGGTACCGCCCCGATATTGCCGGTTCAGTTCTGGCGGGAATGCTTTTGATCCGGGCCTGACAGCGTTTCGCTCCACCGCGCCCTGAATAACGGCGCGGTGGAGTTCTCTTCGCATCTGCGTTGTGATGGAATTCCGTTCGCAGTTGCGTTATGATATCGGGAGAGTACCCTTCCCCTCTTACCTTTGCGAAGAGAGATACCCTTTAGATGATTAATTTTCGCTGCTTTCCTGCGTTGGCCCTCATCACATCTGTTGCCGCATGTGATGTCGCCACACAATTGCCATTCGAATCCTCGCTCACGCGGGGGGAAGCCCAGACTTTTCTACGCGAATCGCCCAACAGTTCGCGTCAGAAATATGGTCTGCGCCAGCTTCAAAAGATGGTTGAGAAGGGGGATGATCGCGCGATGCTGGTCATCGCAGGCGCATATCGCCGGGGCACAGGGGTCGAGGCTGATCCGGTCGAGGCCGTCCGTTATTACGAAATGGCGTCCGAACTGGGCAATGTAACGGCCAAGCGGATTTTGACCCGCTATTACCTTGATGACAGCCTGTCGTTCTATAACCCCGCCCGCGCGGCGGAATTGTACAGCGAGCTTGAATCCCTGCCCGAAAGCGAAGACGACCGGCGTAGATTTGCCGAGCTTTCCAATGATCCCGATGGCGAGATCTATGACCCCGAGCATGCGGCAGAACTTTATGCAGAGTTGAACGCAAATGGCGATGAGAATGCGTGGTTGCCGCTTTCCCTGCTCTATCTCGATGAGGAGAGCCCGGTTTACGATCCGCAGGCAGGGCTGGCCGTGCTGGTCGAGCAAACCCAGATGGGCAATGGCGACGCCTACGTCAATCTGGGCCGCGAAAGCCTGCGCGGCAATGTGGTCGAACGGGATCTCAATCAGGCAAACGCCTATTTCCAGCAAGGTGCCGCAGCGGGCAGTATGCGCGCTGAATTGCAGCTTGCTATCTCGCAGATTACCGGCCGGGGCATGGTCGCGGATCGCGATGCAGGGATTGAAAATCTGTACCGCATCGCCCGCGAGACGGATAACCCCGGCGCATTGCTGCTGTTGATCCGGTATGACGCACCTGAATATTACGTCGCCTGGATGCAGGAAAAACTGGCCTCCAAGGGCGCCTATAACGGGCCATTCTCAGGCAATATGGATGATGCGACAGCCGTTGCTGTCACACAATGGTGTGGCAACAACAACGTCACGCTCGATTGCACGACGGTCAATGCTGACCGCGACACCGTGGTCGCGCTGATCCGCAGCTTCCGCTGATAATCGCCGGGCGCGATCGTCAGGTCGCGCCCTTGGCACGAGGCTTCGAGATACGGGGCAGTTGCGCCAGATAGCGTCCGTATTGCGTTTTACGGAACAGTTCGGCCCGCCCGGCCAGCGTCGCGTTGTCGATCCAGCCGTTTTGCCATGCGATCTCGTCCGGGTTGCCGACCTGCAACCCCTGTCGTTCCTGCAAGGTGCGTACGAAATTACCCGCATCCAGCAGGCTTTCATGGGTGCCGGTATCCAGCCATGCGAACCCCCGGCCCATCCGTTCTACCGTCAGCGCACCATCATCCAGATACATTTCCAGCAATGTGGTGATTTCCAGTTCACCCCGCTCGGACGGGGTCACGGCGCGCGCGCGGGCAGGCGCGGTGCCATCCACGAAATACAGCCCTGTCACGGCATAGTTCGAGGGCGGGTCGCTGGGCTTTTCCACGATGCGCGTTACCACACCATCCGCATCGAAACCGACCACGCCATAGCGGCCCGGATCAGCCACGTGATAGCCGAATACCGTCGCGCCGCTTTCGGCCTGATCCGCGTGATCCAGCATTTCGGGCAGGCCGTGGCCAAAGAACACGTTGTCCCCCAGCACCAGCGCCGAAGGTGCGCCATCCAGAAAGTCTTCTGCAAGAATGAACGCCTGGGCCAACCCGTCGGGGGATGGCTGCTCGATCCAGGTCAGTTCCAGTCCCCACTGGCTGCCGTCGCCCAGCAAGTCGCGGAACTGGCCCTGATCACGTGGGGTCGTGATGATCGCAATCTCGCGGATGCCAGCCAGCATCAGGACGCTCAGCGGATAATAGATCATCGGCTTGTCGTAGAGCGGCAAGAGCTGTTTGGACACGCTCAGCGTGATCGGATGCAGCCGCGTACCGGAGCCGCCTGCCAGAATGATGCCCTTGCGTCGGGTCATGTGCTCTCCAGTTCTGCGATTACGTCGCGCAGGCTGTTACGCCAGTCAGGTCGGTGGATGCCAAAGGATGCCCTCAGAGAGGAGCAATCCATACGTGAATTGAAGGGCCGCGCCGCCGGGGTGGGATAATCGGCGCTGGGAATATCTTCGACCGTGGTGCCGGTGCCCAGTTGCGAGAAGATCTCGCGGGCGAAATCTGACCATGACGTCTCGGGAAAGCCTGAGAAGTGATAGGTGCCGGTCTGCTCGGGCGTGCTGTTGAGGACCTGCGCCATGCGCACGGCCGCCGCCGCGATATCCGCCGCCGCTGTCGGTCCGCCGATCTGATCGGCCACGACGCGCAGCTGGTCGTGAGTGCCGGACAGCCGTCGCATCGTCTTTACGAAATTCGCGCCATGGGCCGAGAAAACCCACGATGTCCGCAGGATTGCATGAACGCCACCAGCCGCGCGAACGCCCTGCTCTCCGGCCAGTTTGCTCGCCCCGTATACGCCCAAAGGTCCGGTTTCATCATCTGGCTTCCACGGGGCCTCACCCCCGCCGTCAAAGACGTAATCGGTGGAGATGTGGACAAGGGGTACACCCTGCGCCGCCGCCGCGCGCGCCATTTCAGCGGGGGCGGCACCGTTGACGGCATGGGCCAGGTCGCTCTCGCTCTCCGCCTTATCCACGGCGGTATAGGCGGCGGCGTTGATGATCACATCCGACGGATGCGCGGCAATTGCGGCCTCGCACATGCCGGGCACACCCAGATCCGCCTGATCGCGCCCCAGGAACACCGCATCGGGCAGCAAGCGTGCCAGTTCTCGTGCGACCTGTCCGGTCTTTCCGAAGATCAGTGCCTTCATGCCACGCCCAACCGTTTGCCGACGCCGTCGCGTTCCAGCAAGGGGCGCCACCAGCCCTCGTTGGCCAGATACCATTCGGTGGTCTTGCGCAGGCCTTCCTCGACCGTAACCGAGGGGCGCCATTCCAGCTCTGTACGGATGCGGGCGGGATCGATGGCATAGCGCTGATCATGGCCCGGGCGATCGGCGACGAAGGTTATCAGTTCCGCATGGGGGTGATTGACCGGGCGGATTTCGTCGAGAATGCTGCAAATGCCCTCTACGATTTGCAGATTGGTGCGCTCGTTCTCACCGCCGATATTATAGCTGCGGCCCAGCTCACCCTTTTGCAATACGGTCAGCAATGCATTGGCGTGGTCCTCGACATACAGCCAGTCGCGCACATTCGAGCCATCGCCGTAAACCGGCAGCGGTTTGCCCGACAAGGCCTTGAGGATCACCAGCGGGATCAGCTTTTCGGGGAAGTGGAACGGGCCGTAATTGTTCGAGCAGTTACTCAACACCACGGGCAGGCCATAGGTTTCGCCCCATGCGCGCACCAGATGGTCGGATGCGGCCTTGGATGCGGAATAGGGTGAGCGCGGATCGTAGGGCGTTTCCTCGGTGAACTGGCCTGTTTCGCCAAGCGAGCCGAATACCTCATCTGTGGATACATGATGAAACCGGAAATCAGCTGGTTGCCGCCGCCCCTCCCAATAGGCCCGCGCCGCCTGCAACAGGGTATAGGTGCCTGTGATATTGGTCTGGATAAAGGCGCCCGGCCCGTCGATGGACCGGTCCACATGGCTTTCGGCCGCCAAATGCATCACCGCATCAGGCTGGTGCGTGTCGAAAAGGCGTGTCAGGGCAGCGGCATCGCAGATATCGGCCTGCTCGAACGCATAATCGGGGCTTTTCGCGGCCTCCGCCACATTGGCCAGACAGGCCGCATAGGTCAGCGCGTCCAGGTTAACGACGCTATGGCCGTCACGAATGGCCTGCCGCACCACGGCGGAGCCGATAAAGCCCGCACCACCTGTAATCAGAATCTTCATGCCCGGCCCCCCCCGGGTATCTGGCCGTCCCACACGAACGGACTGTCGAAATCAGCCATGTCCGGGGCGGCGGCGTCCTTGTCCGAGATATGCGGAGCACCCTCTAGCGGCCAGTCGATGGCCAACACAGCGCTGTCCCATCGCACTGCACCATCACATTCGGGCGCGTAGTAATCCGTGCATTTGTAGACAATCTCCGTATCGGGTTCGAGCGTGACAAATCCGTGCAGGAACCCCGCCGGAATGAACAACTGACGCCCGTTTTGCGCGCTCAATTCCTCACCCACCCAGCGTCCGTAGGTTGGGGAGCCTTTGCGGATATCCACCGCCACATCGTATAGCCGCCCGCGTCCGCAGCGCACCAGCTTGGCCTGCGCATGAGGGGGCGACTGAAAATGAAGGCCGCGCAACGTGCCGGCACGTTCGGAAACCGAATGGTTGTCCTGCACGAAATCCGCATCGATACCGTGAGATGCGAGCCTGTTGCGATTCCAGCTTTCGGAGAAGAAGCCGCGATGATCCCCAAATCGGTCGGGGGTCAGAATACACAGGCCAGGCAGTTCGGTTTGTCGAAAGTCCACTGAATTTCCATCCGTCAGTTTTCCAGCCGGTAATCGCGACCGGAGAAGAGGCCCGTAATACTGCGCATCTTTTCCCTACACCTGGCAGGATGGTAAATCCCGCTTCTGCTACGATCCGGCGGCTTACGCTGCATTGCAACGGAAATATGCACGGCAAAAGCCGGAATACAATTGAAAGCAGGTATTCCTCTACCTTGCGCTTTCGCTGTGTCCTGTCTGTATGCTTCGGGCTGCGCTTGGCTTTTGTGAGCGGAAAAGACACAAGATGCAGAATATTGGCGAAAGGAACGGTCATGCGTATTGCGATGATAGGAACCGGATATGTCGGCCTCGTGTCAGGCGTCTGTTTTTCCGATTTCGGCCACAGCGTCACCTGTGTTGATCTGAACGCGGACAAGATCGCCCGACTCAGTGCGGGCGAAGTGCCGATCTATGAACCGGGTCTGGATGAGCTGATGGCGCGCAACATGGCGGCCCGTCGATTGGACTTCAGCACCAACCTTGCAGATGCAGTCGCGCAGGCCGATGCGGTGTTCATCGCGGTGGGCACCCCGACCCGCCGTGGCGACGGCCATGCCGACCTCAGCTATGTCGAGGCGGCCGCCCGCGAAATCGCAACAGCCCTGACCGATTATACGGTCGTGGTCACCAAATCGACCGTGCCTGTGGGGACCAATGCGCGGGTTGCCCGGATCCTGTCCGAAACCGCGCCCGAGGCTGATTTCGATGTGGCCTCCAACCCTGAATTCCTGCGCGAAGGTGCCGCGATCGAGGATTTCATGCGCCCTGATCGCGTGGTTGTCGGTGTCGAGAATGACCGCGCCCGCGACGTGATGCAGGCGATCTATCGCCCGCTCAGCCTGCGCGACGCGCCGGTCATGTTCACCGATCTGGCCTCGGCGGAGATGATCAAATACGCCGCCAATGCGTTTCTGGCGACCAAGATTACCTTCATCAACGAAATCGCCTCTTTATGTGAACGGGTCGGTGCCGATGTGAAGCAGGTGTCCAAGGGGATGGGACTGGACGGTCGGATCGGGCCCAAATTCCTGCATGCAGGCCCCGGCTATGGCGGATCGTGCTTTCCCAAGGACACCCGCGCCCTGGCCCGCATCGGTCAGGAGCACGCCGTCCCCCAGCGCATCGTGGAAACCGTGATCGACGTGAACGAGGCGATCAAACGGCGCATGGTGGACAAGATTTTCGACATGCTCGACGGACGAATCGCCGGCAAACGGGTCGCCGTGCTGGGCGTGACGTTCAAGCCTGATACCGATGACATGCGTGAGGCCCCCTCGCTGACCATCGTCCCCGCCCTTGTCGGCGCAGGGGCCGAGGTTCGCGTCACCGATCCGCAGGGCCGGCACGAGGGGGAGCGTCTGCTACCCGGCGTGACATGGCACGAGGATCCCTATGACGCGGTGCAAGAGGCCGACGCCGTGGTTCTGTTGACCGAATGGAACCAGTTCCGGGCACTGGACCTGACGCGTCTGCGCAAGGCGATGCGCGGCACCGCCATTGCCGATTTGCGCAACATCTATCGCAGTGAGGATCTGACCGCCGCCGGGTTCAAGGCCATCGCCATCGGCCGGGGCCTGACAGACGGAACAAACGCGTGAGCCGCCGCGCATTCATCACCGGCACCGCCGGGTTCATCGGCTTCCACCTTGCCCGCCACCTGCTGGATGCGGGTTGGGTCGTGCACGGCTATGACGGTATGACCGACTACTATGATGTCAGCCTGAAGCGCGACCGCCATGCCCTGCTGGACAGACATCCGAGCTTCACCGCGCATGAGGCCATGCTGGAGGATATGCCCGCGCTGGAAGCCGCAGCAGATGCCGCGCAGCCCGACCTGATCGTACATCTCGCAGCGCAGGCAGGGGTGCGCTACAGCCTCGAAGCGCCACGCGCCTATGTCGAGGCGAATCTGGTTGGCGGCTTCAATGTGCTCGAAATCGCGCGGATGCATGAACCCGCGCATCTGATGATGGCCTCGACCTCCTCGGCCTACGGCGCGAATACCGAAATGCCCTTTGCCGAGGTTCACGCAGCCGATCATCCGCTGACGCTGTATGCCGCGACGAAAAAGGCGAACGAGGCGATGGCGCATTCCTATGCCCATCTGTGGCGGATCCCCACGACGCTGTTCCGGTTCTTTACTGTTTACGGCCCATGGGGCCGGCCCGACATGGCGCTTTATAAATTCGTGACCGCGATGGAGGCGGGCAATCCTGTCGAGCTGTATAACAATGGCGATATGTCCCGTGACTTCACCTATGTCGACGATCTGGTCACGGGAATCGCGGCTCTGATCGACGTGCAGCCTCCACAAGTGGACGCGCGCGGTGCATTCACACTCGATCCGTGCGACAGCCTCAGCCCGGCCGCACCATGGCGTGTGGTTAATATCGGAAATGGCGCTCCCAGCCGCTTGGCTGATTTTGTCGAGGCGATCGAGGCCGCGATGGGACAGAAAGCCGAGCGCCGCCTGATGCCCATGCAAAAGGGCGATGTACCTGCAACCTGGGCCAGTACCGACCTGTATCGCGCCTTGACCGGTGCCCCCCTGCCCCGCACCGACCTGCGCACGGGCGTGGCCGCCTTTGTAGACTGGTATCGGGAGCGTCGCGGCTGATTGGGAACACGCCCGGGAAAGTTCAAATGCAGTGTGGATCGCACGAAAAAGGGGGCCGAAGCCCCCTTTGGATATCTCAACAATGCTGGCAGTCGCTTATGTGGGGCTGCCTTCATCCTCATCATCGTCGTCGTCATTGTCGCTGGAAGGCGTAGTATTTGAAGTGTTCGTGTTTCCTGCAGTCGTGGTCGTAGTCGTGGTTGTAGTAACCCCGACTGTGGCCGCCGCGATCGCTGCAGAGACAGCTCCCGAAGTGCGGCCCTGTACCGCAGCAACAGTCTGAACGCGCTGAGCCTGTGCCGGGGAGAGTTTGGCGGCCTGTGCAACCTGTGCAACCTCTGCATCGGACATCCCGCTGGAAATAGCCGCGACCATCGCCTGCTCGTGCAGGGGGCTATTTGGAGGAATGGTTGCGATGATAGCGGCACATGCGCCGGAATCCGAACCGCATGCTGCAGCGATCTGATCAGCGATCTGTACGTCGAAGGCGCGTCCGTCATCCTGAGCGGAAGCTGGCACAGACGCGAGCACGAGCGCGAGGGCTGCAAGTGCAGCGCGGAGAGTGAGGGTCATGATAGCCTCCAGATAAAAATAAACGCCTTGATACACGATATTATACATGAGTTTACGTCGCACTGCATCAAAAATACAACCTGTATCTCATGCGCAGCGACGTCCTGACCCAAAAACGTGTATTTTTACGTCGCGCCGAAACTAACGAATTGATAACAACGTAACTTCCCCTGGTTTTTGAGATGGGGTAGCTATGCCCTTGGGGGTATGTGCAACAATGAAGTCTATTTATCCAGCTTTAGCGGGGGTTTTCCTCGCTATAGCCTCGATGCCGGTTCTAATGAGTGAACTGCGTGCCGTGCTTGGCGCGGGGCATTCACAAGCCACACGCATGCAGGCGATGGAATCAGGGAGACCGCAAGTCGGGTTCTCGACGGATTCCCAAAAACGTGTCCTTGATTTGTGTGTCGATACGATCAGCAATCCCGCGATTCTGCAGGTGGATGCAGCGCAGCGCGAGGCGATTCGCGTGCATTGCGAAACGCAGGTCGATCGCGCGCTGGCCCATGCCCCCAGTGACAGTTTTGTATGGTGGGCCAAGGCGGCCCTGCAGATGGAACGGGGCAATATACCCGAAGTTTTCGCCGCGCTTGAGCGTTCGCGCCAGACTGCCCCCTATGAGTTATGGATCGCATTGCGCCGAGCACGGCTGGATGAGCGCATCGAAGTTCTGCAAACCGACCCGGAACAGGCGCGGGGCCAGAATGCCGATCTTCTGATTCTTGCGCAAAGCCGTCGTGGTGTCGGCCGCCTGGCAGACCGGTATTGGTCTGACGAGGATTTCCGTGAGCGAATCGTAGACCTCATCGAGACCTTGCCGCCCAGACAGCAAAGAAGATTCCTGGGAAATGTCAGAGCAATCGGACAGGATCTGCAGGGATGAGTACACAGTCCACCTCAACAGCCCGATCCCGCTCGCGCGAGAAAAGCAGCGCCCAAACCATTCTGATGGTCGCGATTCTGATCGCCCTCGCCCTGTCGCCCCTGCCATTGGGATCGAACCGCCCCGTGTTCTGGGCCCTCGGCGCCCTGGTCGCGGGACTGGGCGGAGCCCTCTATTTCGGTGCCTTCGCCCTGCGCGGCGAACGCACCCGTATATCGGCACGCTGGTTGAAGCCCGCCATTGCCCTGGGCGGGCTATATCTAGGCTGGATTGTGGTGCAGGTGCTGCCACTGGGCCTGATACTGGGCGGGTTTGAAACCCTGCTGCCCTCGGGGCTGGTCGTCGAGACCAATACGTTGAGCCTGACCCCTGGCGCCACGACCCTGGCAGCCCTGCGGGTTGCGGGTTACGGCATGGTATTCATGCTGGTGTTGCAGATCGCGGGAAACCGGGATCGCGCGAAATATGTTGCGCAGGCGCTGGTGTTTATCGTGGCCGGTTGGGCGCTCTATGGATTGCTGGCGCTGCTTCAGTTCGGCGATACGATCCTGTTGTTTGAGAAATGGGCCTATCTGGGATCCGCGACCGGCCCCTTCGTAAACCGCAATTCGTTCGCGACCTTTCTCGCCATGGGTCTGATCACGGGGTTGGGGCTGGCCGCAGATCGCGCAACACGTCGCGGCGGAGTGCGAAGCGACAGCGTCACCACGCGGCTGACCAATGCGGGAACAATGCATGTCTATCTGCTAATCCTGACCTGCCTGGTCCTATTGGCGACGATGCTGCAGACCAATTCGCGGATGGGGGTTTTTGCCGGGCTGATCGGCGCGGGCCTGACCCTGACCCTGATTCTGGCGCGTCGCCTGGGATTGGGCCGCGGAACGATCCTGCTGGTGCCGCTGGTTCTGTTGGCTGTAGGTGGCGGGGCTGCATGGCTATATGGCGGCGTTCTGTTCGATCGTCTGGGCACAGTTGAGGAAAACGCGGATGTCCGTCTGGCTGTCTATCGGCAGGTTCTGGACATGATTTCGCAGCGTCCGCTGACCGGTTGGGGGGCGGATAGTTTCGAAGTGGTCTACCGGGCCTTTCGCGCGCCCCCTGTCTCGTCGGAATTCAGTTGGGCGCGTGCGCATTCCACCTATCTGGCGCATTGGTCGGAAACCGGCGTTCTGTTCGGTTCGATCCCGCTTCTGCTGGTAGGAGGCGCCTTTGTTGCCTGCCTCGGCGCGGCCCTGCGGCGCGAAAGCGATATCGTGCTGCCTGCCATCGGCGCAGGAGTGATTGCGACCGGCGCCATACACTCTCTGGTTGATTTCAGCCTAGAAATGCAGGCAAATGTCTGGCTATTTCTCGCATTGGTTGCACTGGCCCTGGGCGGGAACCGGACTGGTGCGCAGATCACACGCAGTGAAGCAGCCCGCAAAACAGACCCTCAAGCGTCAGAGGAGAAACATGTGCGCAAACGGAGACGGCGCAGATCATGAATCCACTTTCGCGCCTGTTCGGACGTCCTTCCAGACAGTTACAAACATATGCCCCCGTGCAAATCCTCGACGAAGGGCCGCTATATGCCGTGGGCGACATTCACGGTCATCTGGCTCACTATGACCGGCTGGAGGCAGCCATTCTGGCCGATGCACACGCCAGGGGCGAGGACCGCGTCCGCATCGTGACGCTGGGCGATTATGTTGATCGCGGGCCCGACAGTGCCGGCGTGCTTGATCGGTTGAGCGCCCCGCCCCCGCCGGGGATCGAGCGTCACAGCCTCAAGGGAAATCATGAGGTCATGTTCGAGCAGTTTCTGCAGGCACCCGATCTGAACGCCCCGTGGCTGGACATGGGCGGACGCGAAACGCTGGCTTCATACGGGTTGTATACCGATCAAATGCAGACTGTACCGCGCCACGCTGCGCAAATGGTGCAGTCCGTGGTCCCCCAGGAGCATATGGACTTCATGGCGGGGCTGCAGCTGGCTTTCTCTACGCGGACGCATTTCCTGTGCCATGCCGGCGTCGATCCGACGCGCCCGCTGGATGAGCAGGACGAACACACGCTGTTGTGGATCCGCAATTCCTTCCTGAACCACGAGGTCCCGCCCGACTGTGTGCTCGACCGTGTAATTGTGCACGGACATACTCCCTGCAAGCAGCCTGAACTGTTGGAATGGCGCATCAATGTGGATACAGGCGTATATTCCGGCGGGCCACTTACCGCAGTGCGGCTAGATGGCATTGACCTACCTTGTGTCATACAGACAGATTAAGACTGGTTGCTACCTAGCTGCTTTGCTAGTCAACCTCCGGTTAGCATACCGAATTGAAGTCATTTGAGGGTTTCGGCAATCCATATGGAACAAAACAGCATCGACATTCGCGGTTTGCTAGGCGTGCTGCGTCGTCAACTGAGGGTCATCTTTTACACTGTTGTGCTGATACTCGGCCTGACGACATTATGGCTGTTTTCATTAACGCCGCTCTACACGGCCTCGACCCTGATCCTGATCGATCCGTCATCGGCAAACCTTCTGGAGACGTCCGAGCATCAGACCTCCTCCTCCTCTGACAATGCGCGCGTCGCCTCCGAGGTCGAGATCATGCGATCCGAGGCGATCGCACTGGCCGTGGTTCAGAATGCGGATCTGGTGACTTCGCCGGAATTCGGCGTGCAGCTCAGCCTGCGCGACCGGGTTGAGGCCATTCTGGGATTCGAGGAAACAACCGACGTCCCCCCCGATCAGCTTCTCAAGAGTGTGGTGAACAAATTCAGCAATGCAATCAACGTCAGCCGCCGGGGCCTGACCTATCTGGTTGAATTGCGCGTCACATCGCAAAACCCGCAAACGGCGGCGGATCTGGCGAATATCACGGCGCAAACCTATATAGACCAGCAAATTCAGGCCAAGATCGGCGCCGCACTGGCCGCGCGGGATATCATTCAGGCCCGCATCGCACAGGCCGATGCGGAGCTTGTCGATTCCGAACGCGCCTTTGACGATTTCATCGACCTCAACTTCACGCGCATCGAGCAGGAAACCGGTCGCAGCGACCTGACCGCCCTGCGCGAGGCATTGGAGGAGATCCGGTCCACCTCCACACAAAGCCGCGTTGTCGCAAACGAGGTCAGCCGCAATATCCAGCTTGGCAACTGGGCCGAGATTGCCGCCTCCCTGCAGGACGATACACTGATGGCGTTGCAACAGCAGCGTGACGCGTTGAGCGCGGATATCGCCGACGCCGCCGCGGATGAGGCGATCAACCTGCGTTCCGAGTTGGAGGCCCTGGAGGCGCGTCTGGCCAATGAGGCAGGCGCCGCACTGACCGATTTGCGCGCGGAACTGGCGGATATGGAGGCCGAGGCCTCGGATTTCCAATCCGAACTGCGCTCCTCCGTGCTCAGCGCCGACCTGCCCCCTGAATTGCTGACCCAGATCTTCTCGATCCAGCAGCGCGGGACATTGGCGCGCAACCAGTATCAGACGCTGCTCAGCCGTCTGCGCGACTTTGAAACGCAGGCCGATCTGCAAATCGCGGATGCGCGGGTTGTGTCCCCGGCCTTTGCGCCGTCCAGACCTTCGTTCCCGGACAAGAAGCTGACATTGGCACTGGCCTTGATGGCCTCTCTGGGTCTGGGAGTCGGCCTTGGCTTCCTGCGTGAATTCTATGTCGGTGGCTTCGTGTCGGACACGCAGGCATCGGATGTGCTGAACCTGCCGGTCTCCGCCACTGTGCCCCGCATCGACGAAAGCGGGCAAACCCCGGTGGACCAGGTGGTCAAGGCGCCCCTCTCCTTCTACGCAGAGGCAATGCGTCGCCTGCGGGCCTCCATCGATCAGACGTTGCTGCGCAATGGCGGCAACAGTGAGGATGTGACCGTGATCATGGTTGCCTCCACCGTTCCGGCCGAAGGCAAGACGACAACCTCGCTCAGCCTGGCGCGGACCTATGCGATTTCGGGCAAGCGGACGCTGTTGATCGATTGCGATCTGCGCAAACCCTCGATCAGCAAGACGCTGGGCCTGTCAGGAAAAACCGGCCTGCTCGATTATCTGATCGCCCCTGCGGATGAGCCAGTCGCGCTGGCCGACATCATGGCGCTGGATCCGCTGACCGATCTGGAAGTCATCCCGTCCATGGGCCGCTCGAACCGGCCCACCGACCAGTTGCTGACGTCCAAGCTCTTCACCGAGTTGATGAAGGCGGTCCGCGATCATTACGAGGTGATCATACTGGATACACCGCCCATGCTGCCGGTGGTGGACGGGCGCTATCTGGCGCATCACGCGGATGCCATCGCGCTGGTCATCAAATGGGCTGAAACACGGCAACAGGATGTGCGCCAGACCATGAACCTGCTGAACGAGACCAAGAACGAGGACGTGCCCGTCTTTGGCGTTCTGAACCAGCAGAACGCGCGGAACCGCAAATACTACTATCAGGGCTACTACACCTATGGCGGGGGCTACGCGCAGGAATAAGCCGGCAGGGCCGGCGAAACCCGCTACTCCTTGTAAAGAGCGCCTTTCTGGTGCCACGCAAAGGCGGAGCCGATCATCCTATCCAGCGTTGATCGCTCCGCCCGCCAGCCCAGCACTTCCTGCGCGAGAGACGATCCCGACACCAGCGCGACGGCGTCCCCTGCGCGACGCTGTCCCTCGATCACGGGCACATCCATACCCGTGACACGCGCGACAGCACCGATCACATCGCGCACCGAAAACCCCTGCCCCGTGCCAAGGTTGAACGCGGTTTCCCCCCTGCCCCGCGCCAGGTGGTCCAGGCCGAGGATATGCGCCGCCACCAAATCCTCCACATGCACATAGTCGCGAATGCAGGTGCCGTCAGGCGTCGGGTAATCCGTGCCGAACAGGGTCAACGCCCCGCGCCGGCCCGTTGCCGCCTGCAATGCCAACGGGATCAGATGGGTTTCTGGGTCATGCGCCTCGCCGATCTCACCATCCGCATCGGCGCCTGCCACGTTGAAATAACGAAAGGACACATGGGCGATGTCATGGGCGCGGCTATAATCGGCCAGCATCGCCTCCACCGCCATCTTGGACGCTCCATAGGCGTTGAGCGGCGCAAAGCCTGTCTGCTCATCCAGCACCACACCATCGCGATCGCCATATGTTGCGCAGGTCGAGGAGAACACGATCTGCCGGCACCCTGCCCTGACCATCGCGTCCAGCAGATTTATCGAGCCACCGACATTGTTGCGCCAGTACAGCCCCGGCGCGTCGGTTGCCTCACCCACATTGCTCAACGCGGCGAAATGCATCACCGCGTCCGGCTGCCAGCGTGCAAAGACCGCATCCAGCCGCGCGGCATCTGACAGGTCGCCCTGCTCGAACGGCCCGAATTTCACCGCCTGCTGCCATCCGGTCACCAGGCTGTCATAGGTGACGGGAAGGTGCCCCGCGGCAGCCAGCGCCTTGCAGGCATGACTGCCGATATATCCCGCTCCGCCTGTAACCAAAATGGTCAGCACCACGATCTCCTTCGCCAATCCGTCACGGGCAGAGCAGTGCAAATCAACAGTATCATCGAAGAACGCCCCATTTTCCCGCCACCACGCGCAAGCACCCCCCGCCGCCGAGGGCGGCGATACATAAGAGAAAAATCCATTGAGAAACAAGGAATCGAAACGAACGGATATTCACCCCCCTCTTATGAAATTGATACACTCGTCGTATAGGTTAAAGTGAAGCCACCGTACCCGACCGCAAGTAAACTTCACTCGATCATTCACATGCTCCGGCCGCATGCTATCGTCTTCATTGCCTCGATTACCATCGGATCAGCAGACCTCATTCCAAAGCTCCCACAGCAGGACGACCAACATGACCAACGCCATCATCCCTCTGATTCTCGCCGGTGGCTCCGGTACACGTCTGTGGCCCCTGTCGCGCAAGAGCTACCCCAAGCAGTTCGCACCGCTGATCGGCGAGGGCAGCCTGTTCCAGCAAAGCCTCGCACGGCTGTGCCCGCCCGAATTTGGCGCACCACTGGTCGTTACGGGGGACGATTTCCGCTTCATCGTGACCGAGCAGATGCAGACCGCAGGCGTGAACCCCGGCGCCGTTCTGATTGAGCCGGAGGGCCGCAACACCGCCCCCGCCGTGTTGGCGGCCGCCATGCATCTGAGCGAGACAGAGCCTGACGCATTGATCCTGGTGGCCCCGTCGGACCACGTTATCCCCGACGATGCCGCCTTTCGCGGGGCCGTCGAACAGGGGCGCGCCGCGGCCGAGGCGGGGCAGATCGTCACCTTCGGCATTCGCCCGACTGCCCCCGAAACCGGGTATGGCTGGCTGGAACTGGCCCCTGATGCCGGCGCCGGGGCGCAACCGCTCGTCCGCTTTGTCGAAAAACCGCAGGCCGATGCCGCGCAGCAGATGCTGGATGCCGGGAATTATCTGTGGAACGCGGGGCTGTTCCTGTTTTCCGCGCGCACGATCCTGGCCGCCTTCAAGGCGCATGCCCCCGCCTTGATCGACCCTGTCGGGAATGCCGTTGCGAATGCGAAACCCGATCTGGGCTTTCTGCGGCTGGACCCCGGCGCATGGGCGGGCGCACAGGACATCTCGATCGATTATGCCGTGATGGAAAGAGCCGACAACCTGACCGTCGTTCCGTATGAGGGGCGCTGGTCCGATCTGGGCAGCTGGAAGGCCGTCGCCACCGAAATGGGGCCGGACGCGGACGGAAATGCGCTCAGCGGTCCTTCCACCGCAATCAACTGCACCAACACCTTGTTGCGGGCGGAGGACGCGGCGCAGCAGGTCGTGGGCCTGAACCTCGATAACATCGCCGTCGTGGCGATGCGAGACGCGGTGCTGGTCGCCGATATGGACAGCGCGCAGGAGGTGAAAAAAGCCGTCGATGCGTTGAAATCCAAGGGCGCATCCCAGGCGACCACCTTCCCGCGCTGTCACCGGCCATGGGGCTGGTACGAAACGCTCAGCCTTGGTTCACGCTTTCAGGTCAAGCGAATCATGGTGCATCCGGGGGCCGCGCTCAGCCTGCAAAGCCATGTCCACCGCTCCGAACACTGGACCGTGGTTGAGGGCGCCGCAATGGTCACCGTCGGTGAGGAGCGTAAACTGATGGGCGAGAACCAGTCGGTCTATATCCCGCTGGGTGCCGTTCACCGGCTGGAAAACCCCGGCAAGGTTGATCTGCACCTGATCGAGGTGCAATCCGGCCCCTATCTGGGGGAGGACGACATCATCCGCTACGAAGATGTCTACGCCCGCACATAGGTCTGCAAGGCTCCGCTGGCGGGAATGCAGACACCCGCTGTCGGATCGCTCCTGATGTTACTAAAATATTTACCTTCCCGATGCATCAATCGGAATGTGATTTCAGATCCAGACATGTCGCGATTATTACTTTCTCGGGCAGCAATAATCGCGCCGGAGGGCGCCATGGGAATATACGGATGTAATCCACACCGGAATGTCCGGTCGGGGGGGTGGCGCGCAAACGACGCGCCGACAGCAACCACAGGGCAGCTTCACCAACCGGCCTGGCATGGGCTGAAACGCCCCGTGTCCTATGACTGAAAAGGCCCGCGGAGCATTGCGCAAGCTGTATGAATCTACACTGGGTGTCTGGAAAACCGGGCGCAGCTCGGTTACCCGTACGGGATATAAACCAATTGCCCGCCCGCATATACCTGCCGCCCCCACTGGGCACGGGACGATTCTGTTTCAATTTCGCCCGCCAAACAGGGTTTTGCCCGCGTCCGGTAGCGAAGCACCCGAAAGACGCCGCTTCCTTTCGCTAAATATGCTCCCATTGGACATAATCGGGGCTTCAAATATACAGCACCCCGCGCTGACGGATGGGATGAACAAGAAATCAATGAAAATACTGCACGTCTGCGAAACAGCGATCGGCGGTGTTTCCACCTACCTACAGAACTTCGACAGTCATACGCCCGACCGCGTGAGCAACGTCTTCCTATTTCCAATGGGGCACGCACAGGGTCTGCCCGAAAGTATGTCCTACTCCACCTTTTCATCCGAAAAGCGTAGCCTGAAATCCATCTACAACATGCTTGCCTTGTCCCGCCGCATGTTGCGCGAAACCAAGCCTGATATCGTCTTTTTCCACTCCACCTTTTCCCTAGCCGCGCTGGCATTCCTGCGCCTGACGGGATGGCGCGGCAAGGCGGTTTATGTCGCGCATAGCTGGGCGATATCGCGCTACGAGAACAAGGAGGAGTTCAAGGCGCGATGCGTCCGGTTGATCGAGGGGAACCTCTGCGGACTGGCGGATCTTGTGTTGAATATCGGGCGCTCCGACGAACGTCTGGCCAGAACGCTTGGCTATAAGGGCATCCACAAAACGCTCGAAAACGCGGTGATCCCGGCGGAACGGCTGGCCCAGGCGGTGGACAGACCCAGCATCGATCCGACCAAACTGAATCTCTTGTTCGTCGGCCGCTTTGATCGGCAAAAGGGTCTCGATATCCTGCTGAATGCCTTCCGACGGGCGACCGAGCTGCGTTCGGACCTTGCCCTGCATGTCGTGGGCGCGAAGGTCCGCAACGATGGCGGGGATATCAGTATTCCCGACGGCGTTTCGCTGTCCGGATGGGCCGAAAAGAGCAGCATGGATTCCTGGTACTCTAATGCCGATGCGCTGATCGTCCCCTCCCGATGGGAGGGTTTACCGCTGGTTATCCCTGAGGCTCAGCGGAACGGAACCCCCGTTATTTGCTCGCGGCGCAGCGCGATGGAGGAGCTGATCGAGGATCAGGTTTCGGGCTATAGCTTCGAATTGACGGAGGATGACCTGTTCGAACTACTGGTCTCCCTCCGGAAAAGCTCTCTGCAAAAAATGCGCAGCGACGCGCTGAAATCATATGAACGCGATTTCACGATCGAGGTTTGGCGCGAAAAACTCGCCGTCATACTTGATGAGATCATCGATGGATGACCCCCCAAGCCCGGAACAGATAAAATGGATGCCGAACCTCTTTATCGCAGGTGTGCCCAAGGCAGGCACCAGTTCCGTGCATCAATGGATTGCGGATCATCCCGATGCCACCGGATCGCGTGAAAAGGAGACCTATTTCTTCGTCGATGCCGACACACATATGTACCGGCCCAAGGCGCATATCAGCCAAGGATATGAAAGCTGGCGGAATCAGTTCGAAGAATCGAGGCACGGAAACTTCAATGTAATAGTCGAATCCACACCAAGCTATATTTACAGCAAAACGGCGCACTCGAATATTCCGAAGCTTTCGCACGATCCGAAATGCCTGTTCATAGTTCGGGAACCCTCCGAACAAATTTACTCTCTGTACAATTACTTCCGCAATAACTGGAGCTGGATTCCAGTTTCCATGGATTTTTCGGAATTTGTAGACGCCGCGCGGAGCAAAACTTGCCGATTCAACGGAAATGAGCTGGCCCAAAATGCGCTGGAGAACGCGGAATATGCCCGCCATTTGCGAAAATGGAGACAGCAACTGGGCGAAAATCGCATGATGGTGCGGAACTTTGATGACATCAGGCTGGATCAGAAAGGCTTCATCAAGGATGTAGCAAGTTGGATCGGACTGGATCCTGAATTCTACGAAACTTATGATTTTCCACGTGAAAACGAAACCTATGTCCCGACGAACCACCTGTTACAAAGGTTGAACGTGGCTGTGCGCCACCTACTGCCCCGGGGGGCGGCCTATAACCGGCTTCGCGCACTTTATCATGCGGTGAACACCAGCAAGAATATACCAATGCAATCCGAGAGGGACGCTATAGTCCTGGCCAGGCTGCGGGGCGAGTTCGAGGAGGCGAATGCGGAGCTGGCCGCAGAATTCGGAATTCACTTCCAATAAGGTAAACTCCGGCATTTCAGCCCTTTATACTCATACGAAAACATATCGAAGGTAACATAGAGTGGGCATTACAAGGAATATAGGCAGCCTTGGTTTTGCAAATGTTGTTTATTTAATTGGTCAGCTTGGGATATTGTCCCTTCTGACAAACCTAACGGATATACCCACCGTCGCTGCCTTTGGATATATCATGGCTGTAGTTCAGCCCCTGTATATGCTTCTCATGATGGGTTTACGTCCAAATCTTGCCACCGATATAAGCAGGGATTTCGCATATGGCACCTTCCTTTCGGTGCAAACGGCTGCATCTATTCTTCTTGTTATCATCAGTATATCAATAATCGCGATTGTAGATGTCACGCTTGTGGGATTGGCAGTGCCGATCTGCGTGATGAAAGCCGTCGAAATGCATTCCGAGCTTTGCTATGGCGTCCTGCAACGGGCCGGAAAACTCGGCCTCGTGGCCCGGTCTCTGCTGATCCGCGCACCCGTTCTTCTTTTGTGCTTTGGCAGCGTCTTATACATCACCAATGATGCGCATACAGCATTCTGGGCACAAACGGTTGTGTTGATCCTTGTACAGATGCTGCATGATTTCCCCGCCGTACAAGATAGCGGAGAGGAAATTTCTCTCGACATGAGCAAGGATCAGATATTCGGCCTCGTAAGAAACACTTTACATTTGGGCGTGGGTCATTTCTTTGCCTCACTTCAAACAAATATTCCAAGATTCTTCGTTTACTCTTCGATCGGAGTTGCCGCTCTATCCTACTACACAACGGTTTCCTTCATACAACGCGCCAGCGTCGGCCTGTTCGTCACAATCGAGCAGGCAATAGGATCCCAGCTCAGCAGGTTATGGATCGGGGGCAACAGGCAGCAGTTCTTCGGTGGAATCCGCAAGGCCCTGTGGGTGGCGGTCATGATATCCGTGGGGGGGTTGAGTTTGGCCTATCTCATCGGAGAGCCGTTCCTAGGCCTCGTCTTCGGCCCTGAATACACCCAGGCATATACATTACTGATGTGGATTTCGGCAGCCATCGCCGTGCGACTGATCTCAAGCGTTGTGCAGGCCGCGCTCATCGCGCAGCGGAATTTCAGGATATTCGGAATCGTCCAAACCGCATCCCTCATAACAACCATACCTTTTACGGTGATCGGCATTCACTATTACGGGTTGGACGGGGCGGGCATGGCTGTCCTGGCCACCACCATATTCCGGACCGCCTGCTTCAGCGCGGTTCTCTACCGAACATAGGGCAGGATCTCGCCTTCTATATCGCCGGTGATTTCGCGAATCCTGGTCAGGTCATCTGTCGTCAGTATCTCTCTCCAATAGGAGTTCACCGCTGCGACAGACCGCTTCCAATCATGGGTTGTCCCGCGTGAGGGTCGGCGACCGGCATCGCTTCTGGGGGCTTGCAGCAGGGCATGGGTTCTGGCGCTCGCCACCAGGCCCAGCTTGGCGAAAACCTCCGCGTAGCAGGCGGCTTCGTCGCGGACCAACGCATCGGGGGTGATCAGATGCACGCGATCCAGCGCCCCCTCCTGCAAGAGCGGCAGATAGCACATGCGCCACAAAAGCGCGGCGGAAGTCACCGGCATCGCTGCATCGGGCAAGAAACGCTCGATGATTCCGCATCGCCCAAAGCGGGCGCGCCATCGCGGATACAACTCACCTGCCTTCGACACCCAGCCAAGGCGACGGTAGCTCGCCGCATGCGCCCTGGCCTGGCGAATTGTCAGGATCACCGGCACACCGCTCTTCGCAATATCACCGGCCAGAAAGATCGCATGCGGGTCCTTCCAGATGAGGTGATCAACCCCGGTTCGCAGCCGCGCCAATCTATAGGAATGCAGGGTGCGGCTGCCGAAAACCGCACGCTTGAAGGAAAACGCCCCGCCGCGCTGCTGGGATTTGAACCCGCGCGTTCGCAAATGGCACAGATCCTCGATCAATCCGTCGATCTGCCCGACGCCCGGATCGCCGACCATCGGAAACCACGTCTGGAACCGCTTGAGACCTGTCGGGCCCAGTGGTTCATATAGAGAGGCTGTATTTCTGGCGCTGGCCAACATGTTGCCAACCGGCGTTGTCGCGGTACGCGGCGCGCCCGTCACGAGGATGAGAGTACGACTCATCGCTTCGGCCCGGATGCGGGCTCAGGGGCCTTATTCATCATCCTGATCCAGAACGATGCCCATGACAGAGGCAGGATCAGCAGGAATACCTTTTGCGGAAAGCCGGTATTCACACCCCCCTCGAACATGAAAATGGCCAGGCAAATCCCGATCACCGCCTTCCACGGATCATTGCGCAACCCGTCGAACGCCAGATCGAAAACACGCAGCACACATCCCGAGAGAGCGGCCCCCAGAAAGATCCCCCAATACCCGGCATTCACATACCACGATCCCATCGTGGTGATCGGCCATCCATTGATGATCTGAGGCTGGTAAACCCGCCGAAACCATGGGCCGATATTGAACGTCTCCTTGTCAGGATAGATGCTGCGCGGGATCCAGCTGAGCAGACCGTTGATGAAATCCTGGCCATGCCGGAAATCGAACATGTGACCGGTATCACGCAAGGCCAGCATCAGCGCATCAAACTCGACAAAATGAAGGGCCGTCGACAGGCTGAGCCAGGGATTGGAGTAAGTCGAGAATGTCCGCCCCGTTGCTGACGACACCAGCTCCCCTCGCAGATTGCGCAGAGCCTCCAGCACCACCATGGCAAGCACGGCGCAAATCAGCACCTTCATAAAGTTCAGACTGGATACACAATAATGCCAGACAATAACCGACGAAACCGCCATCAACGCAATATTATATCGATTTCCCCAGACATAATTCACAATCATTGAGACGACTATTATTAGTATATAGCCAAACGCACCCCATGTTATGCTCCTTATTCCCCTTTTTTCCTTATCCAGACATACAACGAATCCGTAAAGCGCGAGTATGGACGCCAGCGTTGCCGCCTCCTGAAAGACGAACAGGCCCTTCAGGTCCTTCCCTACCTTTGAGTCGTACAGGAACTGCGAAATGCTTCCGGATTGCAGAACAAGATAAATCGTCCCGAAGATCGCAAAGCATGCCGGAACCAGAACCACTACCTTGATCCCGCGTGGCTTTTTTTCTTTCAGCCCCGGCCCCGATGGCAGCAGGGATGTGAACAAATGCGCTGCAGGGGTGAAACCGACATAGGCCGAGCACAAGACAACGATCCAAACCGTGCACACCAAATTGGCCTTCAGGATCAGGTTCCATTCAGTGTAATTGAAAAACCCCTGAGGATACGGCTGGTCGAGCCCGAAATAATACATGACCTGCCTGAAAAAGGTCAGAACAGTCAGTATGACCACCGTTCCGATCAGAGCAGGTCGCGCATATCGAACACCCTTCAATCCAACAAATGCCAGTATAGATGAATATAGAACGAAGCTTATAATTGCAAAAATCATACATGATTTCCAATAGATGCTTCATATACCTTCATCAATTTATCGAAGTGGCGCGTTCTGGAATATGTTTCGATATAACCGGATGTATCGAACTGGGATAATCTATCGACGTCCGATATCGCCTGGACCAACGCATCCACGCCCGGGTCACGATACACTATACCATTCACGCCATTCTCCACCACCTCCTGCGCGGCGTTCCACTCACCACAGACCACCGGAACACCCCGACAGATCGCCTCATATGCGACCAGGCCGAATGTTTCCGACCACAGGCTGGGAAAGACCAGCGCGCGCGCGCGCCCGATCCAGTCCTGCACCTGCGCGGGGGTTTGCCATCCCGTGATGAGGGCATCCGGGTTGGCCGCCCGAATGGCCTCAGCCTCGACCCCATCCCCAACGAAAACGGCCTTGATGCCCGCCGCCTTTGCGGCCCTGGCAAATATCAGACCGCCCTTTTCGGGATTCAGACGTCCGACAAACAGGAACAGGTCGTTAGCGGTAGCCTCCACAGGCGGCAAATCGGGCGGGGATACCGGATTGGGCACATGATGCATCCGCGTGCCGTCAGCCATATAGGGGGCCATTACCCTGCCTTGGATATGCGAGATATAGATCACATCCTTGAGCCGCCGCGGAATGCGCCCCGGCCCCACGGTCGCCACCTGCCGCAGAACGCGCCAGGCCTTATGCGCAGGATGGCGCACATCACAATGTGTCGTCAGACAACTCGTGCCGAGTGCGCGGCGATGGCAAATCGCGCCCTTTTGATAATCGTAAAAGCCGCCATTCGGGCAGGCCAGGAAATATTCATGCATTGTGTACACGCAGGGCAGCGGGCCATCGGTCATCAGCGGCCCGATCGAGGGGGAGAGAGCTTTGGCATAACCGTGGCAATGCATAACCGTCTTAGATGGATCAAACCTTAACAGGCATGTTTTCAGCGCCGCCGCCGCGTCTCTATTCCAAATGCCGTTGCAGGCTGCCTTCATGCGGTTCGGTTCGGCCAGAATGTCCGCCTGGCCCAGCACCTCTATCTCGATGTTTCGATGGCGCAACGCGGCGTCAGGCTCCCCCGTCGCGGCAAAGAAATGCACGCGGATCCCGGCATCGGCCAGCAGCACCGCGGTGTCCACGGCCACCTTGGCCTGACCCCCGTTGATATTCGCAAAGTCGCTGACCAGAACAACGCATTCAGGCCGTATCGGTGCGGTTCCCTGCGACATAGATTCAACGCCTTTGCTTGCCTCGCCCACCCATACCTGTGTCCGGGTTACGCGTGGCTGAAACACGCGCCCTTCTTGCTAGCAAACTGTGACTCGCAGCTGAATGGAAGATTTCATTATCAACCCATTGCGACCGATCCCGATCATGCCGGTTCCGCTGCCTGTGGCGAACGAAGGCGTCCGGCACCGGGAAACCTTCCCGATACCGGACGATCAATTCAGGCGTTCCTGTGTTAGTGCCCCGTGCCGCGCAGAACCACACGCACGGTGGCCAGACAGATGCGGATGTCGTTCACAAGGCTGACATCCTGAGCATAGCGTGAATCGTAGATAACGCGCGTTGCGAAGCTGGCATCGTTGCGACAGGAAACCTGCCACAAACCGGTGATCCCCGGACGCATCAGATAATATCCATCGGTGTCGCCGGAATAGAGCTCCTGCTGAGAGGGCATAAAGGGGCGAGGGCCCACAAAGCTCATATCCCCGCGCAGGACGTTCCAGATCTGGGGCAACTCATCGATAGAATATTTACGGATGATCCGTCCGATGGATGTGATGCGCGGATCATTCTTGAGTTTTTGCGAGACAGCCCATTCGGCCGCCGCCACAGGATCGGTCGCGATGTACTCGGCCAGTTTCTGCTCAGCATTTACGCACATCGAACGCAACTTCCAGCAGGTGAAAATCTTACCGTTACGGCCAACACGTTGCTGGGAATAAAAACCGGGTCCGCCATCGCGGCGAATTGACAGCCAGAAGAATAAAAACACCGGAGACATAAGCGTCAGGAGTACGGCAGCCCCCAACAGATCGATCATCCGCTTGAAGCCAAGACCATAGTAGTATGAGGCTGGCCTGAGTGGCACGCCGCGTAAGCTACGCGCTTCGTGCGTTTCTATCATCTCAAGATCTTTCACTGCACTCACAGCCCCCTAAACAGAGATGCTACAACCCGATAAGCATTCAGTTCGGATAGCATCACTTCGCGCTCGCACAAAAGTATCGTCTGGTGCGAGCAATACTAATAAAAAAATTTCAAAACTCAACGAAAAGACCCGAATCCCCAGTATTTAAAGCTTGTATGTACATTTTCCCACATTTTGATTTTTTTTCCGCGTGTCGATTCTGGCGGAAATTTTCCCTGTGAGCGACCTGAATTTGTGCGGTGCAGCAAGGCGCAGTGCCCCTAGGAAACGAAGCTTGCGCGCCTGAAAGTCTGGACGAAAAATTGCATCCGTCTTTCGCCTGACGGTCGCGCAATTTCCTTCAGATCTTCAGTAGGTTGTCTCAAAAGCATTCATGAAGCGCACCCCCCGCTGCGCAATCCCGTGGCCCGACTGTATGCCCGAATATGCACTCCAATCAAGTGACGCCCGGTCACTAATGTTTGCGATCTCGCTTCACTGGATTTCTGTTGTGCCGCAGCCACTATGCCGGCCTTCACAACCGATCTAAAACCGGAACGTACAATTTCTCATCACGATAGCCTCAATGGCGTATTTTCAGGCAAACCGCTCCCTGATCCAGCGGGCAAACAGGGGCCAGAACGCAGGTGATTCGGAATCGCGGCCCTAGTCTGGGGGGGGTTAACATCTGGTTAACCGCGCCTCCCTGCCGGGGATCGACTTGTTCGATCCGCAGCATATCCCGCACGCCCACGTACAAATCCGAGGAACGCAGCATCCGGATCGCTGACCCGGGGCCGCCCGGTCGTGACCCAGTGCCTGCGCCAGTCATCGGCCAGCGCGTGCACATCCGTTCCCGGCATGATCGCGCGCGCCGCGTCCAGCGCGTCGGGTGTCAAAAACAATCCCGCCTGCGAAACGCCGTCGGCCTCCTGCGCCACGACCTGCACCGGGGCGCGCGGGCGTACGCACAGCACATCATTGTCAAAGCTCAGCGTGTAATCAGGCAAGTGATCCGAAGCGACCAGATCCCGGATCATCTTGCGAAACACCCGCAAGGCCGAAGCCGATCCGGATTTGCGCGCCAGCACCTCCAGCCCGATATGCCACTCCTCCTGCCGGCCGCAATGCTTGCGCGCGATTTCATAGACACGGCGTTCCAGCGGTTTGCGCAGCGCGAAATAATCGCGGCTCAATGTCAGCACGGATCGTGAGGTCACGCCCCGAAACAGCCACTCGCTCAGCGTGATGGAAACAGAGATCATCCGCCCCGACTTGTTCGCCCGCACGATGCGCCAGCTTTCGATCAGGCCGAACCCCTCGGTCACGCCGCGCGCCTCATCGCCGGTTCCCGTCACAAGGTTGGTGGTGATCCGCGTTCCGGCCAGACGCTCAAAGGCGGCCACCAATCGGCGATACCCGTCGCCCGAGGTTTCGCGCTGCGTGGCAATCAGCAGATCATGCGCGCGCAATGTCAGCTTGCGCGATACCGGCCGTTGCGCATTCAGGGCACCGATCAGCTGGCTGATGCAATAGATCAGGATGTCCTTGTCATGGATCGTGGCCAGACCCTTGACGCTGGGCGTGATCTCGATCTGAACATCATTATGCGCGTAACTCAGCACCCGCCGATCTGGCCGTGTGCTGAGCGAGAAAACCGGATGCTCCATGCTCGCCATGTCATCCTTCGGGATCGCTCCCAAAATATCGCACAGGAAAAAATCTTGCCCGCTTGCCTCCGCAACGGAGATCGCGGGATCAATTGCTGCCATCGTCTACCTCACCTTCCAGGCTGCTCGGCCTGGCCCGTCTGCGCGGGAATGCGGGGTCGGTTCGAACCGCCTCCACCTATCGTGGTTTCATATCACCTTGTCGGATTTTTCCACAGGGCACAGCGTCCCTCACCTATCGTGGGATTGGAATCGCATGATCGTGGTTCCGGAGTCGCCCTATCGTGGTTCTGGAATCGCTGGCCTCAAAAAGATCATTTCTTTCCAGACGCTTGAACAGGATTTCAGCACCCGTAACACAATAAATAACACAGATATAACTACTCCCTTGCATAGGAAGCCACTTGGCGACACTCTCACCCCACCCGATAAGGCTTTGATAAGGCTTGTCTATCAAGATACATCATCAAAATTATTGTATGTAATACGTTTCGTGGTATCTTATGAAAATGTCGATACATGCTTCGGGGTTTCAGACTTGGAAAACCCGCCCGCCATATCCCTGACCACACGAAACATCGTCGTTTGTCAGGATCAGCAGACAGGTTTTGCCCGATGTCAGACCACCCCCTGCCCCCGTATTTCAACATAGATCCCGATCTGGCCGCTGATGCCCTGTCCGAGGGAGTAAGCGTCACCGACTTCGCCCAAGTGGCTGCCCGCGTCGCGCAGGGTCGCGATGATCTGGCGCGGCGCGGCCATTCGCCAGACGGGAAAAAGGAGCTGCGGCGATTTTCGACCTGGGAAATCACCCGCTATCTGATCCCGGTGGCACCGGCCCATTTCCGACGTGTTTTGCGCGCGAACCCTGACCTGCCCCAAGGCATTTCCGAGACGGAGGCCGGCGCCAAATGGTTCACCCTTGAGGAGGTTCTGACCCTGCGCGACCATTTCGCAACCGAGGGGTCACGCAGCAAGGAATACCGCCCCTACCGGCCCACGGGCCTGCCCGCCAAGATCGTCGCGGTGGCCAATTTCAAGGGCGGCGTGGCCAAGACGGCAACCGCCACCCATCTCGCGATGAGCGCCGCTCTGGACGGCTACCGCGTTCTGGTGATCGACCTGGATAGTCAGGGATCCATGTCCTCGATTTTCGGCGCCACGATCGAGGATGAATGGCAAACCGTTTTCCCGCTGATCGCCCGCGATTATGCACAAAGCCTGCAAGCGGAGAATCGCGCCCGCATGGCGCGTGGCGACAGCCCCCTGCCCTTCGACGAAATGCTGGCCGAGGCGCTCAAGATTACCTCGCAGGATATCATCACCAAAACCCATTGGCCCAATATCGACCTGATCGGGGCACAACTGAACCTGTATTGGGCCGAGTTCCAGATTCCAGTCTGGCGGACCACCGCCCGCGGGTGGAAGTTGTGGGAGGCGCTGAACAACCGCCTCGAAGCAGACGGCGTGCTGGACGAATACGATATCGTCATCCTCGATACACCGCCGGCGCTGGGATATCTGACGATCAACGGTCTGGCCGCGGCGGATATCCTGATGGTGCCACTGGGTGCCAGCTTTCTGGAATTTGACAGCACAGGCCGGTTTTTCGACATGCTGCACGCGACCTTCTCCTCCATCGAGCAGGGTGAAAACGCTGCCGCGCGGGCCCTTGGTCAGCCGGAATTGAAGTTCGAATGGGATGCGGTCGCCGCAATCCTGACCCGCTATGACGCGGCCCAGCAGGCGGAAATGGCCACGCTGATACAGGGCTGGATGGGCGGCATGATGACCCCCTACCGGCAGGATTTCACCGCCCTGATCGGGCAAGCTGGTGAGCAGGTGAACGGCATTTACGAGGCCGATTACCGTGACTTCAACCGCGATACCTATGTGCGCGGGCGCGAAACCTTCGATCAGACCTACGCGATGTTCAAGAAGATGCTGATCGGTGCGTGGAGACGCGATGAGCGTGCGCAAAACGAGACGGAGGCGAACTGAGATGGCACGACGCAAGAGACTGGACCCGGCCGAGCTGGCCGCCAGCCGCCCTGCCCCGGAACCCAAATCCATGGGAATGCCTGAGGCCGCCGCCCCGCCAATCGCCCGTGTCGCAGGCGAGAGCGCGGGCGGTGGCGCACGCGCATTGGCCATGGCGGATGAGGCTGGCCGGCTGATCCACGCCATTCCCCTGATCAGCATCAACATGTCCCACCTGACCCGCGACCGGATCAAATCCACGGATGAGGGCATGCAGTCCTTGCGGGCTTCGATCATGGCGCATGGCCAGCGGATGCCGGTGGAGGTGATGCAGAGCGATGCCCAGCCGCCCTATCATTTCGGCCTGATTTCCGGCTACAGGCGAATGCAGGCGGTGATGGAACTGGCTGCCGAACATCCCGGAGATACCCGCTTTACCACCATCAAGGCGTTTATTCGCCAGCCTGACGACCTGCGCGGCGCCTATGTCGCCATGGTCGAGGAAAATGAGATACGTGAGGATGTCAGCCATTTCGAGCGTGCGCGCGTCGCCCTGATGGCCACGCAGGCCGAGGTTTTCGAGAGTGTCGAGGAGGCGGTGAACGCTCTCTACGCGACGGGCTCCAAGGCGCGGCGTTCCAAAATCCGCAGCTTCGTTTCGGTGGTGCAGGAACTGGGCAGCACGCTGACCTATCCGCAATCGGTGAACGAACGGCTGGGATTACGTTTGGCCGAAGCGATCCGCGCAGGGCAGGGTGCGCGCCTGGTGCAGGCTTTGACTGAGGGCAGCTTTGACGATGCGGCAGGGCAAAACGCTGTGCTGGAGGCGGCGCTGAACGCCAAGGTTTCGCATGCGAAACCCGCTAAGGGCGCAGGCAAGGTTTCGCATGCGAAACCGCTTTTCGAACACCGGCTGCCCAACGGGGCCACAGTGGCGTTGCACCGCACGGGGGATGTCAGTCGGCTGGAGTTTTCGGGACATGAGCTAACGCCACATCAGGCGCAAATGCTGGCCGGTGCGCTGGAGGTCATGCTGGAAGCCGGCGACCCGAAATAGGCCCGGTTTCGCATGCGAAACCTTGGCGTGATCGGTCATCAGAGGGGCAGGGTAGGGAGCCATTCCTGAAGGCCCTTACAGGCGGTGTGATCTGGGGTCAGAGATGTTTCGCATGCGAAACCGGGCCGGAATACCCCGCAAAGAAAAGGCCGGCGCGGATGCTTCCCGCGCCGGCCTTTCTATATTAGATCGCCCAGAAGGATTGCGCCTCGACATCCGCCTCGGCCGCGTTCTGGATGATCAGCTCATCCCCTCCGAAATCGATATGCACGTCTGAGCCGTTCTGCGTGATCGCATCCATGAATTCGGTATTGGTGGTAAAGCCAAGTTCGGTCAGGTCGAACGCGTCCACACCGGCCTCAAAATCGGTGACCGTGTCCTGCCCGTTGCCCGTGGCAAAGATGAAGGTATCCGCGCCTGCGCCACCCGACAGGACGTCATTGTTGGCGCCGCCATCCAATGTGTCGTCACCATCGCCACCATCCAGTGTATCGCTGCCATTGCCGCCGAACAGTCCGTCATTGCCCAGACCCCCGGTCAGGACATCATTGTCATTATGGCCATATACAGCGTCGTCACCATCGCCACCATCCAGCGTGTCGTTGCCGCTATTTCCGAATATCTCGTCATTGTCATTGCCGCCCAGCATCGTGTCCGCGCCGCTGCCGCCATGCAGGATATCGTCGCCGGTTCCGCCGCGAACCAGATCGTCGCCATCCTGGCCGTTCAGCTCGTCCGCGCCATCGCCGCCATCCAGCGTGTCGTTGCCGGTTCCACCCAGCAGTAGGTCATCGCCCTGCCCGCCGTGGATCAGGTCATCATCGGCAAAGCCATAGATGGTGTCGTTCCCATCATCCCCGTCGATCGTGTCATGACCGTTATTGCCGTAGAGCGTATCCGCGCCTGCACCGCCGGAAATCGCATCATTGCCATCGTCGCCAGTGATCACGTCGTCGCCGTTCCCGCCGAACAGATGATCATCGCCAAGGTTACCGCTGATGAGGTCATCATCATTATAGCCATAGATGGTATCATTGCCGGCATCGCCATTCAGCGTGTCGTTGCCCAGATTGCCATACATCAGGTCATTGCCTGCGCCGCCCTGCATCGTGTCCCGGCCGTCGCCGCCCTGCAATGTGTCAGCGCCGTCGCCGCCCTCGATCAGGTCGTTGCCGTCCTGACCGTTCAGGACGTCATCCCCGCCGTCCCCCTGCAAGGTATCGCCGCTGGACCCGCCCAGGATCAGATCGTTGCCCAGCCCGCCGCGCATGAGGTCCGCCTGATCGTAGCCGTAAATCGTGTCAGCACCGTCGCCGCCATCAATCGTATCATCGCCTCGGTTTCCGTAGAGCAGATCATCGTCGGCCCCTCCGGAAATATCGTCGTCGCCATTTCCGCCGGCAATCTCGTCATTTCCGTTGCCGCCCAACAGCAGATCGTTTTCGTCAAAGCCGTAGATGGTATCGCTGCCGTCGCCGCCATCCATGCTGTCATCGCCGCGGTGACCATACATCAGGTCATTGTCGTCGCCGCCATCCATCGTATCCGCGCCGTCGCCACCGTACATGACATCCATGCCGGAGCCGCCCTCGATCAGGTCGTTGCCGTCCTGACCGTTCAGGGTGTCCTCGTTGCCGTCGCCCTGCAACGTATCGTTGCCCGCACCGCCCAGGATCAGATCGTTGCCCAGCCCGCCGCGTGCCAGGTCATCGTCGTTGTAGCCATAGATGCTATCCGCGCCGGCATCGCCGTCCAGCGTATCGTTGCCGCCGTGTCCGACGACCAGATCGTTGCCGTTGCCGCCCGACACGACATCGTCGCCACCGCCGCCAAACAGGGTATCCATGCCCTCGGCGCCGCTCAGGGTATCGTTTCCGGCCACGCCGCGAATATCGTTGTCCAGCGCGTTGCCCGTGATCTCATTGCCCTCAGCGTTGCCGGAACCCGTGGTGGCCGAACCGGTCAGGATCAGGTTTTCGACATGTGAGGTCAGTACATGATCGACCAGGGAAGAGACGGTATCGGTGCCACCAAAGGCGACTTCGATCACCTGGTCCCCTGCATTGTCGATCAGATAGAAATCATTGCCTTCAAGTCCGGCCAGCGTATCGGCATTCGCACCGCCGCGCAGGGTGTCGTTGCCATCGCCACCGACGATCTGGTTCGCTGCGGAATTGCCCGACAGATTGGCATCGCCCATGCCCACAAAGACCAGGTTCTCCAGATTGTCGGCAAGGGTCGTGGTGGACAGGAAGGTGGCGACGGTGTCGGTCCCCTCATCCGTGCCCTCGACAATGATATCGCCAACATTGTCGATCCCGTAGATATCATCGCCCAGACCGCCGATCAGGCTGTCCGCGCCGGCTCCACCGTCCAGCAGGTCATTGCCCTCGCCGCCGCTCAGGGTGTCGTCGCCGCCCAGACCCTCCAGCGTGTCATCGCCCATATTGCCGCGCAGGTTATCCGCCAGGGCCGCGCCGTAGAAAGCATCATCCCCGTTGGACCCGGAATAGTCGATCCGGTTCTGGTCCAGCAGCGTCTGAAGTGCGGTCAGGTCGCGTGTTGCGGCGCTGCCCAATGCGGGCATCAGATCCGCGCGATTCATGTACAGGCCGCCAATCGTCAGCACGCTGACATCCCCTGGCGAGCCGTTGACCAGACCCGCAATGCTGAAGGTCAGCCCGGTGATGACCCCTTGCGTAAGGTCGGACGCATCGAAACCACTGCCGGTAAAGGTCGCCTTGAGCCCTTGCGGATTCGTGGCATCCGCAAAGGAGAACGCGGTCGGACCCTCTTCGCTCATGGTGCCGGCATAGATGCCATAGACGAACAGATCGTCGATATCCGCCGCGATATCCTGCCGGGCGGTCACGTCATATGGCGCCTGGGGAGGGGTAAATGCGGTGTTTGTATAGGTGATCGGATCGATCAGAGCGCCCGCATTTCCCGCGTATTCCTTCTCACCCAGTTCATAGCTTTCGAGCACGGTATTGTCGGGGTCCACCACGTAGATCACGTAATAGGTGCCCGCCGCGATGTCGAAGCGTGGGTCCAGGGTCACGGTGGCCTGCAAGTCGCTATTCGCGTCGAGCGTGCCAATCGCAGTGCGCCCGATTTCGATATCGCCCACGTCAAAGCTGTTATCTGTGGACAGGAACACCGCCACATCGGTCGCTCCGGCGGGGATGTCGCTGATGTTCCTGATATTGACGTCAACGTCGAGCGGATTGCCGGCCGTTAGAGAGGTGAAACCCTGCGCCGAGATGATTCCAAGATCGGGCAGGGTCAAGAGCAGCAGTTCGAGATTGCCCTGAAGCGTGCCGTTGAAATCAAAGCTGTCGATCCGCGAGGTCTTAACCGTCCCCTCGATCGCGCCGCCGCCCATTCCTGTCAGGATGATCGAACGGCGGTCCGCCGAAATGGTGACGTCGTAATCGGCCAGCGCACCGGACAGGTACAGCGTATCGTCGCTCGTCCCGCCATCAATTGTCGCATCGCCCGCGCCGGGGGTGAAATCGTCGTTGCCGTCGCGCCCGTATAGCTGATCATCGCCATCGCCGCCGATCAGCGTGCTGTTGGTATCGGTGGAAATCAGGATGTCATCGCCTGCCGTGCCGGTCAGGGTGAAGATATCGCCAAGATCGTCCCACGTCGCGGTCAGGTCGTCCGGATTGGATGCCGGGCCATAGATTTCCTGCAGGGCCAGCACGTCGAGCGCCTGCAGGGTCGATACGATGGCCCCGCCGGAATTATAGCTCATCACGGTGGTGGAGGTATTGAAATCGGGATCTGTGGCATTGTCATTGGGATGTTCCAGCCCGACGGCGTGGCCCAGTTCGTGCAACATGGTTTGGAAATTCTGGGTGCCGGGGCTGTAATCCTCATCCCCTCTGGTGCCGACGGCCATCGCAAGAATGCCATTGCTGGACATATCCACGAAGTTTTGCGTCGTCTGATCCGCGATGCGAGGCAGATTGGACACGCCCAGAAACCCTGTCTGGGTAGAGGAGCTGTTCATGATCGTGATCGATGCATCCGCCGGATCGTCCACCTCGATGAAGCGGATGCCTGCCGCAGCCTCATATTCGGCAACGGCCAGACGGAAATTGGCCTGCTGATCGGTGGAGAAGGCGCCGAATTCCGTGATGCCGAATGCGGCGCTGTTGGGGAACAGGACCGCAAAATCGTCTGTCGCGAAGAAATCGGCTGTCGCGAAGGTGTATGTCACGAAGGTCGGAGCACCATCGCCAGCCATCGCATTCCATCGCTCATCCGCTCCGGCAAGAATGGCGGTGTAATCAGTGCTCGTGGCAGCAGGCATGGAAAGCCCTCTCTATCGTGGTTGCCTGTACAAACTTATAGCAGCAGTGCCTCTCACAAAAGAGATAAAGCAAGTGCAGTTGATTCATTGCATATACAAGTGGCGATAGTGAGGCGGTATCCTTGTGTTATCCTGAGTTGTGTAAAAAGATACTAAATTTATTGTATCCGCTGGATCACCTGTCAAAGGTCCGTATCCGGAACGCTGGAATGATACAGGCTGCCCTTTGATAGTGCCCTTACCGGGCGCTTACGGACGATAAACCAGATCGGTAGGGCGCCCAACGGTCTGGCTGGTGATCCGCGTCTCGATCCAGTCGGTTGTCGCGGCGGTCAGGCTGCTTTCGAAGGTCAGGCTGCTCTCGAGGGTATGTGTTTGTGCGCTTGCGAACGTGGTGACCATTACAAGGAGGGCGGTGGCAAGCAATGTGAATGTATGGGGCATAGCGCGTCTTTCGCGGGGATATTAATAGCTCAATGGCCCCGTGTTCCTTCCGGTACACGAAGCCATTGAAACGCGTGTTCAACACACGCCTGTATTCGTGTGCGTCTTAGCGCGCGAAGTCGGCGTAGGAGTTGATGTGATTTTCATCGTCGTTGATGATCGCGCCGATGGTGGCGATCTCACCCAGGCTCAGGGTCTGGGCAACGTCAGCGGGAATGCCAAAGGAGGCAGCGAGCTGCGCGTTGTCCGCCAGAACAGGCGACGCCAGAGCGGCAGTCAGAGCGGCGGTGGTGAGAAGGGTTTTTGCAATATTGGTCATGATTTTGGTTCCTTGAAATCGGTGTCTTGAAACTGCCGGACTGTTCCGCGTTTCGGTAAGGGATAGATGGGGATGTAAAGCGTTTGGAGTAGAGCCATTTGGGGCGTCTAAGCGTTTCCAATCCAGACACAATTGACACATATCCGTCATATGAGAGTTATCGAGAGGCGGGCAGTCTCTTAACGGGAAGTCGATGGTAACGTGAGGACGGTGATGTTGCTTTCACCCGTCCCCGGGTATCATCACCCTGTCCTTACCGTGCCGAAGGTAATCATGTTCCCAGACCGCTGTCGGAGGCAGGGTTATCTGGTTTGGGACTGGAAAGGCATATACCCCAAGCCAATCCGGTCAACACAGCGCCCACACTGTAGAAAAAGGTACCTGAAAGCAGGGAGTAGATCAGCATTGTGTCCAGTACACACAGGGCGGGAACTGCCCAAGGGCCGGTATGGATAATGTTGCGATGGGCTTTTACCCAAAAAATCAGGATCAACCCCAATGCCAGCACGCCCATCGGGACACCGACACCTAGAAGAATTTCCAGTGGCAGATTGTGGGCTTGCGGGACCGAAAAGCGGTTTTGCAGCAATAGGAACTGCCCCCAGCCATATCCCGTCAGGGGCTCTTGGCTGATGAGCTCAAGCGTATGTTCCCACAATATCAACCGTCCGCTGGACATGCTGCCAATGCTGTCGGTGCGGCTGAGGGTGTTCTGGATTTCGCTCAACACGCCGAAATGCCGGCCGAGTGTCGGCAGCAGGCAGGCCAGCCCGATGGCGGGGGGCAGCAAGGCCAGCGTCGTGCCCCAATGCACCTTGTATCCCGCCAGTCTGGCCGTGATCAGGGCCAGCGCACTGCCTGCGGGCAGGGACAGCCATATGCCTCGCGCGCCAGTCCAGATGGCCAGCGCCAATGCAAGGATAGCCAGTGCTCCCAATGCGAGGCGATATATCACAGGCCCGCGTGACACCCGCCCCATCGCGACCAGCCCCACGCCCGCCGCCGCCGAGACCGTCAGCAGATGCCCCATCCGGCGGACATGGTTGAAGGCGGGCATGTCGAAGCTCCAGTGGATCTGTCCGGGATAGAATGCCTGCATCAGAGGCAGGAGTAAGATATAGAGCGGACCGGCCAGCAGCAGGATGATCATCGCCACCTCTGCCACGTGGGGGCCGTGATGGCGGATCGCTTGCTGAAGCCCGCGCCCGGCAATCATCAAGGCGGGCCACATTGCGAAGGTCAGCAGGGAAAATCCCATATGCGGCGCACGTATCGCGGCCAGGGCCAGGCCATAGGCCAGCAGCAGCATGGTCAAGGAGGCCAGTCGCCCGCGCGGGCGCAGATCTGTCCGTATCTCGGGCCATGCGATCAGCATTGTCGGCGCGAGCAGGAGGATGGTGATATTTGCCAGGCCCAGGATCACGGCATCGTTCGGGTCCAGCATCAGCAGCCCCGACCCGAACGGCAACAGCGCGATCAGCGATAGCACCGCGATATAGCGGGCCGGTAGCCGGTGGGCGGGGGCGCGTATGGGGGCCATGCTCATCAGGTGTCCTTGATCATGATGGGGGGTATCAGCCTCGGCAGGGCGACAGAGGTCAAGTGCGGATAGAAAAAGGACAGGGTGATCGCGCGGGTTAGGTTGAACCGGCCACGGACAGGGATCAGAAGATCATGAAATCCTGTGTCAGGTGCTGCTCGATCCAGTTGCCCGGTTCCTCCACTATGAGGTCGGGTTCATGGTTGGACAGGCGGGGCGGGGGGGCGAACTGCATGGTCTGCATCGACGGCGTGGCAAAGATCAGGGCGGGCTCTGGCTTCTCGAATTCGAATTCCAGCTCGAAAACGGTGAAGCCGCTTTCCTTCTCGGAGGAGGCCACCAGCAACAGCCCGTCATCCTGCGCGATCAGATCCAGGCCGGAAATATCGGCCAGCGTGGCCTGATCCGTATCAAGGATGTCATATAGGTGTACCAGATCGCCGCTTTCCGTCAGCTCGAACAGGCTGAGGCCCGCATCGCTGCCGCCGGCGGCCACCACGGTCATGCCGCCGATTTGCGCGGTGGCCAGCTCGGCCACGCCGGAAAAGCGGGTCATCATGTTGTCCCACTCGTGATCGGTCAGGATCAGTTCATCCTCCAGCACCTGAAACACGCTGAGAGAGGAGGAACCGGAGGCCCCGACAATGGCGAAATCCTTGCCGCCAATGGTCGCTGTCTCGATGGTGGAGACGCGATTGTGCCAGAACCCGTCCTCGGCCAGGGCGACATCGGTGACCTTGCCTGCCGCATCCAGCAGGGCCACGCCGGTATCAAAGGCGGACCCTGCAATCACCCGCCCGTCCGACAGGCTGGCCAATGCGGTGACATCGCCCAGGGGCAGGGCCGCGTCATCTGCGATATTTAGGGTATCAAGGGTCAGACCGGCCGTGTTGCGCACCGCGCTGGCAGTATCGGACAGCGCAACCAGATTTGCCTGGCCATCGGCGGTGAAGCTGTTCGCATCAATCCTGACCGCGTTGCCCCACCGTGCCAGCGCGCTGAGCCCGGTATCCGTTACAACCAGATCGTGCAGGCCGACATGGGCCGACAGGCGGAATGTGTCGAGTTCGGTGAGCGCGCCGTCATAGCCGAACCGCGTCAGCGCATTTTCCCCGGCCGAGGCCGCGATGACCTGAAGTCCGGTCTTCGTTTCGAGAAATGCCACCCCGCTCAAGGCCGCAAGATACCGGTCCTGCGCATCAACTGCGCAAGAGGCGAGCGTGACGCCCGTCAACATGGAACCACCCGTTGTCCCGCCGGGAGGCCTGTCCGACCCCTCGGACAGGCAACTCCCGGCTACCACCAATTGTGGAACGCGCCCTGGTTTGGTCCGACCCCTCGGACCGGGTGCGTTCCACCCACGGATCATCAACGGTCGGGCAGGCCGTACGATCCGTCCCCGGACATCCGAATTTAGAAAAAACTCTAAGTTAACTGTATGTTAGGCATATGGTGGCGGGAGCTGCTTCGCAGGCCACGCGCGCTAATGCGGTAATTGCATCCTGATGGGAAACGGTTAGAACCTTGGAGCGCCGCTACCGCAGCCGGTTCCCACGATGAACCGAGACCCAGCACGGATGGCATGACGCTGGAGCAGCTCATAGCTTTCACCGTGAACCCCGATCACGCGCGTCAGGTTCAGATCTCGGGTGTAATCAATTGTTCCTGAAGCAAGGAGCCATTCCAGATCCGGCCCATGCTGACCGAGAGATCGGTCCGGGTGACCGACCGGCGCGCGATCTTTGTGGGTATTGATGCCTACGAAGCGGCGGGCGCTCGATGCTGCATGACCTCTTTCAGGGCGATGACGGTGGCTGGCTCGAAGAACCTGCCCTGCTCGATCGGCTAGTGGCGGAAAAACTTCAGGTCGAGTCTGAGACGGTTGCCCTACGGCTACAGCCACGGCCTGCGGTCGCTGTCCGGCGATCCGGCACCGATGACGAATGACGAAGGTGCGGCCCATGCGAAACTTCTGGCCGAGTATCGCGGCTACGACCACCTAACCTCGGAAGAGCCCATCGAGAACGGCATCACCGCCAATGAATACACCCTCACTGAGACCGTACGGCGTTCGAATGACACATCAGAGGGCTCAACCCATCTCTTGCAGGATATCCAGAATGTATGTATATTCTGCACAAACGGAGACCCCGATCATGCATGAGCTTCCCGAGTTCAAGGCGGCCGACTTGACGCGGCACACCAGTGACCTGTTTGACGCGGCCATTCGCTCGCCGATTGCGATCACAAAACATCGCAAGCCGAAATTCGTGCTGATGAGCATGGATCAGTATCAGAGCCTCACGCGGGGGGCCACGCAACAGGCTCACATGATCGACGAGATGCCAGAGGGTCTCAAGGCGCTGATGATAGAAGGGCTCGAGCGGGACTTGACGCAGGCGGATGACTAAGCCTGCCGCTGGAGAGGTTTTCCGCTATCCGTTCCTGTGGAAACGCGAACAGATGGCCGGCGAGACCGAAGGCCGCAAGACGCGGCCTGTCTGTATCGCGGTCACTGTCGCCAAGTCCGATAGCGAGACCGTAGTGTTTATCCTGCCGGTCACGACGCAGCCGCCCTTGCCGTCGCGCAAATTTGTCGAGGTGCCACAGATCGAGTCGCAGCGCGTGGGGTTGGAGACCCATGTCCGCAAATGGGTCATGCTGGACGAGATCAACACCGATATTCTGGAGCGATCCTATGTCTGGGAGGACCGCACGTCCATCGGCACGTTCAGTTCCGTCTTCACATCCAGGATCCAGTCCAGCCTGATCACGCTTGCCAGGTCGGGCGGCGCATCCGTTGTCGATCGGCTGAAGTAATCTCGATCACCGCAGGGTCTGCCTAGCTTCACTTGTTCCTGTCGATCCATTTCGACATCAGCCCCTTGTCGCGAAAACACTCGTCCGGCACAACGCGGCGTTTGATGCGGGCGAGGCGTTCCGCGAAGGCGACCTGCTTTGAGGTCGGGCGGCTGTCCAGCGCCCCCGGGTTCAGCTTGGCCTGTGCGTCGATCCAGGCGCTCACGGAGCGTCGATCTTGCTGAACTTCCCACGGCAGAAGCCTCTGGTTGCGCAGGGCCAGCATCGCGCATAGGCGATCTGCTTTGGCGTCGCGGGTAGGGCGTAAGTGGTGCTTTCCATCGGGGATTTCCCTTCTTAGCGCGGTTCTCAAAATAGAACACAACAGGAACAAAAACAAGCCGCCTGCGCAGATTATGGGGTGTGAGAGGAAGAGAAGAGCAGGGGACGGTCAGGTCTGATCCTGTTGCTCATTGGGGTCTGATGCCGGAAAGTGCAGGCTCCTACGTTCTCATGAGCTTCGCATGTAACACTCTCCGGTATCAGATCCCTAAAGAGTGAAAGTTGTCCTTCGGGTTTTGTGACTGACGGATGAGGGCCTTTGGGGTGCCTCAGACGGGTCCGGGCCGGGTTCCGGCCTGTCACCGATGTCATCGCCTTCGCGAACTTGCCGCGGGTGACGCGGGACGGATCGGTCGACCCTGAACCCTGGGGCCCTGGCAGGTCCGTCTCGCTGACCACCTACAACGACACGGTCGAGGGGCTTGGTGCGAGGATCATCAACGATCCGAGGCCCCGTCAGTCAATCTGATCACCATTCCCTCTCACCAAAACTCGAAAGGAGGCCAGCCATGGCCCGATCCCGCACGCCCAAATTCGATGCCTCCGAGGTCATCACAAACGAAATCATCCGCATCATCGAGCGCGGCGT
>Ga0209345_10000480_pt1 | contig 51535 bp, 79 predicted proteins | sample Cruoilmetagenom7_FD_187294 | JGI IMG/M metagenome (GOLD analysis project Ga0209345, IMG submission 187294) | Oil polluted marine microbial communities from Coal Oil Point, Santa Barbara, California, USA - Sample 7 (SPAdes) (version 2) | ecosystem: Environmental > Aquatic > Marine > Oil seeps ... | reverse complement strand
TACCCCGGCTGCCGTTTCTGACGATCCCGCATTGGTCTCTGACGTTGCAGCGTTGCCCTCAGACACTAAGGCAGCGGCAGCAGACGCCGCCGCCGCTATGACCGACGCGGCAGCGGCGGCGGAGTCAACTGATATGTTGATGTCATTGCCAGCATCATCAACAACATGAACGGCTGCATCACTGGAAGCGTAAAGGATGACTTTGCCGGATGGCGCAATCGTTGGATCGGCGCTTTGTTCAACAAGTGTCGCGTACTCAATGGCCTCAACAACGCTAAGGTGCCTATCGCGGTCCTGTGCCATGCGGGTTAGCTTGTCTAGCGCGGTCATAACACTGACTGGGTTGAAGGCTCCAGCCGTAGTCAATCCCAGCGCTTGCGTCATTGCGGTGTCGCGCTCGATACGCAACACCTCGCCCGTGTCCGGTGCGACGGTCATCGTCACAAAGCCCGAGTCTGTGTTAGCGGCTGAGATCGTGTAATCCACTCCCTCGACCTGGACGGTATCAAGGCCAGTGGATGCTGTTAGTGTGACAACGATTTCTGAGGTTTCAGCATAGTAAATACCATTGCCGCCCGATGCGATATTGAACACCTGTGTTGCATCATCGCCGTTGTACTCAATGAAGGTGTCTGTGATTGATAGTGTCATGCAAATTCCTCTCGCGTGGCGATTGCCAGCCGCTCCATCTGTGTTTCAAGCAGGGCGATGCGGCGCTCATTGTTAGCTCCGATGTTGTCTAGTTCCCTCTCAAGAGCCGCGACCCGATGAGCTTGTTGCTCCATCAATCCAGCAAATTCACTCACCACAACCGTTGCAATAATTTCTGATAGTTCCGCCTTGTCCTCGGCGGTCATACCAGCTCGTGACATATGCTGCTCAAGGGCCGTCACCAACGATGGATCTGGAGTTGCGACGTTGGCCGGTATCTCGACGACGCGATGCTCCACCGACACGATGCGCTCAACATCCATCAAGCGGCGAAACCCATCCTGAACAGCACGAGTTAGGTGGTCCATTCCCTTTTCGACGTTGTTGAGTGAGTTCGCCCCCTGGCGGCGAAAGTTGTGATCTTGGATGAGTTGCGTGTGGCGCTCGATCGATAGTTCGCTGCCGCGAGGATGGATCTTGAGTAGAATGATAATCGCCGTGTCGCCGTCTTGGGTTGTGGACCACCCCTCACGGAATACCAGTGGATCGCCATTGATCTTAACCACAAGGTCGCTGGTCTCGTGCGGGATTGGCTGGCCATCATCTGATTCAAATCTGAATCTCTGTTGGTCTCCATCCAGTGTCGCGCGAACAGCGCTGATCAAATTGCGAGTTGCCATCTTATTCCCCCAAGGCCGCGCTGAGATCCGGCAAGCGCCCCGGACCTGCTTCGCCCTCTCCCCACCAGTATTCTTGGCCGTGTTTCGTCTTGCGCCGCCCCATAGATTTCTTGAATGACTTGCTACCCTTGGGGTGCGCCATCTCCTCGATCTTATCGAAGACCAAACGATCCAACGGCAGCTTCCAAAACCACAAGTTCCCGCCCGGCAAGTTGCTCTGGATGAACCGTGTTAGATCCATTGCGCCACTCGGGTTTTCATCGTCGGCTGCACCAAGAACTAGCTTTCGCGCCGGGTCAAAGATCGACCCCATCGCCGGACCAACCAACGTGTCAGCCAAGCCCTTGCCGTAACGGTTCGTGTTGGAGAATGCAAAATCTCCGATGATCCCCATGCCGCCGCCCTGCATCGCGGCTGCTTTCCAAAACTTCTCATCTGTCATGTCGCGTGGATCGCGGCCCGAATTGATTTCCTTCATTTGCGAAACTATGCCGCCGAGTATCGTCAAGCCGATCACCATATTGGCAACTCTGCTACCACCACTGAGCATAGCCCCTTTGCTACCGCCGCTACCGGCCCGAATTATCTCGCGAGCACCAGACATCGCGTGCATCAACATCACGGAAATCGCGAACGATTTGAACTGGAAAGCAAACCGCAGCATCTCGCCACCACCTGTACCTGGACGGAGACCTTGGGTCATCAAGGCCGTTGTTCTAACGCCCGGCTCTGGCACTGCGATCTTGGTAAAGCTGTCGATCAAGTTGAGATATTTCAGCGTCAATTCGAGACCGGCTTGTGCCTCGACATCTTGTGGCCGCAGCACTGGCATTCCATCCACGAGATGAGGCTTCAATCCAGATAGATTTGACCAGTCTTTCGCAGTGATGCCGTTCTGGTTGAGCGTGAATTGCCAAGCCGGATTGAGATCCTCGAACGGTTTTTTCATCCCAGCAAGAATCTCATTCGTAAAGCCCATTCCGGCTGTGTCCTTGCCTGTTTGGGTAATGCCATTCAGATACGACCAGCCAACAACGCGCTCAGCCATCATCCCAGTTGATTTCTGGGTGTGGCCCGCCACACTTAGACGCGATAGCTGATCTATCGAATGCAGGAACTTGTTGGACATCATCCCAGACAAGCGCGCATGTTTCATGTTGTCGTGTTTCGCGAACCGAACCATGTTGCCAACGGTGTCCTTGATGAAGCTATCGTTGGATAGGCCAGCCATCTTCCGCGCATTGTGACCAAACACCGGATCGGTCAACGCTGACCATGCCGCCTGCCCCAGCTTGGACGCCACCTCAACATTGCGAATACCTGAACTAACTTCAGCCAACCGCGTGTTAACTGGTGTGTTGGCCGTACCGCGCATGTGGTCAAACATATTTTGCGATGTTGCCTCGAACGTCCTCGCATACGTGGCCGGGTCATTCTTATTGAGGAACACCCCGCCCGCTGGGGTAGGGCGCTCCTCTGCGGCTCCATCCATCAATTCACGCACATCTGTTTCGGCCGATTTTGCGAGCTTTGCCCCTTTGACCTGACTGTCGAGATCCATCACGGCCAAGTCGATGTCAGCCTTGAGTTGCGCCACCTCTGCTTTAAGTTCCGGCACGCGAATATCGTCACCCTTTGTGAACCAACCAGCCTTGGTGTATCCGCCCTGGCGCGACCGTAACTCCTTCTGGATCTTGTTCATGTCGTCGGACATCTTCAAGATCCGTTTCAACTTTGGTGCCATCCCCGTTCCAGCGATCGCCTTGCTTGCGCGCGCTATGGTTTCGGTGCGCTTGATCGCCTTGCCTGGGGCGGTCTGCCCCCACTTCTCGACGAAGCCCTTTAGGTAGTTGACCATCGAATGCGGGTTTGGCCCCATGATCTGCATGAACGCAATGTCTCGCGCCATCGACGCAAAGTGGCCGGTTAGTGCTGAGTACGCATCCACATCACCCAGTTGCTCCATGTACTTGCGATAAGACGGGCCATCTTTGAACTTCAAAAACCGATGATCCATACGCTGCTTGAACAACGCACCTTTGCCCTGACCGCGATAGGATGGCGTTCTCTTGTTGCTCCAGCCTTCCGATACGATCGACTCCCATGCACCACCAAGCACATCACGTAATTCCTGATCGGTGAATGCCGTTCCACTGGAATCCACCATCTTGGTTCGATCAAGCAGCGGAAAAATAAACTCCACCCAAGGCTCTTGTTGCATGGCGCGGATGGCATCGCGGTTGTGCTTCTGCGGCAGGCCATAATCATCCATCTTTGGAATGTTGCCGCCTGCCGCGTTGAACAGTTGGCGGCCATCCTCGATCGTTTGAGTGACAGTAACGGCAAATCCTCTGGCCATCTGATTGCCGGTGTCGGCACCGTGCAGCTCGTCGATCAGATCCTCAAGGTTCTGCTTTGTGTCACCGAACCTGCGATGAAACTCACCTGTAAATCTGGCGCTCTCTGCAAACTCGTGCGTAAATTCAGCGAGCGGCGCTTGCCAGCGCATCAGCAACGCCTTCTTGCGACCCTCAACACTTGGAAACAATGCTTCGTTAAAATTCTCAAACGTGAACATCAAGCCCGCGCCTGGATCTTGTTGGCCGCGCGCGTTGAAGTGACCAAGTAGGCGCTTCTCCAAAGTCTGCCGCGCACGCTCCTGCAACTTGGTTGCACGTCGGCGCTGGCGTCCCTCGGCTGTCAACTCACCCATCAACGCATCACGCGCCGCACCCTTGGCCTGCAATGTCTCTTCCAGTTTGTCATAGCGGTTCTTGAGATTAACGCCCTCGTCAAAGGACATCTCCCCGTTCTGGACCGCCACGTCGATACAATCTTTAATGCTCATACCTTGCAGCTCTCTATCAATTCGCTGAGGTGGTCGAGCCGATCGGCCTGTTGAAGCGATCGCGCAAAACCCTCTCGCGTAAGATCCATGTTGCCATCATCGATATCGTCTTGCAGGCGATCCGGGTTTCTCGCGCCATTCAAGGCTTTGCCAATGTCATCTGGCCCATCAAATCCTCTGACTCGCAATTCTGAACCAATGTCATCCAGCAAATCGGTGCCACGGGCCAGCAATTCGCCGCCCGGTCCCTGAATGGTCTGACCTTCGCTGTGACGGCGTAGCATCAAAGCAACAGCATCTTGCTGCTTGGTCGCCTCGATCGCTTGGAACCCCTGAAACTCTGGTTCCTTTGACGGGCCTTGACGCGCCCGCATGGCGGCGACAATTTCATCAAGCACGTCATCAAGGTCGTCACCAAGCGAAGCGCCCTTATTGCGCTCCAAGGCCAATCTGGCGATGGTCTGGTTCATGGTTTCACCGGGTTGCTTGATGCCATCCAAGTCGGCCACTTGGTCAAGATCCTTGCGGTCGGTAATCATGCGCTCGGGCGTGTAATCCGATCGCTTGGCCAGTCGGTCAAAGCCTGCGGCCACATCCTCTATCGTCGGTATCTTCTCGGCTCCATCACCCTTGGCGCTATCACCTGTAGGCTTAACCTTCTCGCGCTTGAGTGCGCCAGTCGCTTCCGCCGTCTCCAGCAAGATTTGCCATTCGGTCGATCCATAAAGTCCCTGATCCTGCAATGCCCGCACAGTGTCAGCATTCCGGCGAGAAGGATCGAGGCCCGCAACCGCAAGTGCCTCAAGGTTGCTGTGGTGTATTGCCTGGGAACCGGTGGGCAGTGGTGTCAGTGTGTGGCGAATATCCAATATCTTGGCTTGTGCTGCCGCGATTCCCGCGTTGATACCGTCAGCGATCCCGGCTGGCGTGTTGCCCCGGCCAATCTCGTCTATCAGTTGGTCGATCTGTGCTTGTGCGGCCTCGCCATTTACATCGTCGAGTTTTGAGACGCTTGGATCTGTTGTCAGTAAATCCGTTTTGCCTTTGAGGTCGAAAGCGTCTTTCTCCCTGGCTATCACCTTGCGAGCATCAGCGATGCTTTCCGGGGCTTCCCTCTCGATCGCATCAAGCATCGATCTGTGTTGCGCTGGGTCATCGACCAACTCTCCGACCAGTGCTGCATGGCGTTGGTTGATGTCTCCACTTGCGACATCATCAAGCAGATCATCTGGCAAGCGGGATAGATCCCGGCCCATCTGAATGCGCTTGGATGTCGAGTCCTTCACACGGCTTTGAATAACCGGGTCATCTTTGAAGATCCGCGCCAGTCGCTCTGGTGTCGTGCTTTTGGTGTTGATCTCCTCAACCAGTGGCCGAATGCGCCCCTTGAGTGCATCAAGCGCCTTAATCTGCTCACTCACAGCATCCTTGAGGTCGTCGCGCGTTACCGTCTCTTTGTACGCGCGCCACGCCTCAACTGAGGCTTTCGCTTCTGGCATTGCGTCGAGGGCTTCACGCGCGCCGACATCGCCAACATCTGCGTCACCAATCAGCACTTGCCTGATCTGTCCAATGGACGGATTGACCGGATCTGGCGCGCGTGGCGCGGGCTCTGCATCATCGAGCACGGCCCTTATGCCTTGATCGTATGCTCTGGCGACCGCTGGCTCCGGAACATCAGTGAGGCGTGATGTTGTGGCAACTTCCTCATCGAACCGGGCGGCGGCGGCAGCAACCTTGACTTCTGGATCTTCCGGGTTGCCATAGCGCTTGATGAGTTCTTCGGCGGCATCTACATCGCCAGCCTTCACACGCTCAAACAAGCGCGCATCTTCGGCACTTTCCCAACCGCTGATATGGTTTCGCTCATTGAGAATTGGCAACCGGCCCATAGCTCGATTGCCGCCACGGATTAAGCCGCGTGCGCCAGCATCCAACGTGCCGCCGAACACGCCAGCCATAGCCACCTGCGCGAGCAAGTTCCCTGGATCAAGCCCAAGCTCTTTGCGGCGATTGGCAACAACGGTATATTGCTGCAAACCCTCAAGACCAGCATTCACCGCAGCGTTCTTGGCGGCAGCAATGGCCAAAGACTTATACCCAACACCAGCCGAACCAAACCCAAGGAAGGCGGTTGCAACGCCGATCGGATCTTGCCCGATTGCAGCGGCTCCACCTAGAAAGCTCGCAATGTGTTTACCGGCACCGGGTCCGTAGAGCTGCATTTCTTGCTGTGCGGCTTCCGCGTCACCACGACCAATCGCGATCTGCTCGGCCTCAAGGCTGCGGCGTGATCGAGCTGCGTCATATGCCGGATTCTTCTTGGCGAGTGCCGCCTCGCGTTCTTCAAACTCCTTCGCATAGGCTTCGCTGCCCAAGATCCAACGTGGGATGTTTTCAATCCCACCAACTCGATAAGGGTTACTCCAGCGCGGTTCACCACTGAACTTGTGCGCCAACTCTATGCGCCGGTCATAGGCTCGCTCTAATGCGGCTGTGGAGCTGTTGAAGTTAAACGATGTTGTCATTTCTCGATAGCTGGATGATAGAACACCGGCAAACGATCCAGACCCCGCACCCGGAAGATCCGCGCCGTCTTCGTCAGCATTGAACGGGCCAAGTACGCCCAATTGCTCGGGCGACTTGACCTTATTGCCTCTACTAACTGTGTCTGTCGGTCCAAAATCCATCGTTGGCCTCGTTAGTTGAAGAGGTGGTCATATCGTTGCTCAAGCTCTGGGCGAACGTCGTTGAAGTTATATATAAAATCACCGCCCTCGCCGTCGTCGTAGTATTCCGGCTGACCTTGTTTGTTGATAAAGCCAAGCCGGTATCGATTAGATCCAGCCGAAAACAAGATTGCCTCTTCGAATTGCTCTTGCGTGATTGCAATGCCGTCTTCAAAGGTTGGCACCGACGGCAGCATATCGAGCGTGACCTTGTCGTGCAGGTAGTCAAACCGACTCGCCTTAACGCCCGGTGGTGCGACAACCGTATAGGTGCCGAACCAGCCGGTGCTCATGTTGGTTATGCCGCCGTACTGATTACCAGCGCCGTCCATCGTCATGCCGATCAGACCATGCGCTATTGCTGAGTATTTCTTACTATCAAAATCAATCGTCCCAGTACGACGCGCCCAACTCTCGTAGGCCGCATCAGTAAGTTGGCGATGTGTATCCGCGAACAATGGTTGAGTGTTGAACGTGTCGCCGGTTAGCTTGCCAATCTCTGCTTGGCCGTCCTTGGCACTTGGGCCTATGCGTTTGTAACCATCACCGGCCATCAACTTCCAGCCTTGCACAACATCCTTGGCAACAGCCCGATCGCCGCCAGCTAGAAGGTATCCGCCCAAGTATGAGCCACCGGGATTCGTTGGGTAGAGTTCCTTCCAGGCATCGCGAGCGCCTTCTTGGCCCAGCGTGTCGCGCATCGTGGTTGTAAAGTCGAGCGTATCAATTGTTCCGTCATCCAAGCCCTGCTTGATTTGTTCTATGTCCGACTTCTCAAAATACTTGACCGGCGTTTGGAACTTGTCAGCCACCGCAAGCGCTTCTTCCCGGCGCGCGCCCCACGACTCTTTGTTGCCAATATCCAATTTCTGAATATCGTATGTGCCTGACTTGCGCGCCCACTCAATTGGATCGTCTTTTTGGCCCTTGCGCTGGTTCTTGAGAAGCGTTTCGAATGACTTCAGAACCTTATTGCCCTCAAGTTTGGTGCCGCTCTCCTGCATTCGTCGGCGCATCTCATTAACGTAACCTTCCGTCACGGCGGCTGGCTCACTGCGTAAGATCTGAATGTGCCCAAGGATTCCCATCGTTTGCTCAAAATTTTGCTGGAGCGATGGTAGCTCTTTAACGGCGGCTGACATTGCGTTCAGCTCATCTGACGGCAACGCCTGCCCGGTCAAGGCAAGCGTGCGTGCGTCCTTGACCGTGTTGATCAATCCTGTGACGTGCGTTTTGTAAGCCAGCCCCGCTGACTTAACGAGGCCGATCGCCTGTTGTGCGGTCAGCGCATTCCACTCTGCGGCTGTGATCGTGATGTTGCCAAGTTTGGTCGGGCCAGTGATCGATGCGCCTTCCTTCATGCGCAACAAAGCATTGGGCGGAAACTCATAGCTCGACTGTTGCCGTGGCTTGCCGTTGCGCGCCGCGATCGCATCTATCTTGGTGGTTTTGCTGAGTTCTGCCTCAAGCTCTCCGCTCTTTTTGATCAGCGCGTCCATGCGCCCTTGTTCTTCCGGCTCCAATATATTGACGCCGTCTTCGTCGATTTCAGCAAGCTCCATCAATTCGGTTGCTTCGCGCTGGGTCTCCTCCAGCTCGGCCTTGATGTTCTCCGGGTTGCGGCCCTCTCGGACAAGCTCGGGCTGTGGTGCCTGTGTTGGCTCCTGGTCGGGCTGTGCCTGTATGGTCGTGGCGCTCGGTTGCTGTGCGGGTTGCGGCCCCTCGATTGGCAATGGCCGTTGCTGCGCTGTTCCATCGGCGTCGTTGATCGCATTCTCCCGATCACCCGCCATCACCGATTCAACAACCGGCCCTTCATCCTCCTCTGGTGCACCACCAGCCTTGTTTGGCAGGGGCGGCGTTGGCTCCGCTCCTGGCTCGTGCACCAGTGGTTCGCCGTCTTCGTCAACCGGCCCTGACTTTTTGGATGCACCATAGGCTTTCAGCGTTGCTTCACTGAGGCGATATTCGTTGGTTCCGCTGCCCGATGCGCCGTACTGACCTTTCTCGGGCTGGTGCGGTCTCGTGACAACTGACTTGGATGTTTTACCAATGGTTCGAGCAATGATGTCGGCGTGCGCTTTTGCACCTTCCGCCGTGCCAAAGTAAGCGACCAACTCGGCGTCATCCATACCGAACGCCTCGGTGTGGATTGTGTTGCCACGTCCGCGCTGCCGCGAGCCATCTGCTTTGCGACCGCTTGTCCAGACGCGACCACCATTGGTTTTGTAATTGCGGCCGAATTTTTCATTGATGTGCTCTGCCATTGCCTTGGTGTAGGCGCTGGCGTCCTTCCTCAATTCAGCATCGGCACCCTTTGGAATGACAACGCCTGGAGCAATGATCTTTTGCGTCCGACCGTGCCTATCTTTTGCTGAGTTTGCGTCGAGACTGATAACGCGACCGCCGCCCCTTACAATCTCAGATCGCTTTGCCGATGAGGGCACCGCCTTGTTGTGATAAATCGTGCCGCCAGATCCACCACCGCTGAAATCATTGGCTCGTTGTTCGCGCTGGTTTATTCCTTCCAGGGTTCTGTTTCGTGATGTCTGGATCTGCGACGTTTGCTTTGATCCTGGCGCGTTTGATGTGTCCGACTTTGAGTCGGACCCGGTGACATCGAACAGCCCTTGCGAAACGCCTTCGCGCAACAGCTTCATAACGCCGGGCGAATCTTTCTGGATCGTCGTCCCAAGCAGCGAGACAAAGAGTTTGCTGTTTGAGGTGCTGATCATCTTGTCAGCCGTCTCCTGGCTGAATACGTGGCCGACGTTGGCATTGATCCGATCGCGAATCTGGCCTTGCCGTAGTCGCAACTCCTCCATCGTCGGGTTTTGCGATAGGCCGGTCACATGACCCACCAGATCCTTATCGACCTTGCCTTGAAAGTGCTTGCGCTCGGCTGTCGTCTGCCGGATTAGGCCAGCGTTGCCAGCTCGCTTAATTTGCAACCCAGCGCGTGCCGTAAAGCGCCGCAACTGCTTTGGTCTCATCGACGATCCGTAGCGCCCAACGATATCGTTGAATGACTTCTGCATCCGTGGCGCGATGGTGCTGTTATTCACACCGCGTTCGCCGGGGTTGTTCGTTACATCCGTGCCGATGTCAGACGCGGCACCAGCAAACTCGGTTGTTGCGTCCGAATAGGCATTGGCGGCGTTAGCGTTACCGGCTGCACTCGCAATCCCACCAATGGCGGACCCAAACGAAGCAACGGCCTTCCCGATCGCAGCACCAGCCGCCGCTGTGGCGTCGTGCACCCTCGGGTTGATCTTCGGAGCCTGCGCCCCTCCATCCAGGCGGGGTTGGCTGAGTGAGTTCACTGAATTAACGCGCGGCATTAGTTCACCCTCGTTTTTCTCAATTTCATTGCGGCCAATTCGACCCGGCTAAACTTAGGGGTAAGTTTTGCCACTGTGGCTGATTTGTCTCTATGGTGCACTTGGGGGGGGGCAAGTGCACTCTTTGAAGCTGGGACATCAACCGGTATGTCCTCACCAAAAGTTGTGACAGTGCTGTGCGGTGTCACAACTTGCGGCGTAGGCGTTGTTTCGGTGCGAACCGGCTCCGTAATGACCGGATCTGCGCCAGCGAAGTGAGCATCTGTTCGACGCCTGACATCCACAAGCCACTCTTCAACGCTCTGCTCAGGCGGCTTCATGCTGTTCACGAGCTCTTGCAGCTCATCGATCCTGCGATTGAGGCGGGCAAACGCGGCAATATCAGCCCCACCGCCGCCGCCGCCGCGCCGGGATGTTGTCTCGCTCACCGGTGCGACGTACTCGGTGCCGTCAACCGTGGCGGCGTGTGTGGCCAGCGTCAGCGCCGCAGTGGACGCCTGAACCGATGTCACACCCGTTATGATTGCTTGGTGCTCTGTGACAGTCAGCGTTGCTGTGGCGGCAAGTACGTTGACGCCAATGACGATCGAGGCCGCGAGGCCCGTCAACGTCAGCGCGTCCGTCGTGGCCAGTATGTTGTGATCAACCGCGATCGACGCTGGCAGCTCTGTGAGCGCCATTTCGTGCACGTTGGTAACAATGCCGGTCTGGACTGAGATTGTCGCTTGGTGGGTCGCCAGCGTGAGCGCGTCGGTCGTCGCGTTTATTTCATGGTCGATCGAGATGCTGGCGGCCAGCGTCACCAGCGTCATAGCGTCAGTGGTGGCGCTTATCTCGTGATCAACGGAAACCGTCGCGGCCAGCGTTGCGAGCGTCAGCGCATCCGTTGCGGCTGCGATGTTGGTATCGTTCGCGACCGTGATGGTGGCGGCGAGCTCGGCCAGCACCAGAGCGTCAGTTGTGGCCGCGATGTTGTGATCGACGGTAATCGTCGCTTGCTGCTCGGTGAGCACCAGCGCATCGACTGCGGCTGAAATCTCGGTGTCGCCGCTTGCAACAGATTCGGCAACCTCGACCCACGCTTCAGCCCGCGAACCATAGCCGCTGTCGATGTCGTAGGCGTCCCACGCGAGACTAGAAACAGCGCCTTCGATGTATTGTAGGCTGAAGGTGCCCGCTTCACCGCCGCCGACATGCTCGTCTAATTCCGTCCATCCAGTGCCGGGTGTTATGTCGCCCGCTGCTGGCGTGGTGTTCGAGACCGTACCCATAGCCAGAACGGTTGAATCTGTTTCCGATGTCGTACCCATCGAGATCGAGATCGAACCAGTGCGGGTGCCGTCGTTGTTGTTCTCGACGCCACTTTCGGGAATAGGCGTGGTGGCGTTGAAGTCTTCAAATTCCGTCGCAGTAAGGCCGGTGCGGAACATGCCGCCCCCGCCATTGCCAGCATCGACCGTCACGGTCATAGAGACGCCGGTTCCAATGACGGTAGACCACGCCCCAGCGAAGTTCGCGTAACCGCCCCGGTTGGCGGTATCAAGTGTCGTCCAGGTTAGACCCTCACTATCACTGATTGTCGGACCAGTGCTGTCGTCAGCCGCGCCAACAACCAACACAACAAGCAGCGCGCCGCTGGTTGGCGTGAAACTGCCCGTTGTGACGTTGTCGGCGTCATTGGCAAACCCGGAAGCGAGAAATGTGGGCATCGATTAGTTACTAATCCAAACGGGCTAAGTCACTGTTAGGTAATCGTGAAGATGCCAGACGCATTCCATGTAACGGTCAGAGCACCGGCTGCCATGTCCACTGGTCCACCCAGCTCAACGAAAGCTATCGCGAGGTCGCCAGCGTCAGTATCGTTGTAGATTAGCCCCCAGTATGCGTCAGTGTCGTTCGATGCATCAGCGGCCCACGTTGGATTGGTGGGGCTGTCAAACGTCATCACACCTGCCGCCTCAGAAACAGCCGCACCCAAGTTGCCAATCGACGTGCCGCCTGCTGTGTAGTTTCCAGCCGAACCAACCTGCGTATAGTCGCCCAAGGCTGGCGTGGTGTCGCCCGCCGCTGGAGCCACCGTGTTGTCGAGAATTGCAAGTTTGATGTCGTCCGCTGCTTCCCAGCCGCCATCAATCATGTAGGCTTTCGCTTCGTCAAAAACAGTCACATCACCTGTAGCCATGATAGTTTTCCTTGGATGTTAGTTGGGTGTTAGTTGGAGTTGTTAACCGAACGCGCCGCCGATGGCCGAAGCTGCCCCAGCGAAACCACTTATGATCGAGGCTGACGCTTGAGCGCGCTTTGCATTGGCTCGCACCTTACCTTCATAAACGCCTATATCTGCTTGATTTTCCAGTCTTTTTGCTTCTCGGTTGGAGTTGAAAACTGCGACTCGTTGATTGAAGCCACCTTTAGATTCAAATGACTCCTCCAGCAACAGGCCGGAACCGGTGCCACCGGCTAGACCACTTTGCGCGCGCGCGGCTCTCGATCGAGACGCTGCTTGGTCAGCTTCTCGTTTAAGCTGCTTCGCCTCAAGCGCGCCCGATGCCTGGGCGTAGCTCGCTTCCTCGCGGTCGCGGGCTGCGTTCCATTTTGCGGCGCGCTCCTCGTCGTCTGCTGCCTGCTTCTGCGCTGACGCTGAAATCAGCGCACCAGCAAGAGATGCGATAGCTCCGATAATTGGTCCGATGGCGGCGGCGAATGCCATTGGCGGTGCTCCTATATTTTGCTTTTGCGTATGTCGATTTCGTAGATCTCGCCAACTTCGTTGAACTTTCCGGTTGGCTCTCCCTTGAGCCACTTCAACAGTGTGTCGGCCCCGTCAATGTTTTCATCTGCTGCTGCGTACAAGATCGAAACATCGGCGTTGATCCGCAGTTGATCCATGAAGCCGTTCATCGAGCGCAAGATGTCTTTTGGAAAGATCCGCAACCAGTTTCCAAAGTAGGCGTGGCCCTCAACAATGTCGTCATCAGCAAAGTATGCGAGGCAAAAACCAAGCGGCAGATAATCCCGGTTCACCATGCAGTTTCCAGCCAGACGGTCGAAGTCCGGAGCTGTTCGACCCATTGAGGCTGCGATAAAATCGATATGCGCCTCCCTGACTGGAATGAACGAAAACCCGCGCCCCTTGAACGACAAATCAGGCTCGGGCGGCTCAACGCTCTTTGGTGTCCATTCGGGGTACGAATCCAGTGATGCTGCATGGCCCCGCCTCGGAGATTCTGAGGCAAAGCCTGGAGTCAGGATTAAACCCACCATCGAAATCTAACTCCTCGCTCTCGCCGGAAAACAACGGGATTGGTTCCCCGTAATCTCCGTCCTGTGAATTTTCTACCCAAGGCGCGGTTTTCACCGGCCACATATTTGTGAAGCTCGGGCCGTACTCCAGTGGATGAGACCGGAACAACAAGACGACCAACTTCTTGATCGCCTTCGGCATTGTCAGTGCGGTGTTGCCACGCTGTACGGTTGCGCCATAAGCCAGCTTCAAAGACTTCCACAAGCTGCTGTAGCGAACGCCAACCAAGCACCATGACACTGTCTGGCTCAATGTGATTTCACCACCGCTCACGGTGTAATAGCCAAGGTTCAAGCCATCCCCGAACGCCCAAACCGTTTGCCCCTCAAGGTGCTCCAGGTTCCCCATGACATCGGCTGGCTGGTTGAGCCCCCAAGATCCTGCCGGTGCGATGTCGTCCGTCGTCAACTCACTCGTTACATCCATAATAACGGTCTGTGTGTCGGTGTATGTTGCAATCGTGCCACGTCCACCGTTGATCCAAAGAACAGCCCCAACATCGGAGATATCAAACGTCGGATCATCCGAGGTGACGGCGACTGATCCGGTTGTGCCACTCACCTCGGCGGCCATATCGGGCTTTTCGAGCTCGAACGCGAGCGCATTGTCGAGGTAGGCGTATTGATCCGGCGCTATTGGTCGCTCGGTTGCAACCTGCTCGATGTACCTGATCCAGTCGCCACTGGCGTTGCGCCGGCGCGTGCGGCAGTAAATTACATCACGATCGGCGCGCGGCAGAACAGTGATCTTCTCGACACGCCCCGCTGTCTTGATGCGGCTCCAGGCCACGATGTCGAGCTGGCCCTCTCGATAGAACAGCATCTCAAACATCTTGCCAGATGCGGTAGTGACGAACACACGGCGCTCTGGCTCGCGCAGCACGGCCATATCGACGATGTACTCGCCCTCCATCAGCTCAACCGCGCGGGCTGTCAGATCGACTGAGATATACGAATAATCACTCAGCGCGTTTGGATCTTGAACAAACTGCATCAGCTTCGTGCGTGATCGGTGCACGTACAGGATCGAGGAGATCGCTTGAACCGGCTGAACCAAGGCGCTTCCCTGCTCACTGCCGGGCAACACTTGAAAGTTCTCGGGGCCGATCGGATCGCTGTCGGTGTTGCCGAGTGCAATCTTCTCTTCTGACGCGGTCCCGATAACCAAGTGATTAGCAAAGCCAAGCCACCTGATAGCGTCTTCCGATGGTGAACCAATTTCGGCCGAAATACTTAAATCCGTTTCGTCACCCTCGCCCGCATCAAACGATGTAAAGTCGCTCGATTTCGAGCCCCAGATCGTATTGCTGCGACCGAAGAACAAACGACCAAACCCCAAAGAGATCGCGGTCGGGTAGCCATCATCGAAGTTCCACGCACCCTTGGCCCAAGTTGCTGTGGCGTCGGTATTAGCGAGCGTTTGCAGCACCTCGGCCACGACGTTCTGTGCGTCGGTGTATTGCAGGATCTTGGCAACACCAATGGTTGTGCCGGTGTCGATCGTAATGACCATGTCGATGGTGCCGGTCGAGTAGTCGCCCGAGTTGACTGACAACCGATAGTACCAAGTCTCGTTGTCCTCGGCATCGTAGATGTCGAGCGATTGATCCACGGTGTAGGTGCGCCAATCAACATAGCTCTCTTCGTTGCCGCTCGATCGCTGGAGCGTCACTGTTGAGCCGGTGCCGGTCAATCCATCCAGTTGGATGTTGAACGTGCGTGCATCGGCATCTACGCCGCTGACTTCGATGCCGCCGGTTTGCACGTCCGCCGATGTGACTTGTTCTGAGAATGTCTGCCCTCGCCCGGTTATCGAGTAGATCGCTCCAACGTCGTTCGCGGTAAACAGATCCTCAGACGCTACAATTGCGACTTCGCCTGTCCGGTCGTCAGCGGCCAGTGTGATCAGCCCGGTATTGGTATCGTTGAACGGCCCATCAGTCGGCTCAAACAGCGATAGGCTCCACGACTTATCCGCGCGCCGTATCAGGCGACGTGTGATGTAGTCTTCATGGCAGATATAGAGCACGTCCTTGATCTGGGTCTTTTGCAGTGCGTCGAGATCTTCCTCAAGGTACGGCATTGGCAGTGTGAAGGTCGGGCCAGATAAGAATGCTACCGTGTCCTCGATAAACCGATCGGCGTTGGCATCATGGAAAAATTGCACGTAGACCGTCGATACTCCTGGCGTGAATGTCAGGTAATGCACCCCGGCTTCCAGGTCTTCATAGAGTAGCAGGTCATCATCGCCGATGGTTGATCCGATACGAACGCTGCACGGGCCGTGTGCGATCTCAAAGAACAGTGTGTGTGGCGTTGTTGTTTCGACGATCGCGCTTGCAACGGAAATAATCGCGTCATCACCGCCAGCACTTTCCAGCACAATCTGGTCGTCGATAATGCTCGCGATTGACGCGCCTTCTGACTCGTCAGTGTAGATGTTGCCAATTGCCGATGTCACTTCGTCGATCGTGATCAGTCCATCATTGGCGTAGATCGCCGCGCCATCGCTCGTGACATCAAGCAAGTACGTGTCGCCGATCGCAAAATAGAACGGCCACAAGTCGCCCTTGAGATCTTCGTCGGCTGGCGTGTCGAGGTGCAGTAGCGCTGGGCGTCTCGACATAATGCCCTGGATGTTTGGCCGGAAGTTCTCCATGACATCCGCGCCATCCGCGTACTTGTCCATGTCGATGCGATCGTGCAATCGCTGCCCGAGAATACCGCCAGAAAAGTTTATGACATTAGGATTAGTCGTCGCCATTTATATCGTATCCTATCCGCGCCACTTGCCGCCATACCGGCGATCAAACGATGAGCCACCTTTCATCCCCCTGATCCAGCGAGACGGCGGAAGCATCATTGTTGGTTTCTGTGCGCCATCGGCTGACTTGCCGTCTCGCAATCGGGATGTGGCCAACTGCTCCAGCCGGTCACGCTCGGTCGATGATTTCAGTGGGCTTGCGAGGACGCCCGCGAGGTCAGCAACGAAGACGTCAACAAACCAAGCTGGCCACCCTCCTGGCGTGTCATGGTAATAAACGTAGTCAATGTAGAGCTTCGCCTCATCGGTTTCGAGATAACCGCCCCGACGTTTGAAGTCTGTATCCCACATTGGAGAATCCATACTTTCATCGTCATACACCGAGCCAAGTCGAATGAAATCTGTTGGGAGCTGATACTTATAGGCGTAGCCACCAACATCAACGGCTGACTGTGTAAGCCTCGCCGCCTTCGTTGCAAATTCCCATTCAGCACGAGCCAACGCCTTCCTCACGCCCTGTTCCCACACATCACGAACGATGGCGGCTGTGGCGCTCACTTCGTCATAATCAGCAATTCGAGTGCTGCCCAACTCGCGCAGTGCAAGGTTTGTGATCGTGGTTTTGGTTTGCGATGTCATTTCTTTGCTTTCGCCCCATGCTCTATCCACAAGGTTAGAGGCGCATATCGACTATTGCCGCTGCGCCCCTCAACTCATCACGCCGCTGCTGGCTGGCTTCCAAGCTCCGCTTTGGTTTCGGCTATGATCTTGCGTCGGTTGATCTCAGCTTCGGCCTGCTCACGCGACGGGAAATCTGCCGTAACAACTTCACCCTTGGCATCAACGATGCAGTGGCCGCCGCCTCGTGGCCCGCGCCAGCGCCATGTGTGCTCACCTTCGTCTTCGGCCATGACTGGAACTGCTGTGTGCACCGTGAGCACCGACAAACGCACCTCTTGTGCTTCCTGATCAACGTGGTCAATCATGTATGTCTTGTAGTTCATCGCAGCGTCAGTCGCGTAGATATGATCGCCAGCAACCAAGCGCGCGCGGATCATCCCAAAATATTTTGGATGCTCCATTTCGGAGTGCAAGTGCTGGTCTGACTTGTAGGCCCAAGCGCAAAACTGTGTGGTTTCAAAGCAGCGTTGAAAGTCGCCCTTCTTAACGACTGCGGCAGGGCTGTTGTTGTTCAGCATGGGGTGTCCTTTTGTTGGATTGATAGGGTCTGAGTGCGCCTCTCAACGCACTCAGGTTGCTAGTGTCTCGCGATTAGGCGAGCACCACATCGTCAAGCGTGGCGTTGCCATCAACGTCGATAGCGCTGACATACATCATCTTTGCCCCGGTTGGCGTTGTCGCCGGAAGGGTTGTCATGCCAACAACAATAACAGGGTCGCCCACTGTCATCTTGTGGTTGGAGTTGGCGTCGGTGATGTAGTCGGTTGCGACAACCGCCGCGAGTGCGTCCTGTGCCATCAGAAGCCAAAGGGTGTTACCCCCGGCACCGCCAATGTACTTCACTGGCGATAGGTATTCCGTATTATAAGCCATGCGTTGCTTATCCTTGAAGGTTAGTTGGGTTGAACATTGCTCGTTGCGAAACGGAGCCTTGATCGACAAGGCTCCGCGCTTACCACTGTTTCAGAAGCTACTAAGCGGCTTCCGCGATAGAGGTGTTGACATCGGCAGCAAGTGCCAAGCTGTCGTCAGAGACGTAACGAACAACGCCAGTGCCATCGATAACGATCGCACCCATTGACATCGCGCCCTTGGCAATCCAGCCCCAACCCGCTTCTTTTTCAGTAAAGCGAATTTGAACCTCAGCGTTGACGGCATGACCGACCGCGCTTTGGTGCCACATATACTGGTAAGCCTGACCAGTGTTTGAGCCGGTGTTGCGCGTGCAAACAATCCAGTGAACACCAAGCCAAGTGCGGACATCCATGCCCATAGCCTTGAACGGCAAGTCTGTTGGCCCGGTGTAATCCGCACTAGCAAACTCTGGTTCAGTCATGAGCTGAGTACAGGCGTTCGGCGTGATGGATGCGAAGATCCGTCCATCATTGCGAAGTCCTGTATTCATGAGTGTCCGGAACATGCCGAGTGCGCCGTTACGGCCGAATTTTGTTTCGGTCGTGCTGTTGCCAAGCGTTGTGCCTGCGCCAGCATCCATCGCCTGAATAATCTGGTCATCGGCATAACGACCAAACGCACCGCCAGCATCTTCAACCAGTACAGGTCGAAGCTCGGCAGTGACCTTGGCCATGTCCAGCTCGTCGATGTCTTTCCGCCAGTAGCGGTCGGCCATCGTTGCTGTGACATATGACAGATCCAAGTCTTGCTGCGGGATGTCACCGTTGCGAGTCTTGGTAGATGTTTCACCGTTGCCCATGACATAGAAGCGAGCCGTTTCAGCTCGGATTATGCCTCGGGTGTTGACGGTTGGACGAAGCATCGCTTGGCGCTGATTGAACTCAAGATGAACATCGGTGCCGAAGTCAACGACAAAGCCCTCTGTGATTGTTGGAGCTGCCATGTGGCGGCCTCCTTTGAAGGTGTTGTAGATAAGGGTTCAGCGACCGCATAGAGGTTGCGACCAACACGGATTAGGGTTGCGCATTGCTGCGGGCCTTTGCCGTGCGTTATCGGGCTCTTTTGGTCTTTACTCGTTACTGGTTTGAGGCGGCCACCTCAGTTCGACACAGAACGTCCACCAATCGCGGACGTTGAGCCATGAACACGGTTTGATAGCTTTTGCAGCTCATCCGTTGGCCAATTGGGACTGGATGGTAATAGTCCCTTGTTGATCGCCTCAGTGCGAATGCGATCATACTCGTCTTTCGCGCTACCTCGTGCCGCTTCATTCATGGCATTAGGCTCACGGAAATCTTCGGACCGCTCGGCACCGATCTTGCTCATCATGTTGAACATGAACGGGGCATCGAGTAGAAACGATCCATCTTCCAAGCGCACACTCGTCATGGCCTCCCAATCAGAGCCGCTGTAGTGTCTGGTAGACATCAAGTAATTCTGTTTGTTGCGCTCAAAGTCCGGCCCATGCTGCTGCTTGAGCACTTTCTCGTTGCGCGCGGTGATGTCGTCAGCCTTCGCGAAACGTGCATCAGCCGTGATGTTGTTGTTCTCGTACTGCCACGCCTCAAGGCCCGCGAGCTGTGCCTGACTAAAGCCAAGGCGATGCGCGACCGGGGCGAACGCCTGCCGGAATGATTTGTCTTCGTCCGTCACAGCGTAGGTGTTTTCTCCCTCACCGAACGTGTCACGGAACTGATACCCGTCAGCCTTCTCAGGCCGTCCAAGTTTAGTATAAACGTCATCCCACTGCTCGGGCTTTGCGTCTACTCCTGGCACTGTGATTGCCGATCGGGCGTGGCGCTGGCTCTCGATGTAGTTCTTGGCCAGATCCGAAGGCGTTGTGATCTTACTGGAAAGCGTGTTCCACTCTTCGTGGTAGCTCTCATCAAGGCCGCTCAACGATGACTGCCGAATCGTATCCATTGAGGCTGGCACAAAGTCGCCAGCATTGCCGCCGCCACCGCCACCTGGATCGGCGTTGCCACCACCACCACCACCTGCTCCTGGTTCTTCGAATGCGATACGCTCAAGAAATTTCAACACAAACATATATGTTCCCCTCTTTGGTCTATTGATCAAACCCGCGATGCCAAGACGCTGTTACCGGCATGACATCGCGGGCTAACTACAACGCATACTAACTAGCTGTTGGTCTCGTGGTGTTGACGTTTGGCTTCACGGTCTTTGTTCCAAGATCCGCATGAATCAGACGGTGCACCTCGTAGCCGATGTCAAACTGCTCGGCGCGGGCCGTCAACGAGTTGGGTGTTTGCAACCCGGACGCATGAAACGGTACGTCCAGGTGGCAAAGCCCCGTCATGATGTACTCAAGTGCAATCAGTCCATCAGGTGTGGCGTAGACATTCTTGAACGCCTTGCTGATCTCCTGCATCCGGCCCACGCGCTCGCGCTCTGGGTCCGGTGTGTTGTCCAGTGGTTGCCTCACGCGACGTGCATCGCGCTGCTCTTTTGTTGGGAATGGTCCGCTCATACATTTCGCCTTATCTCATCACTATCGTTTATGGGTTGGAAGCATTGGCCATACTGCTCAATCGCACTGACAATGCCGAAACGACCAAACCGAATGAATTTGCCATCCCACCATATAAGTTCCCGGCATCTCGGAGACGGCTCTCCATGACGTGTCAGGCCAATGATGCAACACTCTTTGTTTGTCACCGGGTCATAAACCCAGTATCGATGTGCGCCGTGTTTTGAGTAGGCGGCCACTTCGATGACGTAGCCACCAATCATCATGCTGCATCCTGTTGCTGTTCTTCTCTCGGCAGTTGCCCCTCTGCACCCAATGCGCCAGCCACGTTGTCAATCATGGCTGGAGCATCAACCGCTTGAAGCGCGCCGCCCTCTGCGATTGGCGAGCCCTGGCCTAGTAGCTGCTGTGGCAAGTCGCCAGCCGCCGCGAGTGCTGGGGCCGCCTTGTTGGCCATCTCTGCCATTGCCATCATCTTCTGCTGCTCGGCACGTTGCGCGCGCATCTCCATCATCTGCTCAAACGGCACCATCAGGATCTCAGGCAAGTCGAGGTTTTCGCTCATCACGCGGGCAATGGCGTCCTCATTAAAATTGTCCACGTAGTTCTGGGCCTTCTCCGGCCCAAGACCCGCCGCCAACTCACCCTGCATACTGAGTGCTTCAAGGATCTTGACCGCCTCAGCCTTCTTGCGAAGCTGCTTCAATGGGCTTTCATACTCAAACTCAATGTCTTGGTTCTCAAGCTCGGGCGGCGGTGGCGGATACTGGCCTTCGCGTTGCAGGATGTTGAACACGCGATTGACATGGCCCGCGTTGTAGTCGGTCTCAACCCTGGCAAACGTCGGCGAGCCGTTGCGCAAGAACTCGTCATAGCGAGCGTTGATCTCAGTGGCCGTCATGTTGGCGTCACCGGCTCCAGGCAACTCAAACACATGCAGGAAGAAAGATGCTTTGATGTCTTCAAGCTGCATCTGTAGCAGGTCAAAGATTTCCTTGGGCATTACACCAGTATCGATCGTCCAGATTGGATCGCCATTGCGGTCGTACTTGCCCTGGCTGTCAAACAGCGTTAGCCCGCCACTGTGAAGCTGGATGTCGCCTGAGATAAAGTCGCCCCACGCGCCTAGTGGTGGCCGAACCGCGTTCCCTCCAGCGTCCGCTAAATCCCGCGCGATCTCGTTGGCCAGTCTTGAGGCATCGAGCGCGACCATAGCAGGCGAGCGGCCATAGATTTCCTGGCTCTGCGTATCCCACCGACCGCACAGGTATGGAAACTCCCAATAGCCTGCAACGTCGAGCGGCTTCTTGTCCTCAGTCGCGTACCATATCGACATATAAGGCATCACAGGCGGGCGCATCTCTTCCTTGTTGCCCGGTCGAAAGCTGTCCTCATCCTCGTATTGTTTGTTGGGTACGCAAGCGTGGCAAATCTCAAATTCCTTATCGATCTGAGGCGGGCGCTGCTTCAACGCATTCTTCATATTCTCTGGCAAGCTCTCCTCACCGAACATCTCGATGATGTTCCGCAGTGGCCATTTGCCGAAATACCAAGCCGCATTCACAACGCCAAACTCATCCGTCATCAAGACGATGTTCTTGAGGTGGTGCGTCTTGTAGGTCAGGTGTCCCTTGTCCTTGTTCCAGCCAATCTTAACGGCGTTTGTGCCAAAGGTGACAAGGTCATTGTCCGCCTCTGACATCTGTTTTTCCATGTGGGCGCTGGGATGGTAGATCGCATCATAGGTGATCTCCGTGACCGCTTGGCACCACGAGCGCACAGCCGGTGACATCATCATTCGTCGGTTGCGCGTGACCGCCTTCAACCACACCTTGCCTGCCGGTCGTGACAATGCTGACAACGCACTCGCCAATCCCCGCCGTGATAGCTGGGGCCGGTTCGTGTAGTTGCGGTGGCCCTTCTCCTCGCCGGGCGTCGTCTCACCAACAAACCCTTCGCGTGTCGGAAGGAATATTTGTGCCAACTCCTCCCACAACGATAGCCACTGTGGACGGCCACCCTTGAGCTTGAGCCCAATCTTGATAACGTCGTGCAGGCGGTCATCCATCTACAGTCAATCCTTCAGTGAGCGCCCATCAATCGTCGCTTATCCAACCATGTTGGCGTGTGGTCGTGAGCCATTGTTGCGGCCACGTCGTCGAGGTGATGAGCCTGGGATGTTGCTCACCCCCTCATCCTCCTCTGGTGCACTTTCCAAGATATTCGCAGATGGTGCGTCACGGTTCTCGTAACGCTCCGTCCTGTGCACCCCAAGAGTCTCACGGTCTTGGTGCCGTTCCTTCACCTCTGCCTGCCTAAAGCTGGGCGTCGGCTCCGGTGGCGGGTCTTTGCCGCCGCCTCCTCCGAACCCCATCAGCCTATTGAGCTCGCGCCAGCCGAACCCAACACTGAGGCCGTGGATGATCGGGCGTTGATACGTTTGCGACCGCTGTTGCCGCCATCGCCTCCGCTTTCGCTGCCGTCTTCTTCCATCAATGCGCCAGCACCCTCTTGTGATGCGAACCGGCTCACCCTGCGTGTACCTGGGCGGCCTTTGTCCTCCTCGGCAGGTGCCGGGGCGGCTGTTGTTTTCGTCTCGTCAACTACTGGCGGTGCTGGATCGCTGCCGCCTCCTCCACCAAAACCCATCAAACAATCTCCCAATCTTCTGCAAGCATGTCGGTTTGTGATGCCAGCCAAGGCACCTTCTGGTCGTCGGCTGTCTTCATCCAGATATAGGGCAACGTCATCTTGCTGTGATCGTCAGGGCGTTGCAGCTCAAGCCACATCCCCTTTCCGTTCCAGCCTCGGCGCGCGACCTTCTCGTTGTTCTTCAAACCATGAAGTGCCGCGCCAAAGTTTAAGCCTGTGACTTCTTCCATTAACCCACCATCCTTGGTCTGCGCCCATTCTGAGCTGGTTGAACTGGTGTCGTGTCGTAGCTCGACATCTTTGACTTGCCCTGAATGGTCTCGCCCCGTGCGCCCCGTGCGTTCGCTGGAACTGATTGACCACCCGGTGCTCTTGAAGTTGTGTGAGCCCTAAAACCTTCTCGGCCCAAGGCTGCTGTCCGTGCGCGGCGTTGCGCCTCCAGCTTGTTGCTGCCTTCCTCTTGCGGAACCGGCTCGATTGGCTCCGGATCTGGCAATGGTTCGCTCTTGCTACCGAATCCCATACTGACCTCGCTCTTGGTATGTTGCATCGCCCATAGATGCGGAATGGTTCAGCGTCCAGTTAGAACCGCTGGGCCGCGTCTCATGCCCGGGCGTTGTGGTAAATCTCGGCCACGTCCAGGTGCTTGCGTGACAACAACCGGCGTTCTCTTCCGAATGTTGTTTGGCCACACAAGCTGCTCTTGGACTGCCGGATCTTCTAATCGGGCCATGCAGTCGAAAGCGTCATCAAACTCCATGACCGGGAATGGCTTGTACTCTTCCTCAACAAACCGGGTGATAAGGTTCTGCGTCTCGCCTTCGTAGTTGGTGTAATGCCGGGCGCGTCTCATCCACACTCGGCCTTGCTCAAACACTGGCTGCATCCGCTTAATGCGATCGTTCTTCGGTGTGCTGCCGCCCATCTCAAAGATGTCGAAGCGGTATTGGATATGCTCCATCTCGCTCTGAATGTGCTGAATGTCGGCGTCCTTGCCGTACTTCTCATAGCCAACGAATTGAGGCTTCCAGATCTCATGAAGCTCGAACAAGCAGCGTGTGCGTTCTGTCAGATTGAACCTGTCGCGGATGTGGTCCAGGCAAATGTAGTTGCGGTTCCCATCCAAGCCGAACACCCAAAAGGCTGACCAGTCGTTGTTGCGTCTCTTCTCGTTGGCTGGGTCCACCAACAGCACGCGAAACATGCCGCTTGCCTCATCTGGTGTGAGCTCATTTGTGATCCAGCGTATCCATTCGTAGTTGAAGGTCATGGCGCTATCGCCTCGCGGATTGAGCAACATCTGGGTGCCGAACGTGTACGCCCCCTGGTCCCTACGCTTCTTCTTCAAATACTCGGGGTCTTGCAGCACGCAATTTTCGGCTGTGAAGTTCTCTTGACCGTCCTTGGTGCAGGGGTAGAGCCTGACCTTGACTGCGCCACGCTTGATCAACTGTCGGTAGGTGTCGCCAAAGTGGTAGATCGTGCCAATGATTGCGCGTGTGCCACCTTCTGAGCCAAGGTTGCTGCTCATCTCAAAGCTGCGTGTCGTCTTGGCGATCATCTCGGGCGTGGTCACACTCTCAACTGTCACCACGTCGTCATAGTGTAGATGTTGGAAGTGCTTACTTGTTGGCTGGCCGTCTACAATGCCCCAGCCCTCAACCGTGGCCTCCCGGCTGTTCTCAGTCCGCTTGACCGTAATGCCTTCGTTCTCAGTCCATTTCGGGCTTTGGGTCTTCGGAAACCGCCAGAAGATGTCAGGCCATAGGCTGTTGTATAGCTCTGCCTTCTGCTCAAGCTCCTCTTTGATCTCTCGTAGGAATGACTTGGCGATCGGCTTGGTATGGCTGAATATGCCAACTGAGATATTCTGGTCGTTGATGATGCGGAAGATTATCCCCGCCGCCGTGCATATTGATGACTTGTAGTGCTCGCGTGCCCATAGATCGAGGTAGCCATTTGGCTCTGCCTGCACCTCGCGCGCCCTATCGAATATCCACCTGATCTGCTCGGGCGTGCGCTTGTAAACAAGTCCAGTCTCTTCGTCTTTGACTTCCTCAACGTCTCGGCGGTCCATGCAGTAGCGCATTAGCGCGTACAAATCTTTGCTGAACAACTCGGCCAGTGCTGCCCGCTTCACATCCTCGGGCTGCAACATAATCAAATCATATAGCTCGGCCAAAGCCTCTGGGCTCTCGCTTAACCCCGTCTGCGGGCGCTCTATCGTCTCCGCTTCCATAGGCTCAACCGTCATTTGTCTAGCTGTTTGGGGGTCATTTCACGCCTATTGAGGTCTAACCCCGCGATTTTTGACACTTTCACGCTTAATTCACGCTCAATTGTCTAGTTTACACTCTCCGCTGGGCGGTGCTCGATCGTCTTTGACTTGGCCAGACTGCTTTGGAGCTGATCAAGCGGCGAACCCTCTCCCGCTCCTGCATTCAGGTTGATCGTGGTGTTGCCCGCACCCTGTGGGGCCGGTGCCGGGGCCGCGTGCTCTACGAAATTGGCGCAGTTATCTATCGAGCCAAGGGATTTGATGCCGTCGAGCGCGTCTCTATAAGCCCCGCTGACTATGGCGTGATCGATCAGAACCCGTAATTTGTCGCGCACCTCTTCCTGGTGGTCTGTGATGCGCTCAACATGGGCCTTGGCAACCTCTGCAACGACTGCCTGCTCGAATTGCTGGATGCGCGCTAAGATGTGGGGTTGTCGCTCTACCTTACCTGCCCGCCTTGATGCCTCACCGCGATCGAGGTCCGGGCAATTGTAGGCAAGCGCGTATGCGTCAACCCTCTTCATCCCCTCGTTACGGGCCTTTATGTACGCTGCCTGCTTCTCGGTTGGTGATCTGGCCATACTCAAACCCCTCAATTTGGGTGATGTTCTGCTATTGTGGGGTCTGTCGCCTGTCCCAATACTTCACCCACCTCACCCATATCCCCCCTTACGATCATACTGGGGGGTATCAGTATTGGCGTGTGTGGTCATCCCTGGGGGTTGTTTATACTGTGGATGTAGTGAGTTTGCTCTCTGACCAGTGTTTCAGGGCTGAAACGGTCACGCCTGGCTGTCTGGCTCCTGGGCCTGCTTGCGCTGCCTATCGAGGCTCTTATCGTAGTTGGCTCTCATGCTGGACCAGTTGAGCCCTTTGGTGATTGCGGGCTTACCCTTGCCCCTGTCTGGTGGCTGTGTGGCTGTTGTCTTCTCGGTTCGTCTCATTATGCAGTTGCCCTTGGTATTCTCCAGCCTTGAACCTGGAAAAAGTGACCAACAAGGGCTGTTAGGTCATCATTCAGGGTGACTTTGAGCTTTTTGTTGCGGGTTATAATAAGCGGGTGTCCTGTTCTATCAAACGTCCATCGCACAAGGGCAACCTCGTCACCAGTTCCCCATGTTTTAACGTCTACGTCATAGCACTGGCGGCCCCAATCAGCGTTGGTATGGATTACCAAGCCGTCTGTTAGGTCGATAAGCTCGTTATCTTCGGCATCTGTGACACTCACTTTAATGCCGTTGGTGAGTGTCACCCCGTTACCATAGTGCTCGGCGTCGAACGCGCCGCTATCCTCGACCGTCACTAGCATTCGATTGAGGTGTATGTTGGCGGTAGCGTCCTGAATATAGAAGTCAGTCGGGGTTACAGAATAGTCGCCAATGGCGTTTTTTGTGCCGCTACCGTCTCCGTCTGTGTCCAGGTAGCGAAATATTAAATTCTCTACACCCACCGTCATGACTGAGCACCCCTTAGCTATTGCTTGGTTGGTTCCGGACTAGTTGCGGCTGCTAAAATCTCGAGTTTTTCGCGGCGCTCGGCGGCCTCGCGCTCTTGGTGGTGGGCCTCATATGCTGCCTGGGCAAAGTCTAGTTGCTTTGCGTGGTGTTCGTCCTCTTTGGCCTTCATGACTTTGTCATGGGCTTCCTGACGGGCCTCGCGTGCGCAGTCGGCCAGTGTTTTTCGTCCGCTTGCCATCTTATGTGGATCCAAATTGTTAAATCTACAGCAAATGCTTGTGTCGGTTGCAGGCGAGTAGGCCAATGCCGTCGGTGTAATGGCCCTTGGCCCGGCAGAAGTCGCAACGCGGTGTGATTGCCCTATCCAGGCGGATCACTAGCCACTTAGCGAACACCAAGCAGGACACTACGCAACCGGGGCGCGGTTGTCGGCTACGGTCTCAGCGGCCAAAGAACGCCTGCCCTTGTTGTGGGCGGCCTCCAGGTGCGTGCTGATTTGGGCAATCGTCCAGACTTTCGCCGCTGCTGGCCCTTCGCTCCAAACCATGCTTTCGGCTGTTGAAGCGATCCGCTCGGCGATCTGTTCGTTGGTCTCTTGGGTTTTCATGGTTTCCCTACTCCGTGCCGTGCGCTTGGGTGATGGCGCGCTGTAATAGCGTGTGGAATGGCTTGGTGCCTGCATCTCGGGCCATGCTCATATTGGCGTGACTGACGTGCAACGATTGCTTGCCGGGGAATTGAATGGTCACGCCGCTGTCGGTCCAGATCTGCGAGGCTTTGCCAAAGCCCTGGGCTGGCGCATATCGCTTTATGATGTTCTCGCCTAGTCGGCGGTTGCGGTTCATAAGCCGGGCTCGTCGAACTGGGCGTTGCGGTAAGCAATGAACGCGGCGCGCTGGCGGCGTTGCGCCTCTTGCCGCCCCTCGGCGCGCAGCTTGTTGCGGCCAACCCTTACATATAGCGTGGGGGCTTTCTGGCTGGCGGCCTCTTTGTCTTTGTTGGGGTTAACGTGTGCGGGCATTGGGGAAGATCCATTCAATTTGGAAGTTGTCAATCAAGTAGCGGCAAACCTGGGCCAGTCCTGCCGCAATCAACAACGTCGCGTAAACGTGGCCGGTGCTCGTTGTGAGCGTCTCGGGCAAGCTGGTGAGTAGTTCAACCGGCAGCGGGTGCAGGCTCATTGTTTGCTTCTCGTATGATTCGCGAGATAGTCCCGCGCGATACCCCAAACCGTTGTGCCAGCGATGTAGTGCTGACGCCTTGTTTGTGCATCGTCACGACGCGCTGACTGTCTCTCTCTATTTGTTGGGCTTTGAACCGACTGGCCATGTTTCACGCTCCATCCAATGAGTTTATATTGGTCATCAAGGCAATAGTGGTTTCCCTGGTGCTCGATCACCACCCCCTGCACTCGGACGCATTGCACGGCGATCGGGTCGAATGAACTAACCCACTTTACCAGCAAAAGTGCGCCAAGCAGTGCCATAGCCGATAGCTGCGGATGCATAAGCGTCTGCTTCAATTTCAAGTGGTGCCTGATCATGGCCCGCTGTCGCGTATTGCCAATAAATCCGAAACCAAAACGACCAAGGATGCCGCCGCCATTGCATAAGGTGCGCCAGCTCGTGACGACGTAGCCAACGGCTACTGAAAGCCTTTTCCAGCAAATATATATTGCCATCCGGCCATGTGACCGCGTCAAAGCCAAAATAGCATAGCAACCATCGGGCAAAGCCTGTTGCCTTCCTGAATCTATTGCGACCCATATCAACCACCCTTCGGTGGTTTGCTGTGGGTGATGTCGGGGGCAACGTCTCGCTCAAGCCACGTATAATTCCCGGTTGCCATATCTCGTAGCTGTTGCGCGGCCTCGCGGTTGAGTTGATCCGTTGCGCTCTCGATCTCCTCCGGCGTGGCGTCTCGGCCATCGATCTGCAACCGGCCTGTGCCCTTGCGCGGCGTTAGTATTTCATATGATCGGCCCTGGCCTGCCGGATCTTGGTCGCGGCTAACTTTGGTGCGCTTCATTCCGGCGAATGGGTCGTGGGTGTGCTTTACATCATCAACTGGGTGCGCAGTTTCGCCGTTGGTGGGTGTATCGCATCGCGGGCAAGCGAGCGTGGAAGGATTCACAACCCAATCTGGTCGCCTGTCGCGCGGCGGCGCTGGCTCTATCTGAGCAGGCGGCTGGGTCGGATCAATCGCCGATTTAACAACGGTAAAGCTGTTTGGGAATAACTGTAAGAGCAGCGCAACCCCAATTGGGGCTGGCCGCTCTTTTATCGCTGCAACTATTTGCTCTGGCGTCATGCTGCAACTTTCTGGCCGTCGTAGATGTCAACGGCTCGGTTCACTGCACCCTTAACGCGGCTGATCATCTTGCGCATGGCCTCGTCGTCCATACGGTTGCCAATCACTTGCACTGTCGTTCCAGGTTGAACGGGTGCTGACCTAGCCTGTTTTACATCCTGCATTTGTTGCGCAAGTGCGGGTGCTCCATCGGCTAGGCCAGCGTTCGCAAGGATGTTTTGCCAATTCGTGCTATCGGCAGGCGTCCCCTCGCGGTTTGGTTCTGGATCTGGCGAACGGCTACCAAATCCAAAATAATTGCACCCCATTGCACCAAATGTGAAGAATGCAGCAATGAGCCAAGCCACACCCTTATCCGTCCAGTGCTTTGCGTTCTCGGTTGGCTCTCGCGACAAACTCACCATGCTCGCAAGTGATACGTTCTGGCTGTCGATTGCAGAAACCGGCTTTTCAAGCGTTGCCGATTTTGACCGCATTCCAGCTAGAACACGGTCAATCGCTGCAATCCGCTTGTCGAGGTTTTCAATCTTCTCAACCTTGCCGATTTTGTCCATCAAAGCGGCGCGCTGTTGCTTGTACCTCAAGCACAACGGGCCACAACGAATGTTGGCGGCCTCTTGCTTGATCTTCTCGTCGATGGCTGGCAATTGGCCCCGCAAGCTCACCGCCGTAACTGTGCCAGCCCATTCATTACGCTCGACCAACAAGGCACGGCTGGTTTTAAACTCGGCGCGCAAGGCCGTGTTGTCTTTGATCGAGGTTCTGGCATCATCATATCGAATGTTCTTGATGTTTGAATCACTAACATTCGTAAGCCGCTGCCAAGCAATTGAACCAAAGTTTGTTGTGATGTCGGTTCCTGTCACTAGAACGCCAATGGCCAGCGGGATAGCCGACGCTCTCCAGCCAACTCGGCGAACTTCCTCAGATATCATCGGCCACGCATAAGCCGACGCAAACGCGGCACCGGGCAAACCAATCGCAAGAGCCCAACTTATAATGGGATCGCTTGATTGATGGATACCGAATTTGAAAGTCATCAAAGCTGAGACCAACGCCAACACAAGCGCCACCCATCGAAACGCCTTGCGCGTGACTTCGTATTTATCTTTGGGCATTGTCGAACCTTTACTAACACGCACAAATCAGCCCACGGCTCCGCACTCTGGCAAGAGCGGGACTTGCCAGAAATGAACGGAACCGATGGGCCGACTCGTACAAGGCATGATCGGAACGCACTACTAGGTGAGCAATCGTTAGATGCGATTCACGATTCGTGGTCAATGACTTGAAAACCACAAAACAACTGATTCCACCGTTCTTTGCGTCAACCCGCAAATGGCGGCCAGTTAACCACAACGGCAAAAGCGATCAGCCCCGCCACGGTGTAGCTAAGCTGCCAAACCTGCTGCCGAGTCATTGGCTTTGCTCCTTCGCCTTGGCCTCCTCCGCTGCGGTGTGCTCGGCCTGTAAACGTCTCTCTTCCATTATCCATTGCTCAATAATCTCCACTAACTGACCGTTTCGCGTCCGGTTGTTCACCTTGGCGGCCTCATCCAGATCCGCGACCACGTAATGCGGAACCCGAACCGTGAATCTCATTTTGTCGTCGATCACTCCAACCAACCTCCCTGCTGTGTTGCTTGTTTTCTTATATCTCGGCGTCATTTTGGTGTCAATTAACACTTGACTGGTGTTTTTATATGTTTATAAGTTAGCACCACTGAGACACGAAACGTCACCACTAGCGACCGGGCAAGGTCAGAAGGAATGAACACAATGGCTAAGAAGTTTGCTCCAAAAGTAGATGTATATCAGGTGATTACCGACAAAATCATCACGGCAATCGAGGCTGGCACCCCGCCTTGGGTCAAGCCCTGGAGGTCAATGGGTCTTAGGGGTGGCTTGCCCTACAACGCTCAATCCAACCGGGGATATTCTGGCGTCAATGTCTGGCTGTTGCTCATGGAACAACAAATGAACGATTACGCCACACCGGGTTGGATGACCTTCAAGCAAGCCAAGGATCTCGGCGGCCACGTTCGCAAGGGCGAGAAGTCTACTCTTGTTGTCTACTTCTCGACGTTCAAGATTGAAGAAGAGGGCGCGAACGGTGAGACAAAGGAAAAATCTCGCGGATTCATGAAGGGCTATCGAGTGTTCAACATCGCGCAGATTGACGACCTGCCCGACAAGATCGCCAAGCCAGCTGATCTGGAAGCACCGGAGCCCATCATTGGCAACGAAGATCCAGCTTTCGATGCATGGGCCAAAGCCACCGGCGCGGATATTCGCAACGGATCGCACCACGCGGCCTACTATCCGACCAGCGATCATATCGTCATGCCTAACCGCGAGGATTTTACCAGTGCCGATCGGTATTCAACAACCTGCTTGCATGAACTTGGCCATTGGACTGGTCACGGCAAGCGCCTCGATCGCGATCTCAAGAAAGGCATTTTCTCCAAGGGTGAGTACGCTGCTGAGGAGCTGGTTGCCGAGCTGTGCTCATCCTTCCTGGCCGCTGAACTCGGCCTTGATGCTGAACTGGAACAATCTGCGGCCTACATCAAATCGTGGTTGAAGGCGCTCAAAAACGACAAAAAATTTATCTTCTCCGCATCCAGCAAGGCCAGCAAAGCTGCCGAATATCTCAAGTTGCAGGTTTCCAAAAACCAAGCACCGGAAGGCCCGGCCGAAGTTGAGACCAGCATTGCCGCCTAACCTACCCCCCTATTCCCCGGAACCCACCCCCTTATTCCGGGGAACCCACCCCAATGATTACCCATTACACTCAAAGGATTTTACCCATGTATCAAGAATTGACGTGGAGCAACGCCAACGCCATCCCAGCAATCGGCTCAACGGTCACGGCAACGATTAATGATCTCGGCGATTGCCGGGTAACTGGCTATTTCGCGCAAGATCAATATGTCGGTCTACTCGTTGAAGTGCTCGACCCGCCGCAATGGTTCACACGTAAGAACGGTAACGACAAGACCGGCCACCTATTCGGCGCTGAAGTGAGACTTCGCGAACCGGCTCCGGCTGATCCCAATCGAGACGATAAGGGCACTTGGATCGGACCAGTTAGCGGTTGGGGGCCATGAGGATAACCGTATTCCGGAAAACCTACCCCCCCTTTTTTTTGAGGCTCTATCATGAAACTGATCACCGCAGAAATCGCCGCAAAGCTCGCCGCTAATACCTCACACGCTGAAAGCTGGGACGGCGACCCAAGCGACCGCAACAAGCCCGTGCTCAAGCTATTCAACCCCTGTGGTGATGGTACTTGGCTAATCTCTGAAATGCACGACGATGATATGCTGTTTGGCCTTTGCGACCTCGGCCACGGTAGCCCTGAGCTGGGGTATATTAGTCTCAGTGAGGTTCAATCTGTTCGCCTCCCGTTTGGGCTCAAGATCGAGCGCGATAGAGGTTTCAAACCCAAAAAGACGCTGAACGAATACGCTCAAGATGCGCGCGACGCTGGCTACATCAAAACCTAACCCCCACTAAAGGAAACACCACCATGTCTGACATCGAATTAAAAACCCACGCTACAGGATCCGAACCAAAACCCCAGCACGAAGCGCAAGCGAATCTATATGCCAAGCTGTCAGGCCGCGAGCGGGTTGCTGGCGACCTCGAATTGAGACTGACGCACGGATACGTTGGCACCTGCGCCCACCTTGATGATTGGTCAATGATTGGCCGTTACACGATCGAGGCCAGCCGAACTGAAGCTGACGAAGTTGACCCTGGCGACGATGGGATGCTCGATCACTGCGAACCGGAAACTACAACGGCCTTTCTGACGGTCTCAGATCTCAGCGACGGGGTCGAGGATAACGACATCAAGAAAGCCCTGGCGGATGTTTTCACCAAACACGATTGCGCGCACGAATATGACTGTTGTGGGTGCCGGTCATTCTACGCTGAAGCCGAACACGTCGGCGGCCCATGTTGGTTGGTCGTTATCCACTCGTCGCGCAACTTCTAAGGGGTAAGCATAATGGCAAACAAACGCGCAGACGCGGCACTAGCCAAGCTCGGCTATGAGATCGATTGGAGCTCTACCGGCCCCAGTGGTGGCTTCTGGGATGGCTGCATTGATGCCATCGGGCGAAACTGCATAGACGGTGATTGCAGGGGCGAGGTGGTCCATGCTGACAACGCTGCTGATTGGTACAGAAACGCAATCGCAGCGGCTAGATCATACGGCAGGCCGGAACCGTGCCCTTATCCCGTTGGCGAGTGTGAGTTTCACGGATAATCGGTCGGCTTAATCGTTGGGGGCGTCTAATCAGTCGGATGATTAGACGCCCCTTTTTTGTGTCTACGCGGTTGGCGTATGAACTTCTGGCTTACCTTTGCCGATCGATGGCTTGGCGAGCCCTGGGTTTTCTTCCATCCAGCGTTGGACAAACCAAAGCTGACCGCAACCGCCGCCGATGTCGTCCTGCCCGGCTGGGTCAAACACTCGGACGTTGTAGTCACGCTCCAGCATCTTCGACGCGAATCCGCTGGCTAGATCTTGCTGCGTTTCGTTGCGGGCTGGTAGCCCTTCGTTGCGCTCGCATATCACCGATATTGTGCACTCCCAAATTGACGGATTAAACAGCGCAAGCAGTCTATCCGCGTCCTCCGTGGTGCTGTTGTGGGCTCCGGCACAGTAGTTGAAGAATGGTCGCCGCCCAACCTCCTCGGCCCAGCGCTCGCCGGTCTGTGCTATCTCACGCAACGACAACTTGTTGGCGAATGGGATTAGCTTGTTGCGCGCCTCGTCGGTCGATTCGTGGATTGAGAATTGCAAGCCAATCGTGTCAATCTTCTGGCTCGCCTCCGTGAACCACCCATAGTTGATGCGGGGGCCAATCGTTGAAACTAGCAGGGCGGCGTTTGGATAGGCTTTATGCAATCGACTTAGCGCCTGCTGCATACCCTGCTTGTTCAATAGAGGCTCGCCCATCGACATAAACATTATCTGCAAGCGCTTCATTCTCGCGGCCTTAACGCCAGCTTCTCTCATTGCCGCCGCTACTTGGTAGCAAATCTCTGGCCCGGACAATGCCCGAACGAAGTAATCTCCTGCTCCGCAAAATCTACAACCCACCGGGCAACCACTCATTGTCGAGCAACAAATGACTGTTCTGTTTTCATATGTTGGATACTTGTAGAGCACCGCCTCGGCAACGGCGTCTGACCGGGTGAATACCAGCTTTTTCACACTGGTCTCTGCGCTTTCTATGGTTTCTATTTTGTCAAACATCTTGGTAGCCCTTGTATTGGTTTTAACAATAATTGGACTTGTAAACAAAAAAGGGGCCAAGCACAATGCTTGACCCCCCTTTCGGTTTCGCGTCACGTCTGGAGCTAGTTTATTTTCCGAATTTGAATGTGAGGGTTGCTCGGGCAACGTGGATGTCATCAATGTCAATTGCCGGGGTAACACCGCCGACCGTCGATCCCATCTCCATCCCGCCAAGATCATATTTTAGATACTCGGTGCCCAGCGCTATGCGGTCGGTGATTGCGAATTGAAGGCCAGCACCATAAACCAGCCCGTCAGTGCTGATTGTGTCCTTGGCAGTAGCCCCGCCAACTGTCGCTGTGTTTTCCCAGTCCGCCCATGCCCAACCAAGCGTGCCGTATAGGTGGAACCGATCAAAGGCAATCCCCAACTTACCCCGCACCGATGTCAGCGGCCCACCGCTTAACGCCATCGCGCCGCCGCCTGCCGTGAGCGTCTGATCTTTTGGTAAAGCTGTTATGTCAGCCTCGACGCCAACAACCCATTGGCCAATCTGGCGCTGGTAGCCAAGCAATCCACCCAGCGCGATTGAATCCATATCCAATTCACCGACAAACGATCCGTTGGCGCTGGCGTCCGGTTCATTCCAGGCGTTGCCGCCGTGGACCCCGATATAGACGCCTGACCAGTCATATTTGCTGTTCGTCGAGATTAGGGGAGACGGCAAATTCAACGGGCTAATCGCGGCGCGTGTTGGCTGCGCTTGCTTCGCAATAGTTGGCTTTGGTCCGCCAAGGTCGGCGGCGCTAACTGGTGCTATGGCCAGCAATACCGCCGCGATCACTGCTAATCCGTGTTTCAACATGGTCGGCCCTCTGGGGTTATTGGTCCTGCCGTAAGGTGGTGGGGACGTTTCCTGATTTACTGAGATTCGGCAAGCCCTCAAGTTGCGTTAATTGTTAGTCGGTTGTCGCTTCGTCATCCGGTGTGGTTTTCGTGTCCCAATCCGCTGGCTTGTCGATCATCTTGGTCATTGGGGCTGAGTATTTTTTTATCACATCGGCCATCTTGCTCTCGTAATCAGAAATAATTGGCTCCCAAGCCTGCGCGATTTCATTACGCTGCTGCGGGTCCGTGATTTGCCGTGGCATCCGCGCTAACTCGGCGGCTGTTATTTTCTCTGGCATGATCGGTTGAACATCGCCAAGCTGGTGGTGCATCTTCATTACCGCCGCATCACGGCAATTTTTGAGCGTATTAAATAGGTCCATCGCCTCTTGCGACAACCATTTGTGGTCGATCTGAATTGGTAACTTCTCCACGTTAGACATCGATCGTCCCTCACACTTTTTTTCTGACGGGTAATGGCGGCTTTGGCACCATCCTTGGTTTCACAAAGAAGCAAGTTGGCGGATGGTTTATAAAAATATCTCGGACCAGCGGGCATGGTAAACACGTTGCTGCGAACTCTTTTCTAGCGAACTTGTAGCCTAGTTGTTTGAAGTACGCTTTGGGCATGGGCTTCTGCATCAAGAGCCTTGCTTGCCCAAGGCACACCGGGCGCGGATGCGATATGTTTATATAGCTCGCGCCACCTGTTGCGAGGAACATGACAACAAACCATTGCCTCGCCACCTCTGCTGCTGTCAGTATCATTATCACTTTCCTATTTTTGCGTTGATCTCGTCTCGTCGTTTAGCGACCACGTCTTGTGCCTCACTAAACAGTTGATTGATCCTAACTTCTTTTGGATCAAGGCGATTGAAGATTGTTTTGCCATCCTTAACGGTCACTGACATAAAGCCGTTGCCAAAAATACTTGCGTCGTCCTTAGCCAAACTCTCCTCGATCTCGTTTGACAAATGAACCGGCAACACCGCGCCTGTTATCGGGATGTAGTGCTCATCTCCCAGCGCATTGCGAACGACCATGACCCTTTTGTCTGCGTCGGGACCGGCTGGATCTACGCCAATCACCATGCGGCAATTGTCCAAGTCTTTCGTCCGTTGCTGCACTTCGAATGCTCCAGCTTGACCCATCTGCTGCACTGGCGACTTGAATGGGCTTCGCATGTCTTCCATGCGCTTGAAGGCGTCGTTGAGGATTTCGGTCGGGCTCTTGTCGCTGTTGTTGAATACGTTGTGCACGTCCTCCGTCACCTTGGCTATGCTGGCGCGGGACTTGGGGAACATCTCTTCGGATGGCAGGAACGGCTTCATGTGCAGTTCAATCAGGTCGTCCAGTTGATCACGTATGATACCGCCCTCGTTGCGGCCATCTTCAATCAACCTAAAGATTGCTTCCGATAGTTTTGTGATTGCTTCCTTCGTCATAGCCTTGATCCTTGGTATGCCGATCCTTCTGGGGGAGAAGGACCGGCTGTTGTGTTATAAAGTTGCACCCGCTAATCCCCGGTGCTCGGTGTTGTTATCAGCCCCATTAGTGACGGGCCATGTATCCTCCTGCTGTTTGGTTCATCCAAAGATTGATAGTACGACCAATCCAATGATGAAAACCGCGCTAGTTATTCCAAGCCCCGTTAACATCTGATTGCTTTGTGCCCTCTTAATCTCAGCTATGTTGCGCGCGAAAACTCTATCGCACTCGCATGAATGCAATAGCATCGCGTTGTGAAGGGTTTCCGTTGGTTGGTCGGGGCTTGGCGCTTCAAACTTTGGATAAGGTTCAATAGTTGGAAATAGAAACGCCATTATTTTATGCTCTTGCTATCTTCCGCCTCAATCACGTTGATGCAGTCCTGAATTGTCTGCAACTCCGCAAGTGCCCTGTCGTACTGAGCCTTGCGTTCCGCCACCTTTAACTCGCGATCCTTTTTGAGATCCACGAGGATTAGAGTTGGTGTTCGTTTCACATTCATTTCCTTGCCCTTTCCTAATATTACTTGGTTACACTCCAAACATAGCTCGCCGCAACTCTGGTGACAACTCCAACACTGCATCTTTACCTTCTTCTGACTCTGCCCACTCATCACTCTCAGCTTTGGTTGCGTCGAACTCACCATTCAGCAATCGACCTGCGATTGAGTGTAGGCCGTATTCTACGCAAACCCTGTAGCACTCGGTTATTGGGCAGGGGTGTGGGCCGTAGTAGTCGGCAAACTCACCACGCTCGGCTCGCACTGCTATTTCCTCGTGACGCTTTTCGCGCGCCGCTATTCTAATTGCTTTGGCCAGTCTATCCGCTGTGGCCTTCGTTGCCGGTCCCATCATTCTACTTTCTCCAAGGTTGCTGGGTTAAATTCTGCTGGCACTGACTTGCCAAGCATGTCGATAATAATTTGAGCCTTCGAATCTGTTAGCTCAACAAGTGTTCCGAGATGTCCGCCGAATGGTCCTTCGTGAACCCTTACGCGGTCTCCCATCTTGAACGGCGCTAGTTGTATCCATGACCTGCTTCGTATTTCGTTGACGAGACTGGGGCCGATAGGGTGCGCAACCCCGTCCATTTTTAATGGGCCTGACAGTGCTTTGCTTGGATCGCTGAACAGCCTGCAAAGCTCTGGCCAGTTGATACTCGAACCTCCCGCGCAAATGTATCCATCCCAAATTGGCAACAGCTTTGCTTGTGGTCGCTTGTGTTGCTTTCCTTTGATGAACACCTTTTCGACGGGCAATAGCGTTGTCATCTGCAACGATTGAAGCTCGGCTTGAGCTCTGAACTCCCAATTCGATCTGCATCGGTAAATGAACCACTCCATCGCTACACCAATGTTCTGTTTAGGATTAGCCGGTATTCGAATAAGCCAGATTTGATGTGACGGCGCTCGACCTCGTGACCGCCGAACTTATCTTTGCGCAGATCTCGCAACCGGGCTGAGACGGCTGCTTCTGATCCACCAACAGCGTCGGCTATCTGCGGCAAGGTTCGCCAGTTCATGTCTGCCATGAGCGCTCTTACACGACCATGTTGCGTCTTTAGTCGGTCGCCATCGCGCTCCTGGTCAAACGTGACGCCATCTGGTGTTGGCTCCTTTGGTTCTTCCGTCTCGCCTATCATATTTCCAATTCCTCTGCTGCTGGTTGCTCCATCTTCAAAACATCATTCCAATCATCTCCGTCATCTTCCGGAAGTCTAACCTCGACGTTCAAGCCCTCCGCGTGCAACCTAAACGCCAAGCCGTAGGCGCTGTATTGCCCCGTAAACGATTTATCTCGATCTCCAAAGATTATTAGGTTGCGCACATTCTTTGGCGGTTCGAACTTGACCACACCACCAGCCGTCAACGTCGCCCAGACTGGTATGTCGTTCAGAATCGACGCCGACAATGCCGTCTCTATCCCTTCAGCAACACCCATTGTTTCAGCGGATGACCCAAGGCGAACCGCCCCACCTTTCGGTATTGCGCCCCTCACCATCTTACGTTGAATTGGTAAATCGGCCTTACCGCCCTTTCCGTCCAGATAGGTCAGGTGATAGGTCGCCTGCGTTGTGTCTGGTGAAACGTATTGCGCTATCATTGCTGGGTGCAGAGTTTTTGATTTGTCTTCGTGCCAGTAAGGCGCGTTCTGCAAAAACCGAATCTGGTTTGGCCATTTTGTAAAGAACAAGCCCCGCCCTTTGAGATATTGCGATGCTAGATCCCGACCCATCAACGGCTCTGCCATCCCCCACATTGACTGGCCTTGGCGATTGACGTTGTTTGATCCTTGGTTTGCTTTGGGCATTTCGAAGGTTGATGTTGGGAGTTGTTCCTCAATCAACGTGCGCGCAGCTACAAACTCGATGTTCTTAAATCGCATAACCAGCTCAACGCCTGACCCAGCGCCGCACTTGCTGCAAAACCATGTACCAGCCCCACCGATGTCATCAAAGCGCCAACGGTCTGTGCCTTCGTTGCAGATCGGGCATGGCCCATGATTGTTTGTTAGGAATTTTGCTGCAATGCCGATCCCCGGTAGAATGGATCTCCAGCGCCCAACGGCCCGGTCCTGTATTTTATCTATCATCAATTTCTTGCCCTCGACTTCGCGAATTTTATATCCTTGTGCTTGCAATAATTTCTAACTAGCGATGATGGTGTGCATGAAAACTTAGACACCCCTCGGGGCCACACGCCAAAAATTTCTCGATATGTGTTTGATGTCCATCCGTCTGATCTATTTTTTTCACGCTGGATCTCGCTTAGTTCAGCGAACACTTGCGCCTTGCCGAGATTCGCAACCATATCTGTAACTGATTCTTTGTTGCGCCGCCTCTTCCCTCCACTAACAAATTCTTCAAGCTCGCCGTCGCCCTCAGTAAAGGTTGGCCTTGGTGCCTTCTCGCCGCATGACAAACAATTCTCCACACCGGGCGGTATCAGGCCGGAGCAGTTCAAGCATTCCTTCGGCATTGGCGTTTTCTTCTCGCGCGCCTTTTCGTCCTTCGTTTTGGGTTGCCCCATGTTTAAATTATCGTGGTCGATGTCAGTCACCATCCCGAGCCGTAAATGTGTGTCGCTGTGATCGAGGATAATCGCGTATTCTTTTCCATCGGCAACCCGCAGTGCACGACCAATGATCTGGCTGAATAGCATTTCTGATTTTGTTGGACGCGCAAGGATTAGGCATCGCACGTCCCAGTCAATGCCGGTGGTCAACGTGCCAATATTGCAAACCACCTGGATCTCGCGAGCCTCAAGGCGCTTGCCTATTTCCTCGCGTTCCTCGCGTGGCGTGTAAGCGTCGATGTACTCGACCGCAATGCCAGCTTCTTCGAAACGATCGTGAATTGCTTTCGCGTGCGCCCGGTTGACTGCGAAGCACAACGTCGGCTCGTTGTTGCCGCGCGTGAGCCATGTTGAAACGATGTCCGCGACAAGCTCATCATCACCCATCACGTCGGCTAGATCGCCTTCGTGGTAATCTCCGGCCAGCGTCCGCACCTTTGAAAGATCCGGGTGACTCGGAGCGAACACTCGAAACTTAGACAACCGGCCTTGCTCGATCAGCTTTGCTGTTGAGGTTGGCTTGAGCAGAGTATCGTAGCGCAGACCAAGCCCCTTGCTCCAGGGTGTAGCTGTCAGCCCAATGCAAATCATCTCTGGCTTTTCGTCCATCCAGGTTTCGATGGACTTGAAGCGATTGTGGGCCTCGTCGATAACCACAAAATCTGTGTCTGGTCGATCGCGTTGGGCCAGCGTTTGTGATGTGGCTATCTGGATTGGTGCATCTGGCCGCCGCCAAGGATGGCTCGCTTGGATAACCCCCATCAACGCCGGATCGATACCATTCTCAACAAACCGCTCAAAAGTCTGGTCAACCAAACTGATCGCTGGAACCACAAATGTTAACCGCTTGTGCTTCTCCAGCGCTCCAGCCGCTACGTGTGCAGCAAGTACCGTCTTCCCGGCTCCAGTAGGCATCTGCAAGATCGGTCGCTTGAAACCTTTCCTCAGTGCATCCTTGACCATCTCCAAGCCTTTGAGTTGGTCGTCATGCAACGGCTTGAGTGTCCCGGTCATTGGAGCACCTGCTTGGTAAGGGTCCGTCCAGTAGGATTGTGTTGGTTTGAATCTGTCTCACTGGATGGATTTCTTTGGGCGGCCGCTTGTCGTCGGAGCGCTTCTGGAAGGGTGCCCCAGTCGCGGGATTTTGGGGCGGCCTTTCTTCTCTTTGGTGAAGGTGAAGGTGAAAGGTTACCACAAGTCGTTGATTTTGCTGGTTTTCGTGGTCCACTTAAAGGGGTACTTCGATCCGACTTCGATCCGACTTCGGCCCTACTTCCACCCTTAGTGCTCGTCTTGCCGCCGATTGATCCGGCTACTTTAAGCGCCTTTTTGCGCGCCCTTATACCAACAAGCTCCACGTCAAATCGTTGGTTGCGGATCTCCTTATCGACGACGTAAAGGCCACATGGAAAGGCAAGCAGCACAGCCTTTAAACGCTTGTAACGGCGAAGGTCATAACCAAACATGCGGGCGTTGTCCTTGTCGTCGTCGGGCAATCCTCTCTCCCTCGAATACATTTTTATCAACATCCTAAAGAACAAGCGCTCGGCGTCGTATGGCATCCCCTCGACGGCCTCAGCATAATCAGCGATCGATATAGCTGCGATCTTCATAAGCCCGCCCCCTGTATAGCCATGTGTCGCGTCCGGTAGATGTGCAGCGTGTCGCTGGTGTAGAAGAACGCCTCAGCGGCTCGCACGGCGCTATCCTCCCAAATCAGAACGATCTCATCTCTGGTGTGAAGCCCACGGCTGGCTTTGGCTTGGCGATGTAAGTCATCGACGTTGTGCGAAATAACCTTGCCCTCCCCCCAGTGTGTTGCGATTGTTTTAATTGCATTCAGGTAGTCTGACATCGTTAATCCTCAAGTTGTTGAGGGTACGCAATACAATGCCCCTTGATTTCAAATTAGTTGCCGCCCATAATACAAAAATGGTTGCTGCGGCACTCGTAGAGTTTCCTTGATTTACTCTCTTGCTGTTGCCTCCTCCATGATCTTGCCCTAGATCAACGCCGTCGCCACTCCAGGCGGCGGCGTTTTCATTTAGAACCTATTGAACTCCTGGGGCGGTACATTCAGCATCTCAGCTAGTTCGATGCACTGTTGTTTACGAGGCTCGGTCTCTCCCCTTTCCCACAAAGTCACTGTGGCGTGCGTCGATCCAACCATCTTTGCCAGCTCTGACAATGTGTACCCAGCGGCGCACCTCGCTCTGGTGATTCGCTCATGCAACGGTATCTTATGTTGTTTCGTTAATCCAATTTGCGCCTTTAGTTTCCGCTTCTCAGCCTTACTTGTTGGCGGCAGCGCGTGGAAGATTGGGCTTGCCTTCTTCTTTGCGGGCTTCTTCGTCGCCACCTTCTTTGCTGGCTTTCGCGCCACCTTCTTTGCTGGCTTCTTCTTTGTTGTCATTTCCAATACTCCGATCACTATTACCCTCACTTTTTGAGATGGTGACCATACTTACAATATGAGGATTCGCAACCCCCATCATTTTTCCATCCTATAAAAAGGGATAACCTGTTGATTTCAGTTGTGACAAAATAAGCACAAACCCGCTAAATTGACGTTTTCTTTATTTTGCTCTTGCGACTCAATTTTAATTGGATCATGTTAGGCGTGTCGGTGGTGATGCCCACCGACATAGCGCGCCGAGGGATTAGGCGAGCGTTTGCCGGTCACAGTGATAGCGGGGTCTTGCTATGATCACTGTGACCGGCACAACCGGAATGGGCAAGATTGATTGGAGTTGACTGTGCAAGCTGCAACATTAGTGGTTCCCGATATTGGCTTCATTGAAGTTGATATTGTTGAGAAGCAAATACCCATAACCTCCGAAGATGGCGAACAGATCGCGCTAGTCGTGGCTGAGGTTGGGCTGGGTTATGATTTCCATGCTTGTCAGGTATTAGTTGAGTTGAAGTCTTTTGAGATTGATGGTGTGCGCTACGAAAATCACGCGCTACCATCAATTAACACTTCTCAACCAATAAGCTCCCGCTTCATTGAAAAACTCGTTACCAAGAAAATTTACACAGAGATCGAGCGCGCGATTCTTCTGAGGGAAAGTGACGCTTTTATTCAAATTCGCGGGCTCATCGAAACATTCTAAGGAAACAAAATGGAGTATGGGATTGACGACTCGGAAACATGGGGGCCGGAGAAGGTTCGAGCTGTGGCCATTAATATGATCAAACCCCTTGAAGGCATCGCATTTTCCGCGCAAGGCGCTGTCATTGCTGAGATCTTCGCGATATGGCTTGCTGGTGTTCATCCATCCAAGCGCGAGCTTATACTAGAAGCCTGGATTAATTTGATGATGAGCATGACAAGCAGTCACGCCAAACAAACTGACCCTGTTTTTGCCGAAGACGAAAGGAAACGTAGTGCCGAAAAACCAAACTGAGTCCGAGATGTCCGAGGTTGAGGTGATGCCTCCCGAGGCGATAGGCACAGCAGTTGATGCCCCTCAATCTACCGCGCTCAACCAAACTATCGACCCGATCCTACATTTGATCGAACAGGCGCTATACAACCCAGATTTTGATGTTAGTCGCTTCAAAATCCTGCACGAAGTCTACATGGACCAACAGAAGGAAAAAGCCCGCGTCCAGTTCGAAGCGGATCTGTCGGCGATGCAGGGTGAGCTGCCAATTATTGATGAGCGTGGCGCTATCAAGAACAAGCAAAAAGAAATTCAATCAACCTACGCTTACTGGTCAGACATCAAGGCCACGGTCCAGCCAGTGATGAGTAAATATGGTTTCAATTTGCGCCATCGCACTGAGCAACCGGATGGCATGATTAAGGTCATTGCCACACTTGCGCATAAATCCGGCCACACGATCGAAGCTGAGATTGAGTTGCAACATGATAGCACTGGTAGCAAGAACAGCGCCCAGGCTGTCGGCTCCTCTATTTCATATGGTCAGAAATATACGGCGCGCGCCCTGATCGGCTTCTCAACCAAGTATGATCGCGATGACGACGGCGGCGCTAATGCTGGCTATGTTGAAAGCATTTCTGATGAGCAGCAAGATGAGTTGCGCCAGCTTTGCACAGATGCGGAGATGGAGGTTGAAAAGTTCCTTGGCCACTATGGACACGTTTCATTTGCCGAGATCCCAACCAGTGCTTTCAATAAGGTTAAGGGTGCACTCATAGCGCGCATAACGACGATCAAAGCAAGGGCTATGAAGGCCGAGCGCGAATTAGAAGAACAGGAGCAAGTTGCGGAATGACACGGATCGTAGAGCAAATAGGTTATCGCACTGATGACGGTGAGATGTTCGATACCTTTGTGGACGCGGCTAATCATATCTACGGTAAAGAGTTGCGCGAGGTGTTGAAGCCAAACAGCGCTAGTGGCGTGTTTGGTGTTAAGTCCTTGCTTGATCACAGCGGCGATGTTGGCCGCATCTTGCACGAGTACAACACCGCAGTAGCGCCGCATGTGGTGTCACTAATAAACAATGGAGATGATCGCCATGAAAACACTTGATTGTATTCAAGGCTCTCCAGAATGGCACGCAGCTAGATTAGGAAAGGTCACAGCTTCTCGCATTGCTGATGTGATGTCGCGAACCAAAGCAGGAAAGTTTAGCGCCAAGCGGGCTGATTATTTAATGGAGTTGGTGTGTGAACGACTCACTGGTAACGCTGGTGATCACTTCGTTACCAGGGACATGGCGTGGGGAATTGATAATGAAGATGGCGCGGCAGAACTATACAGCTTCACGCGAGACGTTGAGTTAGAAACTGTTGGGTTAGTTTATCATCCTAATATTACTCAAGCCTTGGCATCTCCCGATCGCCTAGTAGGTGATGATGGTTTGATTGAGATCAAGTGTCCGAAGACAACCACTCACTTTGGATACCTAATGAGTGAGGAAATACCAGAAGAGTACAAGTTGCAAATTTATTGGCAACTTGAATGCACTGGCAGGAGATGGTGTGATTTCGTTAGCTTCGATCCCAGGATGCCGGGCAACGCTCAAATGTTCGTGCGCCGTATCGAGGCTAACCCCATCGGGCTCGCGCAGTGTGTAGAAGATGTCAATCTGTTCCTTGAAGAAGTGGATAAGATGGAGCAGCACATTATCAACCGGGTGCAAGCATGACAAACTTCAAACCTACGATGATCAGCGACGAACAGCGTCAAATGCATTATGACCTATTAGCATTGATGTCTAGCTCACCTTCCACAACGCCGGTGCAGTGCCTTGCTATAGCCGCGCAAATCACTGGTCAGATAGCGGCGATTTGTTTGGAGGAGGGTATCGAAGCTGACACGATCAACACATCCATCAAATTAAATCTGAATGTGGGTGCTGAACAACTAACTATCGACGCCAAACATTGAGGATTGAGGTCTGAGTCATGATGACCTGTCCAAGCTGCGGAAACAAGTGGACGCCAAGGGCTCGATCGAGCCCTCAACATCGCCGCTTCTTTGGTATGATCGCCTCAGCTTTCCACCAGTGGCCGGAACAATACGAAGGTTTCCAGCCATTAGATAGTGAGCACTTGCGGGCGTGGTTACTGTGTAGTGTTGGGTATCGTCATGCGGACGCGGTTGGGGTTGATGTGACTCGGCTCAATCCTCGCGAGTTGTCCTTAATGAAGCACGCTTATGAGGCTCCAGTTCGAACCAATAAAGACAAAAAGATATATCGTTTCTGGAGGATACACGACGGCAGAGCTTATGTCGTTGAACCACTATCAACCGCATTTGAGAACATGCCTCACGAAGAGGCTTGTAAGATTATGAATCAGGTTGACGACTTGGTGTGCTCCATTCTTGGGCTCACCAACAGTAATGAGTTGTTGCGTAATCATCCCGACAACAAATCAACGGAGCACAACAAATGACTGTCAAACATCCACCCCGCGAGTTCATAGAGGTGTTGAAGGAGTTCGAGAACGGGGCTCTAATCTACGACCTGACCCAGAAGTTACAAGAGGTCACGTTCGCGGTCATGGACACACGCAAACCCGGCTCGCTCACCTTAACGATGAACATCGCACCGACGGGTAAAGGAACCGTCACGATGACCACTGATATGAAATACAAAGAGCCGAAGCACGATAGGCCATCAACATCCTTCTTTGTGGATGGCGACTTTCAACTTCACCGCGATGATCCTCGCCAAGTACCTATGGATCTTCGCACGCCAGACGATGACAGCGACTTACCAGAAGCGCTGCGAGAACCACCAACAGCCGACACGCAACCACTACGGGTTGTCGGGGATGAGGAATAATACCAATGGATTTAACGGCCGAAACTATCACTAAACTCCGAGAGATCCTTGCCGCTAATGGGGATGTTCATAAACTGGAAGATGGCCGTCAACTGGTCGTCGTTCCAAACGGATACGACTTGGCGCAGATCAAGCCAATCGATCCGACGTTGCCCGAGAACATTCAACAATCCGTCAAGGTCCACGACGAAGCCAGCTTTTTGAAGTATCTCGAACTCTTCAAAACGCCAGTTACTCAAATCTTTGCGGCTCCAGGCTTCCTTGCCAACGGCTCGCCCTATTTTGGCGCTGCGATTGATTATCACGGACCCGACAAGCCAATGCGTAATCAGCACAGCTTGACCTATCGCCCACGGTATTCTGATCAGTGGAAACTATGGATGAATACTAGCGCGATGAATCAAGAGGCATTTGCCGAGTTCATTGAGGAAAACAGGCAAGACGTTGTCGAGCCGAAGGCTGCCGCGTTGCTGGATCTCGCGCGCAACTTCAAAGCCACGCGCAAGGTTCAGTACGACAAGGCTTTCATCGAAAAGGATGGCAACGTCAAACTGACCTACAGCGACGAGACCGAGGCGCAAGGTGAAGTCTCGGTGCCTGATCAAATCACGATTGGCATCCCAGTTTATTTTGGTGGTCAACCGTACTCAATAAATCTTTGGGTACGGTATCGGGTTGGCAATAGCAACGTGTCATTTAATTTAAAGCCTGATCGCGCTGACCTCACAGAACAACATGCGTTCAAAGAAATGGCCACGCGGATTGAAGAGACGACGGCTGTTCCCGTCTATCTCGGAGCAACGGAAGGTGTTCGCAGCACCGAAGATTACTAATTGCAGGGAGGCGCTGCAATGGCAGGGCGGCGGCAACACATACCCTACCAACAGCGGTATGCTGCCGCCCTTGTCGAACTACTCCATCCAGATATTCGATCGGACCTGATTAAGCGCAAAGCCTCGATCGCTGAGATTGAAAGGTGGGTAGTGATTGATCACAATATCACGGTCAAGACCAAGGAGATTGTCAAATGGTGGAACCTAAATCTATTCATCAAGGACAAGCCTACCGATCACAACGCGCCAGCACACGTCGCCAAAACAGCGCGGGACGCCAAGGTGCACGCGAAGGCTGATCGGTTCGCGCGGCTCGCCACAACAGGGAGTAAAAAAACCGAAGCGCAAAAAAAACGATCGCGGCCATTCCCAAAATCGCAAAGTAAAATCCCATCCCGACCATTCCCAAAGAGGCCGAAATAATGGTTACCGATTTTCTAACTAAGCAACTCACGGATGGCACTAAATGCAAGGGGTGTGGGCAGTACACGAACGGCGGACAAAAAGGACCAGGATGGGTGATCTATTGCATCTGGTGCCTGATCTATCGCGAAGAAACCGGCCAACCAATAACAAGGGGTTCCGATGCACGAAAACTCAAAAAGTACAAATCTGAAGCTAGATTGGCTACCAAGCTCGATCAGCGACGACCTGAACCGCCTAGCCAGAAAGGCTGATCGTAAGCAGGCAAAGCGGATGTCTCGTATTATGCACCAAGCGCAAATGTTAGCCGCCGCCGAAGCAAAGCAGCGTAGGCGAGCCGAGAAGGCGAAGCACTGGGAGCAGCGATACAAGGAAACATACTACTATGTTCAGACGTAATAAGCCGCCCAACATAACCCATGTGCACCACCAGCAACCGCAGATCATGCCAGTGGTTCAAACTGTGCACGAGCATCGAGCACCAACCGACGCCTCAGCCAAGCTCATTCTCGATCTTGAGAAGGAGGCCGAGAAGCGCATCGTCAACACCTACCGCATACAGAACTGCGCTGTTGATTGTGTCGTGATCGTTGAAACGGCTACCCATATGGATGTCAGGATTTGGAAAGCTCGCGCCAAGATAGCTGGTTACGATGTCGTGGCCAAAGTCGAAGTTGATTTCATGTCAAAGCCTGATGTTGCCGTAATCTCCAAACAATTATCACACGCCTTGGCGGTGGAGATTGCTAGGGTGATCATACATCAACCAATGCTTGAGACGATGACACAACGCAACCTTCAAACCCAATACGATGGATCATAATGAAGTACCCAAGATTGAACGCCCTCAAGGCAGAGCGATTAAGACGCCTTAAAAATGAGGCCGCGCCGTATGTTGAAGCTGCCGAGCGCGCCAACAACCGCGCATTCCGTGCAGAGGCCAAGGCGCTTGAGTTGGCCAAAATCATTAAGGGCGCAGAGACGCTGGTCAAGTCTGAGATCTTGAAGCACATCACCCGCGAAATGGGCAGCAGGATTGGCGATAAGTGCGAGAAGCTGGTCATGGAGGCCGTGTCTGAATTTTGGCGCAAGAAAATAGGTTCCGACCCGAGCGGTATCGTCACCGTCAAGTTCCCGGCTGAATGGATCGCCTACATGGACCGCGAGAGCGCCATGCGGAAGATCTTTGAGCAATACAAATCCAACGAGATACCTAAAAACGCGGGCGTCACCTTGAGGATGGATCACATGGATCAACGGGCGATCCACATTCACTTCTCGATCGACGAGATCCACATGCAGCGCATCGTCACTGAAATGGACATGGACCGGGCCGAGCGTGTCGGTGATCGGATCTCAGCGAGGTATGAGCCATGAAGCTACTCGGCAATCTCGTTGACGGTCTATTCATGACCATCCGAGAGCCCACGCCTGACGACATACGCAAGCAGCTTGTCGATAAGCTGGTGGCAGCACACGCGGCCGAAGTCGAATCGGCGATCGCTGAACAATTGATTGCCCTTGGATGGACGCCGCCCCCAGGTCATCCCAACGACAAGCGCGTCAAGTGGATGTGGATCGATGAAGTAAACGCACACCACAACCTCAAGCGGTTGTTCAACGTCCATCCAGATTCGGATGACTTCGACGCCACGTTCAAGCGCATCATTGATGAGGCTGACATCCATGTTAGTCGGTTAGTTGATAAAGAATTTAGGTTGATGAACCAGAACGAATTTAGGTGATATGCCCAGCGCTCCAACCATTGAAAGCATCCTTGGTAAGTTGAAGTCTGGCAAGGACATCACCCCCCAAGAGGCATTCATTTATATGCAGCATTTTGTGGACCTGGAGCGCCATAACTTCCGTTGTGAACTACTCGCCTTGGGCCAACGGTTCCCCGCCGAACTGCCCGAATATATCAACAGTCTTAACAAGGTTTAATCATGGAAACGCACTACTTCACTTTTGGGCAAAACCACACGGCCAAGGTGGATCTCCCACACGGAGGCCGCCTCGCAGATTATTGGGTGGCTGTTGAGGCTCCAAACCACCATCGAATGCACTTCATTCAACGATTCGTTGAACCGTACTGCCCGCGCCCCGCGCAATGGGCTTTTGAGTACGATGAGGATCGCATCAACAAGGAATACTTTCCCAAGGGCGAGCTAACGCGAATCGTCGTTCGTGAAGGCTTCGATGAGTACGCGCCGGGCCACGATGGAGGTGCGCTATGACGACCACAAAAATCACAATCAGCAGTCACACCCATGAATGACCAACCTTACCTAGTCTGGTCTGCCGAGCATAGCGCTTGGTGGCGTCCCGACTATCGCGGCTACACAACCAACATCTCTAAAGCTGGATTTTATGCTCGCGACGAAGCAATGCGGATCGTTAACGACGCCACCTTTAATTGGACTGAGCACCCGAGCGAAATACCTGTTGCGTTGGGTGATCTGCCGCTGGCTGCTATGCAGTCGATAGGAACTGGTGGGACCAATGAGCAAGTCGCCAAGCTACGCCGGGCAGCTCCAGCCATGTTTGAAGCGTTAACCAATATCGAAAACGACGCTGGTCAAGTTCCAAGTTTTGTATGGACAATGATACAAGACGCCGTTGAACAGGCTGGCGGCAAACGGAAGGATTTCTATGCCAACGACGATTCATAAGTACGTTCTTCAGATCCAGGCGCGTCAAGTGCTATCAATGCCATCGGGCGCAAAGGCTTTACATGCGGCCATGCAAGATGGCGAACTAACAGTGTGGATGCAGGTTTCAACCAAGCCGGGTCCGGATGCGTTGCTTCCGTTCTATGTCTACGGACTTGGCCAGACGATACCAGACAACGACGCTCAATCTATGGCCTATATCGGAACCACTCAAGACACAGACGCTCGCTATATTTGGCACGTCTTCATTGGAAAGGAAGAACCACAATGACAACAACAGAAGTGACGACCGCAAAAGAGCATTTGAGCTGGTGCAAAGATCGCGCGATGGAATACGTCGATCGCGGCCAACTCGATCAGGCGTGGATATCGTTTGTTAGCGACATGCGCAAGCACGAAGGCACCCGAGACCATGCCGCGATTAACTTGGGCGCAACTATGTTCATGTCAAACATGCTTTCGACACGACACGAAATGGAGAAATTTATTAAGGGGTTCAACTAGCCATGACCACGCGAACAGCAAGGCTCGATTGGTGGGGGTATCGCCATCTCAGCGGCACCTATCAAGCCAAGCGATACACGGAACCGCGCGACATAGAGGAGGCCAACGCATCACCATTTGTGCTTCATGCTTGTGGACCCTTCAAAGCATGGGATCGTGAGGAGGCTTTGATTACTGTAAAAACTTTGACCGATGTGATGATGATCGAGGAAGTGAAGGCTAAAGAATTATGATTAAATTTGAAATGGATAGCGATGGTGTTGCGAAAATCCATTACTACAAAGGCGCTCTTGGCCAGTTTGGTGAGTGCTGCATCATTGGCGGTCCTCTTGGACCTGAAACCTCAAGTGAGGTTGCCGATGTCTGAGTTTGGCCACGAAGGTATCTCTGGCCCTGGCTTGTTTCTCGATTCATGGGGCGCTGGTCCTTACATCATTCGAACCGCTGGAAAGATGTTCCGCTTCGAAGATAGCGACCGATGGGGGCCAATCCCAGTCGGACTAAACGGAGATCCAACGGCTAAGGGGTTTTTCCACGAGGGGTCGAAGTTCTGGCCAGCATGGAAGCGTTGGAAGGACGAAGGCCGTCAAGTCGATGCCGTGGTTAAGCGAGGACGCAACGGCATCGAATGGCACTATTGCAAGTTCACCGATTTACGGAGGAAGCTACCAACATGACAAACAGCGACCCCAACAAACGCACTGCGGCGAACAGTCGAAAGATGATCAACGCCACCGACAAGATGAAGGCCGCTGCCGTTCTTCTCGCCGCCCTACGGCGTGACAAGCAACTCTATGAAGCGAATGTGCCGATACGTTGCCAGCGTTTCAAGAGAACCTGTCGCAAGTCTGAGTTCGATAGCGGTGTCTGTCCGTGTGCTCGTCAGGATCGCAAGGACGCCGCAGCGACCTGGGACAAGTACATGAGCAATACCTAATTCAAAGTTTTCAAAACATCTTTAGGATAGGTATTGAATCAGAATGACATCCGTGTCTCGTCTGTTTTTAGTAACGGTCCACACATACCAACGAGGGAG
>Ga0209345_10000479_pt1 | contig 51673 bp, 47 predicted proteins | sample Cruoilmetagenom7_FD_187294 | JGI IMG/M metagenome (GOLD analysis project Ga0209345, IMG submission 187294) | Oil polluted marine microbial communities from Coal Oil Point, Santa Barbara, California, USA - Sample 7 (SPAdes) (version 2) | ecosystem: Environmental > Aquatic > Marine > Oil seeps ... | reverse complement strand
ATCTATATCGCTGCCATTGCTGTTCATCATCCAGATATTGTCTCCACCGCCGCGATCTGAGGTGAAGGCAATGCGCGTGCCATCGGGTGAGAAACGCGGCTGGGCCTCCCAGGCAAGGCCGGTGGCAATCGCCGTAGCCGCACCGCCGGTGATCGGCATCGTGTAAATGTCACCCAGCAGATCGAATGCGATCGTCTGCCCATCTGGGCTGACATCCACATTCATCCATGTGCCTTCGGTAACATCGATATTAACTTGCCGCGTCGGCAAGGGCGGGTTGTTTACATCCCATTCCGGGGTCTCGGTCGCGGCCTCCTGTGCCGCCACCGGAGCGGCTAGCGTTAGCGCCAGAGCGCTGGCTGCGAATTGGAAAAGAATGGCCCGCGACATGATGTTCCCCTCAAAAGATTCTCTGGAGGGATAGCTAGCATAAAGGGGCGGATATGAAAGGTTGGGCGTCGGCTCTGGAAAGCCGTTCATCGAAGGCCTAATTGGAGTATCAGAGACTGTCGCAATTACGAAAAGAGAGAATTCTGCCATGACCGCCGATCCGATCGTCATCTCCTCCTATGCCCGCACCCCCATGGGCGGTTTTCAGGGCGCTTTGTCCGCGGTCGAAGCGCCAGCACTAGGCGCAACCGCCGTTCGCGCAGCGGTTGAGCGGGCCGGCGTATCCGGCGATGATGTCGAGCAGATATTCATGGGCTGCGTTCTTCCGGCAGGCCTTGGTCAGGCACCAGCCCGGCAAGCCGGCATGGGCGGCGGGCTTCCAATCTCAACCGAGGCGACCACGGTCAACAAAATGTGCGGCAGCGGCATGCAGGCAGCGATCATGGCGCATGACGCGCTGAAAGCCGGCACGGTGGATATCATCGTTGCAGGCGGCATGGAGAGCATGACCAATGCGCCCTATCTGATGCAGAAGCATCGTGCCGGGGCCCGTATCGGCCATGACGTGATGAAGGATTCGATGTTCCTAGACGGCCTCGAAGATGCTTATGACGCGGGCAAGCTGATGGGTGCCTTCGCCGAGGAAGCCGCCCAGGAATATCAGTTCACTCGTGAGCGTCAGGACGATTACGCCATCGAAAGCCTCGCCCGGGCCAATGCCGCGATTGAGAGCGGCGCCTTTGAAGGCGAAGTCGTTCCGGTCGAGTATAAAACACGCAAGGGCAGCGAAACCGTCACTATCGACGAGCAGCCCGGCAATGCCCGGCCTGACAAGATTCCGACGCTGAAACCGGCCTTTGCGAAAGACGGCACGGTGACAGCGGCCAACGCCTCCTCCATCTCGGACGGCGCGGCCGCTTTGGTGCTGACCCGCGAAAGTGTGGCGAACGACAAGGGCATGCCGATCAAGGCGCGTATCGTCGCCCATGCCGCCCATGCCCAGGAACCCGGTAAGTTTACTTCCGCTCCGGTCCCCGCAATCCGCAAGGTTCTGGACAAGGCCGAATGGAGCATCGACGAGGTTGATCTGTTCGAAGTCAACGAGGCTTTTGCCGTGGTCGCCATGATCGCGATGCAGGAACTCGGTATCCCGCATGACAAGATCAACGTGAATGGCGGTGCCTGCGCGCTCGGTCATCCCATCGGAGCCAGCGGTGCGCGGATCATGGCCACCTTGCTCAATGCGCTTGAAAAACGCGGTCTGAAACGCGGCGTCGCAAGCCTGTGTATCGGCGGCGGCGAAGCAACAGCGATCGCAGTGGAGCTGGTTTAGGGGGAGTGGACCGGGGCAGCGCTTGAGGCAAAGTCGAAGTTCTATCGCCCAGAAATGGTCAAGCCACCATGGAAGTCCGGTCGGGTCGCATAAGGTCGGAACATCCCATGATGGCTTGTACCGAACAAAACCGCTCGGTGCGTCCCTGTTCGGTTGAGGGTATTATTGCCGAGTTTTGATGAACCGAATGTGACGCACATCACTCTTTTTCATGACAGCTGGTCAGCGCGGAGATGTCGCACTCATTGGCCTGCTATGCTAATGCCGCCGCAATCCATCCAAGGAAGAGCATCTGTGAATATCGAAACCTCCGTAAAAACCGATGAAAAGCCGGGCTTCACCTATCGCTGGGAAGATCCATTCCTGCTTGAAGAACAGCTGACCGACGAAGAGAAGATGGTCTATGAGACCGCGCGTAATTACGCGCAGGAAAAGCTCTTGCCGCGCGTGCTGACCGCGACTCGCGAAGAACGGTTCGACCGCGAAATCATGACAGAACTCGGCGAACTGGGCCTGCTCGGCTCGACGATAGACGGCTATGGCTGCGCGGGCGTGTCCCATGTTGCATACGGCCTTGTGGCGCGCGCAGTGGAAGCCGTGGACTCCGGCTATCGCTCGGCGATGAGCGTGCAGAGCTCGCTCGTCATGCATCCGATCCATGCATATGGCACCGAAGAGCAGCGTGAAAAATATCTGCCCAAGCTTGCCACTGGCGAATGGGTTGGTTGTTTTGGCCTGACCGAACCTGACGCAGGATCCGATCCGGGCGGTATGAAAACGCGCGCGAAAGCCGTCGATGGCGGTTATTCGCTTTCCGGCGCAAAGATGTGGATCACCAACTCACCAATCGCTGATATTGCTGTCGTCTGGGCGAAAACGGAAGACGGCGTCATACGCGGCTTCATCCTTGAACGCGGGATGGAAGGTTTTTCCACACCCAAGATCGAAGGCAAGATGAGCCTGCGCGCCTCAGTCACCGGCGAGATCGTGATGGACGAAGTGTTCGTTCCGGAAGAAAATCTGTTGCCCAATGCGCGCGGCCTTGGCGGCCCGTTCGGCTGTCTCAACAAGGCGCGCTACGGCATTGCCTGGGGCGCGATGGGCGCTGCCGAAGATTGCTGGCACCGGGCCCGCGGCTATACGCTGGACCGTAAACAGTTTGGCCGCCCCCTCGCCGCGACCCAGCTGGTGCAGCTCAAACTTGCCAATATGCAGACGGAGATCGCGCTCGGCCTCAACGCCGCACTCACGGTTGGCCGCAATATCGACAATGGCACTTGGGCACCCGAGATGGTCAGCCTGGTCAAGCGCAACAATTGCGGCAAGGCACTCGATATCGCGCGCAATGCGCGGGACATGCATGGCGGCAACGGGATTGCCGACGAATATCATGTAATCCGCCATCTGGTGAATCTGGAAACCGTGAACACCTATGAAGGCACGCACGATATCCACGCGCTGATCCTTGGCCGCGCTATCACCGGCATTCAGGCCTTTACGGGCTAATGACCAAAGCGCTGTCGGGCGTCCGCGTCCTTGATCTCTCCCGCGTTCTCGCTGGCCCTTGGGCCACGCAGATGCTCGACGATCTCGGAGCGGAAGTCATCAAGGTCGAAAAACCCGGCGTGGGCGACGATACGCGTGGATGGGGTCCGCCCTGGATTGGTAAGAGTGAAGGGCGCACGGCTGGCTATTATCTCTCCGCCAATCGCAACAAGAAGTCGGTCGCGATAGATATCGCAACGCCCGAGGGCCAAAAGCTGATCCGCGATCTCGCCGCGCAAAGCGATATTGTGGTCGAAAATTTCAAACGCGGGGGCCTCACCAAATATGGCCTCGACTATGCGAAACTCAAAGCGATCAATCCGAAGCTTATCTATTGCTCGATCACCGGCTTTGGACAGGACGGCCCGGATGCCGACAAGCCGGGTTATGATCTGATGATCCAGGCGATGAGCGGGTTTATGTCGATCACCGGGGAAAAGGACGGCCCGCCGCGCCGCATGGGCGTCGCCATGGTCGATCTCACCACCGGCATGAACGCCGCCGCCGCGATCCTTGCCGCGCTGTATCAGCGTGAGAAGACGGGAAGTTTGCGCGCTTCGCCGCGCTCACCGTCCATGGCACCATGGCCGAAGATGAGCGCTACCGGACCAATTCGGCGCGTGTCGACAATCGTGACAGCTTGATCCCGCCGCTCGTCGATTCGATGAAAACGCGCACAAGTGCCGAATGGACCGCTGGGCTGATCGAGGCGAAGATGCCGCACGGCCCGATCAACACAATCGAACAGGCCTTCGCAGAACCGCAAGCCATCCATCGCGGGCTGAGCCATGCAATCGACGGCATCCCGCAAGTCGCCAGCCAGCTCAGACTGGGCGAATCGCCAATGGACGGCGCTTCGCCGCCGCCTGCGCTGGGGCAGGATACTGGCGCGGTTTTGGCGGAGCGGCTTGGCTTGTCGACCGAAGAGCGACGGGCACTAAGGGAGCGTGGCACGATCTGACGTGCAAACGCTGACAAACCTCCATTCTTCCGCTATATCATCCCCCATGAACCCAATATCCTATTCCATTGCTTATTGGACGGTCCACCGGCTCAGCCGCTCGCTCGCGAGCTAGCCCGCGCGCGCCTATGCGCGCCATCACCACGCCAGCGGGCAAAATGCCTGAAACAGGCTGGCGAACCACATCCCCCAATTGCTTTCACAGGAATAGTTATATGACCGAGAAACCCGAAAACCTTATGGGCCTTGATGGCTTTGAATTTGTCGAATTCACCGGCCCCGACCCAGATGCGCTGGCCGATCTTTTCACTCGTATGGGCTTTACCCATATTGGCAATCACCGTTCGAAAAATGTGCGCCGCTACACGCAGGGCGACATCAACTTCATCCTCAATATGGAACCTGATGGCCAGGCTGCGCAGTTCCGTGAAGAGCGCGGGCCTTCCGCTAACGCCATGGCATTCCGCGTGGCCGATGCGCACAAGGCGCTGGAGCTCGCCATTGAGCGCGGCGCGACGCCGGTTACAGGCAAAGTCGGCCCGATGGAGCTGAACATTCCTGCGATTGAGGGTATTGGCGGGGCAAATCTTTATCTGGTCGACAAGCCCGGCGCTACGACCATCTACGATATCGATTTTGAGCCTGTCGATGGAGCTTTGGCCGAGACCAACAGCGTTGGCCTCCACACGCTCGACCATCTCACGCACAATCTCAAACGCGGCCAGATGGATGTCTGGTCCGAATATTATGAGAGCATCTTCGATTTCCGTGAAATCCGCTATTTCGACATTGAAGGCCAATCGACCGGATTGTTCAGCCGCGCGATGACCGCGCCGGACGACAAGATCCGCATTCCGCTGAACGAAAGTCAGGACGAGCATAGCCAGATCGAGGAATTCATCCGCGATTATAAAGGCGAAGGCATCCAACATATCGCACTCTCGACCGACGATATTTTCGGCACGGTCGATGCGCTGCGCGAACGCGGTGTCCGCTTCCAGGATACACCCGACACCTATTACGATCTGCTCGACGAACGGCTTCCAGGCCATGGCCATAACGTCGAGGAAATGCGCAAGCGCAAGATCCTGATCGACGGTGCCCCGGAAACGGGCGGTGGGTTGCTGCTCCAGATCTTCACCGAGAATATGGTCGGGCCGATCTTCTTCGAAATCATCCAGCGCAAGGGCAATGAAGGTTTTGGCGAAGGCAACTTCAAAGCCCTGTTCGAGAGCATTGAGCTCGACCAGATCAACCGGGGCGTGATCCCGGCGAAAGAAGAAGCCTGAACCACGCACGGAGAGTAAAGCAATGACTGACTATATGTCTGGCTTTGGCAATGAGTTCGCAACCGAAGCGATTGTTGGCGCATTGCCTGAAGGCCGCAACAGCCCGCAGCGCCCTGCATTCGGCCTGTATGCCGAGCAATTATCGGGCACAGCATTCACCGTGCCCCGCGACCGCAATTTGCGCAGCTGGTTTTACCGGATGCGGCCAAGCGCCATGCACAAGGCGTTCACGCCCTATGCGGGCGCGGAGCGGCTGGAAACAGCGCCGATTGGCCATGCGCCCTTCTCGCCCAACCGGCTGCGCTGGGATCCACTCACCATACCTGAAGCCTCGATCGATTGGGTCGACGGGCTGGTCACATGGGCGGCCAATGGCGCAGCGGACAGCCAGAACGGCATCGGTATTCACCTTTATGCGGCGAACCGCTCCATGGAGGGCCGCGCTTTCTTCAACGCGGATGGCGAGATGTTGATCGTGCCGCAGATGGGCGCGTTGCGCATCGTAACGGAAATGGGCGTGATCAATGTTGCGCCCAATGAGATTGGCGTGATTCCGCGCGGACTGAAATTCCGGGTCGATCTAAGCGATGGAGAGGCGCGCGGCTATGTGTGCGAAAATTATGGCGCGCCATTCCGCCTGCCCGATCTTGGGCCAATAGGCTCAAATGGCCTAGCCAATGCGCGCGATTTTCTGTCACCCGTTGCCGCCTGTGAAGACAGCGACGAACCGGTCGAGCTGGTTCAGAAATTCGGCGGTGCGCTATGGGTGACAACGCTCGATCATTCGCCTTTCGATGTCGTCGCGTGGCACGGCAATCTCGCCCCGGTGAAATATGATCAGGCGAATTTCAACACGATCGGCTCGATCAGCTTCGATCATCCCGATCCGTCGATCTTCACCGTACTGACCTCTCCCTCGGCAAGCCCTGGCACGGCCAATTGCGATTTCGTGATATTCCCGCCGCGCTGGCTGGTTGGCGAAGACACGTTCCGCCCGCCCTGGTTCCACCGCAATGTGATGAGCGAGTTTATGGGGCTGGTTCATGGTGCCTATGACGCCAAAGCTGGCGGCTTTGCACCGGGCGGAGCAAGCTTGCACAATTGCATGAGCGCGCACGGGCCAGACAAAACTTCAACCGAGAACGCGATGGCCGCCAATCTCCAGCCGCAAAAGATCGACAATACGATGGCATTCATGTTCGAAAGCTGTCTGCCGATCCGGCCAACACAGTTCGCCATGGAAGGTGGATTGTTGCAGGACGACTATGACAGTTGCTGGGACGGATTTGAGAAAACGAAACTGCCCTAGGGTTAGGGTTTAGCTCCGCGTTCGGGGATCACGGACGAAGAAAATCATCACCGTTAGCGCGACGAGGATCAGCCCGATCGAAATCCAGAATAGCGGGATATAGCCGAACGATGCCGCAATGAGGCCGCCAGCAAGCGGCCCCAGCGCGGCCATGCTCGTCTCCGCCGTCGTCGACAGCGCGAGCCGCATGGGCAGGTCTTCCCGGCTCCCGAATTCGAGCACAATGGTTGTCGCGCTCATCATATAGCCGGACATGGATGCGCCGATCCCGAAAAAGGCGATGAAAATCGGAATGGGGCCGTTCGCGGCAAGCAACAAAGCGAGCGCTGCCAGCCAGACCAGCAGTGCGAGAATCATCGTCAGCCGGTAGCCGCGCCGATCCCCCAAATGCCCCCAAATCAGGTTCGAGATCGTGTCAGCGCCCAGAAACGCGACGGTGAGCAGGCCAATCGCCGCGCCGCTCAGCTCCATCCGGTCCGCAGCATAGAGAATATAGAAGGGCATGGAGATGCGCGCGGCGACCGAAAACAACTGCGCGATCACGAACCAGCGATAATCCCTGTCCGCCAGCAATTCCGGAAAATCGCGAAGCCGTTCGCGGATCGACATTTTCGGACGCACGGTGGGCGGCTCCGGCTCGCGCACGAAGCGGTAAAGGACGTAGAGGCCAATGCTGGTCAGGAAAAAGCCGAGCAGGAATGTCGTCGCATAGCCATTCCCCAGCGTTTCATGCTCGATAAACCAAGCGCCGGCGAAATAGGACAGCAAGGCCGCGATGCCCGCGCCGGCAACATTGCGATACGCCTGCAATCGCCCCCGCCGCGCAATCGGGATGACTTTGGCAAGCAGCATCTGGAACGCAACGCGCTGCTGCCCCTGAAAAAAGCCCAGCAGAAAGAGAAAGAGAAACGTCGCGCACAGCAGGAGCGAGCCGGTGAGGAAAAAACCGGCCAGCGCTAGGCCCAATATCTGCACGCGCATCGCGATGCCTATCTGGATCGCTCGCGGCATCACCCGGGTCCGGTGTTCCAGATTCGATGCGCTTATCATCGGCGAGACGGCGGCACCCGCTTGCAAAAGCCCCTGCCCCAGCCCGACAAGCGCGTTCGAGCCGGTGAGCGCAAACAGATAGGCTGGCAGAAAAGTCGGCGCCATCAGGATACGAAAGCCCGTCATGCCGAGCATGCCATGGGCGAAATGCGCTATATAATTGGCGCGCAGATTGTCGTCGACAAATTGCTCATATTCGGCTTCCCGCCGAGCAAGCTCATCCGGATCGCTGCTCACGGGAGACGGCGGAGAGGCAGGTGAGCGATCAATAGCTGTTGAGCTTGGCGAAGCGCTCACGGTGATAGCCGGAATTGCCCCATTGGCTTTCCAGCACGCGGGCACGTTTGAAATAGAAGCCTGCGTCATGCTCATCGGTCATCCCGATGCCGCCATGAAGCTGGATCATCTCATGCGTAACCCGGTGAACGGTGTCATTTGCCGTTGCCTTGGCGACAGCCACTGCCTGCGCGGCGCTGCCGACATCGGAGTCGAGCGCTTGCAGAGCCGCCTCAACGGCCGAACGCATCATCTCGATATCGCCGAACATCTCGGCCATCCGGTGCTGCAGTGCCTGGAAGCTGGAGAGAAGCTGTCCGAACTGAACGCGCGTTTTCAGATAATCATTGGTGGTTGCGAAAGCCTGCACAGCGAGGCCGAGCATCTCGGCACAAGCAATCACACGGGCGCAATCGAGTATCTTGTCGCGCAGATCGTCTCCGCCTTCGGTGAGCCGGGACTCATTGCCGATCGCAACGTCCTTAAGCTTGATTTCAGCATGGCTGCGGGAATCAACAATGTCTCGGGTCGCCCGTGACACACCATCCGCATCACCATCGACCAGATAGAGGCCATCTTTCGCGGCCACGACGAACAGGCCAGCACTGTTCCCTTCTGCCACAAAGGCCTTGGTGCCGTTTATCTTGCCGCCTTCGACCGCCGTTTCGATCGCATCAGGCTTGTGATGTGCGCCTTCATCAATAGCCAGAGTGGCAACGAGTTCTCCGCTCGCGATTTTCGGCAGATATTTGGCCTTTTGCGTATCAGATCCGCCAAGAATGATAGCTATTGCGGCCGATGAAGACGCTGCCAGAGGCGCAGCTGCAACATTGCGGCCCAGCTCTTCCAGAACCAGCCCAAGTCCGGCGAAACCGAAATCGCTGCCGCCATGCTCTTCAGGGATGACGATGCCCGTCCAGCCCATCTGCGCCATTTCGGCATAAACAGCAGGATCATAACCTTCCGAATGGCCCTCATCGCGTGCCTTGCGGAAGGCACCGACCGGATTTTCCTTGTCCGACCATTCGCGCGCCATATCGCGCAGCATCACCTGTTCGTCTGTAAGACTTGCCATGACCATCCTCTTTCGCTCGCTGTTCGGCGCCGTTAGTTTCCGTTAACGTCAAGCATAGCCGAACAGGCGTGGCAAGGGAAGTGCTGCTAGCCCAACTCTCCGATCAGCCGCGCCAGTTCGACAACGGTATGATCGGCATGGAAATCGCCGATGATCTGGAGCCCGATGGGCAAGCCATCAGCATCTTCGCCAATGGGGGCGCTGGCTGCTGGAAGCCCCGGATAAGTAGCGATGCTGACCCAGCCAAACTGTTCGCCAAACCCGCGTTCCTCACCATTCACAACAAGCTTGCGTTCCTGCATCGGCACGAACGAATGCGGGAAGGCGGTTGTGCCGGCATTGGGGCACAGAATTGCATCAAATTCCGTGAACAGAGCGCGAAACTGACGGAGGGCCCGTGCCTGCTGATCAACCATATCGCACCAGCCCGGAAAATCGGGCATCGGATAATCCGAAGCGGGATCGCGCGCGGCAAGCACGGTCAACAACATGTGAAGATATTGGCGGTGCAGCGCGGCCAGATCAGGCAACAGATCGCTTTGACGCGCAATCGTTGCACCGGCGCGTTCGCAGCGTTCCGCCGTCTCTTCGATGGCCGACACAATCGAATTGTCGACGATTGCGAGATCGGTATCTGTAACGACAAGCAAGCGGCAGTCTTTCAGGCTCCTTCGCCGGGAGCGGGGCAGCGCAATGTCCGAAGTGAGATCCAGCGCAAGAGCAAGATCTGCGGCACTGCGGGCGAGCGGACCGGTAACCGAAAGCGGGATATCGGCGCCATCCGTGCCGGGGAAGAAATGGCCCTCAAGCGGGACGACTCCGTAGCTTGGCTTGAGCCCGTAAACCCCGCAATAATTGGCCGGAATGCGAACCGAACCGCCAATGTCTGACCCATATTCAAGCGGCACCATGCCGGCCGCAAGCGCGGCCGCAGAACCGCCCGACGACCCACCAACGACCCGCGACAGATCATGCGGATTGTTCGTTCGGCCATAGACCGGATTGTCTGATTGCCAATCGGCAAGCATCGGCGGGACATTGGTTTTGCCGAGCAGGATCGCTCCGGCAGATTTGAGCCGCTGAACAACGAGCGAATCCTTCTGCGCGATGAAATCCTTCGCCGACTCAAGCCCCCAGGTTGTCGGCAGACCGGCAACGTTATGCGATTCCTTGATCGTCATCGGTACACCGAGAAGCGGCTTGACCTCACTGGCCGTATTCGTCTGATCGGCGGCACGCGCCGCCTCGCGCGCTCGATCAAAATCGCGAACGACAACGGCGTTGATATCACCGTCCCGCTCTTCGATCCGTGCAATCGCGGCTTCGCATTCCGCTTCGGCGCTGGTTTCACCCTTGGCTATAGCCTGGGCGGTTTCGATGGCGGTGCGTTCGCTGGGCATCTGCATCAGCTGAACTTCTCACCAGCGGACGCCTTATCGGCAAGCAATTGCGACAGGCGGAATTTCTCGCCCAGCCGCGCGCCATGCTTTTCAAGACCGGCGACCACCACATCCAGCCCAACAGTGTTGGCCCAGAACATCGGCCCGCCCATATAGAGCGGCCAGCCATAGCCGTTGATCCAGACGACATCGATGTCGCTTGCCCGCTGCGCCATGCCTTCTTCAAGGATCAGCGCACCTTCATTGACCATCGGATAGAGCAATCGCTCCTGTATCTCTTCCTTCGAAATTTCGCGCTGTTCAACGCCCTGTTTTTCGGCAAATTCTGCGATTATCTGTTTAACAGCATCGGACGGCATACGCTGGCGCGCTTCGTCATAATCATAGAAGCCGGCAGAGGTTTTCTGCCCGCGCCGATCCATCGCGCACAGCGCATCACGGATGCTCTCGATCCGGGCGGGATCTCGGTGCCAACCAATATCAAGGCCTGCGAGATCAGACATCTGGAACGGCCCCATCGGGAAACCGAAATCGAGGAGCACCTCATCGACTTCCCAATAATTGGCCCCTTCCATGATCAGCGCATTGGCCTGTTGTTGGCGCGGGCTGAGCATGCGGTTGCCGATAAAGCCGTCACACACGCCGGCGACCACGGCAATTTTGCCAATCTTCTTGCCGAGCTTCATCGCTGTGGCGAGCACCTGATCGGCAGTCTTTTCACCGCGCACGACTTCCAGCAATTTCATGACATTGGCGGGTGAGAAAAAGTGCAATCCCAGTACGGCTTCGGGACGCGCTGTCGCCGCCGCGATCTCGTCCACATTCAGATAGCTGGTGTTGGAGGCGAGGATTGCGCCTTGCTTCACCACCGAATCCAGCTTGGAGAACACCTGTTTCTTCACATCCATATTTTCGAACACGGCTTCGATCACGAGATCGCAATCGGCCAGATCATCATAGTCGAGCGTCGGCGTCAGCAGGCCCATAGCTTGCTCGACCTGCTCCCCGGTCATTCGTCCGCGTTTGGCCGTGCGCTCATAATTGGCACGCATGACACCCGTGCCGCGATCCAGTGCTTCCTGTTCCATCTCAAGGATTGTCACCGGGATACCGGCAGAAAGGAAATTCATAGATATGCCGCCGCCCATCGTGCCAGCGCCGATCACGCCCACCTTGTTGATCGACAGAAGCTCGATATCCTTGGGGATGCCTTCAATCTTGTTGGCCGCGCGTTCGGCAAAGAAATAGTGCTGCATGGCCGCCGATTGCGTGCCGCCCATCAGCCCCATGAACAGCTCGCGCTCTTTCTTGACGCCGTCTTCATAGGACATCTCACCGGCAGCCTTCACTGCCGCAATCCCCGCAGCAGGAGCATCGAAGCCGCGCAGTTTGCGGCCATGCTTGGCGCGGAACTCGTCAAAGATCGCCGGATTCTCAACGCCATCACGATTGGCCATACCCTCGCTCGAACGTGGAACCGGTTTGCCGACCTGCGCGCGCGCAAAGGCAATCGCATCGGCGGCTAGACTGTCTTCACCGACAATTGCATCAACTAGGCCGATGACCTGCGCCTTTTTCGCCGGAATCGGATTGCCCACGACAACCATCGGCAACGCAGCCTCTGCTCCAACAACACGCGGTAGCCGCTGTGTACCCGCCGCGCCCGGAATCAATCCGAGTTTCACTTCCGGCAGGCCCAGTTTCGCCGAAGGAACAGCAACACGGTAATGGCAGGCGAGCGCAACTTCGCAACCGCCGCCCAGCGCCGTGCCATGAATGGCCGCAACCACCGGCTTGTCGCTGGCTTCCAGCCGGTCGAGCGCATCGCCAAGGTTCGGTCCCTGCAGCGGCTTCCCAAATTCGGTGATGTCCGCGCCGGCAAAGAAGGTTCGGCCGTCGCAGCGAATAACAACGGCCTTTACGCCATCGTCACCAAGCGCCTCGTCGATACCATCAACGAGGCCTTGGCGGACCGCTGCGCCCAGCGCATTTACGGGCGGATTGTTGGAAATGATGACGAGCACATCGTCATGACGTTCGGTGGTGATCACTGACATAGGGGATTCTCCGATAGCGTTTTCTTTTGCTTGTCGCGCATCCCCCGGGGGGCTGGCAAGGCTGCCGTTACGTCAACTGCATATGCCCTTGTGATTAGTCCCTGCACACCATAGCTAGAATATATGACAGAAGCCGGGGGTTCGTGAATTCTACCGGCCAGTTTTTGTGGAGAGAGCCTAGTGACCGAGATGAACCTTAATCCCGACCATCCCGATTGGCCCGTTGTGCCTCTAGCGGCAGCGAACGCAGCATTGACTGCCCAAGGAAGTCCATTCGAAACCGAAGAAGTTGAAATCAATGGCCGGCCGACCACGGTGTGGAAAAGCATCCCGCCGACTTTCGCCGATTTCGCCCGCTTCGCCCGCGCCGCATATAGCGACCGGGAGTTCGTCATCTTTGAGGATGAACGGGTAACCTATGACGCCTGGTTCCGGGCCGCGGCCACGCTGTCGCACAAGCTTAAGGAAATAGGGGTCGAAAAAGGGGATCGTGTCGCGCTGGCCGCGCGCAACTTGCCCGAATGGCCGGTCATCTATTTCGCAATACTATCGATTGGCGCGATTGCCGTGCCGCTCAACGGTTGGTGGACAGGCGGTGAGCTCGAATATGGACTGAAGGATTCAGGTGCGAAAATCCTGATCGCCGACGGTGAACGGTATGAACGGATCAAGCCGCTGCTTCCCAACCTGCCTACCATCGAAAAAATTGTGGTCACGCGCCCAGGCGGAGACCTTGATGAAGGCGTAATCGGGCTGACCGATTTGATCGGCACCAGCCATGATTGGCCAAATCTTGCCGACACCGACTTTCCCGCAGCCGATATCGGCCCGGAAACCGATGCCTCCATCCTTTACACCAGCGGCACGACGGGGCGGCCAAAAGGGGCGGTGGCGACCCACCGTAACTCGCTGACCAATCTGCTGTCATCAGCCTATGCAACAACCCGCGGTACGGTGCGCCGCGGTGAAGAACTGCCGCCGCCCGGTACACCGCCCGAACCGATGTGCGTGCTGCTTGTTATCCCGCTCTTCCATGTGACCGGCTGCACGGCGATGATGGGGCCGATCATCGTCAGCGGATCAAAAATGGTGCTGATGCACAAATGGGATACGGTCCGAGCAATGGAGATCATTGAGACGGAAAAGGTTACGCTGACCGGCGGCGTCCCGACAATCGCGTGGCAGATTCTGGAACATCCAGATCGCGACAAATTCGATCTTACGAGCCTCAACAGCATCACCTACGGCGGTGCTCCTGCCTCGCCCGACCTTGTTCGCAAGATCAAGAGCGATTTCAATTCCTCCCCAGCGATGGGATGGGGCATGACAGAAACCTCTGGAACGGTAACTGGCCACAGCGCGGAAGACTATCTCAACCGCCCGGAAAGCTGCGGCCCGCCAGTTCCCGTCGCCAAGCTCAAGATCATGTCGCAAGATGGCACCCGTGAACTCGCGACCGGCGAGATTGGCGAGCTTTGGGCCTTCGGAGCGATGGTCGTCCGTGAATATTGGAACAAGCCTGAAGCGAATGAAGAGACCTTTATCGATGGCTGGATCCGCACGGGCGATCTCGCCAAGCTGGACGAGGAAGGCTTTTGCTATATCTGCGACCGGGCCAAGGATATGATCATTCGCGGCGGCGAAAATATCTATTCGGCCGAGGTCGAAAACTGCCTCTATGACCATCCCGCCGTTACCGATGCGGCGCTCATTGGGCTTCCGCATAAACAACTTGGCGAACAGCCGGCCGCTGTCGTTCACTGCACGCCCGGCGTCGACGTAAATGAGGCAGAACTGCAGGCTTGGGTCGGAGAACGGCTGGCGAAGTTCAAGATACCAGTGAAGATCGTCTTCGTAGAACAAACCCTGCCCCGCAATGCGAACGGCAAGATCCTGAAGAAAGATCTGCCGGAGCTCTATTTCGCAGAGGATATTGCATAAAAAGGAGGGGCTGATGCGCGCCATAAACGGATTGAAAAACTGGGCCATATCGCTGGTAACGGGCATGGTGTTGATGGCGGGAGCACCGCTCTCAGCCGCCTCATTCAGCTTTGTTGCACTGGGTGACACGGCCTATAACCTCCCCGACGATCTGCCGCGCTATGATAGGTTGATCCAGCGCATCAATGCAGCCGCCCCGGCTTTCACCATCCATGTCGGGGATATTTGGGGTGCACGGCCCTGCACCGAGGAGAGCTACCGCGATACGCTGGGATGGTTTGATCGCTACGACCATCCGGTCATCTATACGCCCGGCGACAATGAATGGACGGACTGCCGCCGCGTGGAAATTTTGCGTGCGTTTGCCGGCATCGGAACCGAAGCCGACAATCAGCAACTGGCTGAAGCATTCCAGTTTGAAAACGCTTTTTCCAATTCCAGCTATGTCGATGTCCTCGCTGCGCTTACCACGCTACGTTCGGTTTTCTTTTCAGAACCTCAAAGCCTTGGTTCCGACCCAATGCCGCTCGCTCGCCAAGGCGATGGCGACACTGACTATAGCGAGATGGTCGAGAATGCGCGTTGGGATCAAGATGGCGTCATCTTCGCCACTATGCATGTTCCCGGGTCCGACAATGATTTCAGAATCAACGACGATGCACGCTCACTGGCTGCCGCGCAGCGCAATCGGGCGAATATTGCCTGGATACGCGAAACGTTCGAACAGGCAGAGGCGGAAGATGCGGCAGCGGTCGTGCTTGCGCTGCACGCCGGCATGTTTGTCGATGGCGAGGGTGACGATTTCACCGGATCGGCAATCCGCGGCGGACGAGCGGGGCCTTATGGCTGGATCGTCTTTGCCATTCGCGACTATGCCGCGCGCTTCGGCAAACCGGTTTTGCTGATCAATGGCGATTTCCACGATTTCGTGATCGATCGGCCATTCATGGTCGCCCAGGGCGAAGGAGAAGCCCCGCTCTATGACAATATCACGAGGCTTCAGGTTTTTGGCGCGCCCCAAATTCGGGCAGTACGCGTCACCGTGGATACCGATACGCCCTGGGTATTCGGATTCGAGCCGCTCTACGTCGAATGAGTCCGTTCTAGCTGAACAGCGCGACGCTCTGCATCCCTGCAAGCACGGCGGTGCCGTCTGTCGACCATAGCCCCATTTGCTGACTGCTATTGCCATGCCGGGCAAGATCGGATTCGCTGCGTACCAGCCACCAGCCATCATCGGTCACCGGCGCCGGTTCCAGAATATTGGCGAACCAGTTGATCGAACTGACCGGAGCGCCGCGCGATTGCAGGGCAACAGCAGCAGGCGGGAGGGAGTCGCCCATCACCATCAGCTCAACCATCGGATCAATCCCATCGCGTTCGGCAAGGCGCAGCCAGCGGGTAAAACGCGGCTTGCCTTCCTCATCGGGATTACGGCTTTCGCTATACTGAAAATGATGAGTGAAGAATTCGGGCGGGCCAGATCGTAAATCTTCGACGGGCGGCGGCGGGCCGATATCGGGCGCGTCATGATGCGCATAATCGACTTCGGATTCGAGCGCCTTCATGAACACATAGATAGCGCGCAGCCCCAGCCCTTTTTCGGAATGAATATCGGATTGGATGAAAGCCGCCGTTCGGCCGCGCCGCAGCAATTTGGTCGTGATGGTCACTTCACCGGCAAGCGGTCCGATAAACGATATCTGCGCCGAACGTAGCGGCGGAAGATCCTCGGCTGACTGTTGCGCCGCATACAGGCCGAGCGCAGCGCTCAGCCCGCCATAAGCGGTGCGGCCCTGCATCCAAGTCGATGGAATCTCGACCGTGAAACCGTCACCGGCAGGCACCAAGGCCGCCAAAATTTGCTGCAAATTCATAACCATATCTCGATATTAGGGACGCGGGATTGCCGCAGCAATCGCTTCCGCTTTGACAAAAAGCGCCGGATCAATCTCAAGCCCGCTCGCAGCGGCGTTATCATCCAATTGCTCCGGGCGGCTCGCGCCAACAATGGCCGAAGCGATATTGGGTTCCCGCAGGACCCAAGCCAAAGCGAATTGCGCCATGCTGCAGCCCGCTTCGGCGGCCAGCGGTTTGATCTGGTCAACGGCACCGATAACATCGGGACGCATCAGCAACTCCATGAAACCGCCCATGGCGTCGCTCGCTGCGCGGCTGTCTTCGGGCGGCGGACTGTCCGCACTATATTTACCGGTGAGCACACCTTGCCCCAAAGGAGACCAGACGATCTGCGAAATCTCATTCTCCGCACAGAGCGGAATGACGGCCTTTTCCGGTCGCCGCCAAAGCAAGGAATATTGCGGCTGGCTCGAAACGAATTTTTCAGCCTCAGGAACCATATCAAGCGCGGCCTGGATCTGATCAGGCTCCCATTCGGAAAAGCCTATATAGCGAACCTTTCCCGCCTTCACGGCTGCCGTCAGCGCGCCCATCGTCTCCTCGAGCGGAGTATTCGGATCATAACGATGGCATTGGTAGAGATCGACATAGTCGGTGCGCAGTCTTTCAAGCGACGCATCCAGCTGCTTCTCTATCTGTGCGCAGGACAGGCCCTGATCTTCCTTGGCTTCCGACATCCGGCCCCAGACCTTGGTCGCAAGAACATAGCTGTCACGCGCGCGGTGCTGAAGCGCTTCGCCGGTCACTGTCTCGGATGCCCCGCGCCCATAGACATTGGCCGTGTCGATGAAATTTATCCCGACATCGAAGGCGCGGTCGATACATGCAATAGCGGCTTGTTTTTCTACCCCGACGCCCGTGGTGAGCCATGTGCCAAAGGCAATCTCAGATACGTTGAGATCGCTCGATCCCAATTTGCGATAGCGGATATGCGCCTCCTTCAGAATTCCTTGCCGGGCCTGCGAGACAGGCCAACATCGAGATGTGCGCCGGCATCGAGGAGCAATGTTTCGCCGGTTGCAAGGCGCGTCACTCCATCGAGCAGAGTGACGATTCCATCGGCCACATCCTCAGCCTGCCCTGCATGGGCGAGCGGCACTTTTTGGGCGATGGACTCGTTCAACGCCTTCAGCCCTTCTTCGCCAAAGCGATCGGCGAACCAGCCGGTTCCGACATATCCGGGGCAGACAGCGTTTATGCGGATGTCAGGCGCCAGCGCGCGGGCCAGCGATTTGGTCATCGTCACCATCGCGCCCTTGGAGGCCGCATAGGCCACGGACGATCCGTTGCCGAACATCCCCGCGACGGACGCCACATTGACGATGGTTCCGCCGCCCGCTTCCCGCATTGCGGGTGTGCAGGCACGGATCATCTCGAACGCGGCCACCACATTAAGCCGGTAGATAGTCAGAAAATCCTCAGCGTCGAGCGCGTCCATATCCTCATGGTTCGCGAATTTCGTCGTCCCGGCATTGTTGACGAGCAGGTCGATACGGCCCCATTCGGCCAAAACGGCTTCGGCGAGCTTATCCGCCTCACCAACCGCAAGGTCAGCCTGGAATGCTTTGGCGTTACTGCCGCACTCGGCGGCTAGCGCTTCCGCATCGTCCTTGCTCTTCGAATAGTTGATCGCGACCTTCGCGCCGCGCTCGGCCAATATCTTGACCGTGGCCGCACCGATGCCGCGCCCGCCGCCGGTGACGATAGCAACCTTCCCGTCAAAGAAATCGCCGGCCATCAGTGCGCTGCCTGTTTCGGGAGTTGCCGGGTAACCGGGTGAGACGAGGAAAGCCCGCCATCAACGGCCAGCGCCTGTCCGTTCACATAACTCGCATCATCGGATGCAAGGAAGGTGACTGCGCCTGCCAGTTCATCCGGCTGACCGCCGCGTTTCAGGGGATTGAGCTGGCCGATCTTCTCCAACTTCCCGGCATCGCGAGCATAATCGAAGACGGGCTTGGTCATGCCGGTCTCGATAATGCCGGGGCAAACCGCGTTGATGCGCACATTGCTGCCCGTCATTTGCTGCGCGGCCGTCTTCACCAGATTGATGACGCCCGCCTTGGATGCTGAGTAAGAGCTCGGCCCGGCACCTGAACGAATACCTGCCACCGATGCCGTGCAGATGATCGCACCGCCGCCGCGCTTTTCGATTTCCGGCGCAGCATATTTGATGGCAAGATAGGGCCCGATCAGGTTGACGCGGAGAACTTCGGCCCAGCTTTCGGCATCGGAATCAAAGAGACCGCCTGACAACCCGCCAGTGATCCCCGCATTGGCAAAGACGATATCGATCCCGCCATGTTCGGTGACCGCCTGTTCGACCAGCGCCTTAACGTCGCTCTCGCTGCCTGCGTCCATTTCAACGCCGACCGCCGTGCCGCCATCCGCCGTAATCATCTCGACCGTTTCATGCACGGTTGGCATCTTGTCCGCCGCGATCACTTTGCCGCCTTCGGCTGCAAAACGCCGCGCCGTTGCCCGGCCGATGCCCGATCCTGCGCCTGTGACGATGATCGATTTTCCTTCGAAGCGGTTCATATGATTTCCTTTCAGCTAGATCGTGCGTCCGCCATCAATGACGAGCACCTGGCCAGTCATATAGGTGGATGCGGAAGAGGCGAGATAAACGGCAGCGCCGGCGATTTCGGGTGGTTCGCCGATCCGGTGCAGCGGCGTGGTTGCCGTCACCCGTTTTTCGGTTTCGGGGTTTTCCCAGAGCGCACGGGCCATATCCGTGCGAATGAGCCCCGGTGCGATACAGTTCACCCGGATATTGTCCGGCCCCAATTCATGGGCAAGGTTGCGTGCCATCTGCATATCGGCGGCCTTGGAGATGCAATAGGTTCCGATATCGACCGAACCCTTGAGCCCGCCAATTGATGAGACGATGATGATCGAGCCTTCGCCGCGTTCCTTCATCTCTGGTGCCACCATTTGGATAAGCCAGTGATTGGAAAGGATATTGTTGTCGAGAATCTTGCGGAATTTCTCATCCTCGATCGTCGACATCGGGCCAAAATGCGGATTGCTCGCCGCGTTGCAGACGAGAACATCTATGCGGCCAAAAGCCTTGCGGGTTTCATCGACAAGATTTTGGAGATCATCCTTCGAGGAGATATTGGCGGGGACGGAGATTGCGGTCCCTTCCCCATGCTTTGCGTTGATCGCGGCGGCGACCTCGTCACACGGCCCCTGCTTGCGGCTTGAAATGACTACCTTGCCGCCATTGGCAGCTAGTTCTTCGGCCGTCGATTTGCCGATACCTCGCGAAGAACCGGTGATAATCGCGACTTTGCCGTCAAGATTGAACTGTGACATGGTCTGTCCTTTCTTAATTAGGCTGGTGCGCCAGCGGCGCGGGCGAAGCCCCATGCGGCCTGAGCAAGCTCTGGCACGCGCTTGGATCGCTCCTCCGCTTCCGCAGAAGAGGCCGTGCCATCCAGCCAGCGCTTCTTGATCCCCTGCAAAATCCCCGTCAGCCGAAACAGGTTATATGCGAAATACCAGTTCATATCTGGCACGGAATCCCGATCCGTCAGCTCGCAATATAGCGCCGTGGCTTCTTCCAACGTCGGAATGCCCGTCCCCGCAAGATCGTGTCCGCCCAACGATGCCGTGCCGGTTCCCTCCATTACCCAGTTCTGGGCGAGATAGGTGAAGTCGGCGAGCGGATCACCGATTGTCGACAATTCCCAATCGAGAACGGCGAGCACTTCGGGCCGATCGGGTGCAAAGATCATATTGTCGAGCCGGTAATCGCCGTGAATGACCGACGTGCGCGTCTGTTCGGGAACTGTTTTTGGCAACCATTCGATTAGCCGTTCGACTTCCTCGATCCGTTCGGTTTCGGCGCGGCGATATTGTTTGGTCCAGGTATTGATCTGACGTTCAAAATAGTTGCCGGTTTTACCGTGATTTTCGAGGCCTATTTCAACATAATCGAGATTGTGCAACTGGGCGAGCGCGCCGATCATCGAACGATAAATGGATGTCCGCTCTGCTGGTTCACACTCAGGCAGCATTCCGTCCCATAAGGTCCGCCCCTCTACCATCTCCATGATATAGAAAGCCGAGCCCACGACATTGTCATCTTCGCACAGGGCATAGGGTTTCGCGACGGGAAAGCCGGTCGGGTGGAGCCCCACTATCGCCCGGAATTCGCGCTCCACGGCATGGGCAGACGGTAAGATCGAACCGAAGGGCTTGCGCCGCAGCACCAGAGCACGCCCGGCCTGGTCTTCCACCCGGTAGGTTGGGTTCGATTGGCCATCTGCGAACTTGGTATAAGACGCCAATCCTGCAAACCCCTCGACATGCTCGCGCATCCAGGCATCGAGATTGCCCTCGTTCAGCCGATCCTTCTCCGCAACGCCTTCAGCGTTGATCGCTTTTTCACCCATCACTGCATCCTGTTTCATTGCACCCGAAACTTTACGTAAGCGTAACCCGCTGCCGTCACCAAGTCGAGGGCCGGATTTGCCAGTGTCCGCACAAAACTTGACGCACCGTCTCCAGTGTTCATTCATGCAGAAAATCACCTGTCTCTCCGCGCATGAGGATATCGCTGCCATGACCACTCGCCTCTTTTTGCTCAGCCTTGCGCTTGGCTGCTCGCCTATCGCTTTTCCTGTGGCCGCTGCCGCGACCGCCGCACAAACCGAAGCACCAGAGAGCGCCCCAACGAATGCAGATGAGCAGTTACGCGCGCTGTATGAAGCCGATTGGGCATGGAGCATGGAGGAATATGCGCAGGTTCATGATGCCGATGGCCAACTGACCAGAGACGATCATTTGCCAGCCGTCGATGCCGAAACGCAAAGCCGCCGCCTTGCGCATTGGGAGGACATGCTGAGCCAGCTCGATGCGGTCCCCGCCGATGCTCTGTCGGAAAGGGAACGGATCAACGCATCCGTATTTCGCACGAACCTGGAAATCGCGGCGTCCGACGCCCGGTACCGCGAATATGAAGCACCGCTCAACAGCGACACCGCTTTCTGGACTGGCCTTAATCCGCGCCCGGGTAGCCTGACGACTGCAGACGATTATCGCCGCTACCTTGGCCGCCTGAATGATATTCCGCGCTATTTCTCCGAGAACATCGCCAATATGCGTGCGGGGCTGGAGCGCGGCTTTACTGTGCCGCAGGTTACGCTTGCCGGCCGCGATCAGGCGATTGTGCCCTATGCAGAGGCTGATCCCGACGCCAATCCCTTCTACGCAGTCTTCACCAACATACCCGCCTCCATCCCGGCTGCTCAGCAAGATGCGCTTCGCGAAGAAGCGCGCGCAATCATCACCGATGCAGTCGCCCCGGCCTTTGCCGATTTGCTGCGCTTTTACCGGGAAGACTATTATCCGGGCGCGCGGACAGAAACCGGCGCCATCACCTTGCCCGATGGCCCGGCCTATTATGCCGCGCAGATCCGCGAATTTACAACGCTCGATCTCACCGCAGAAGAAATCCATCAGATCGGCCTTGATGAAGTTGCCCGGATCCGCGCCGAGATGGATGCGACAATCGCGGAAAGCGGTTTCGAAGGAACATTCGAGGAGTTTCTGGTATTTCTGCGCACCGATCCGCAATTCTATGCGCAGACGCCCGAAGAGTTGATGATGTTTTCGGCTTATGTCGCGGTGCGCGCCAATGCGACCATCGGCGATGTGATCGGCGTGCTGCCGCGCCGCCGCTTTACGATTCTGCCAGTGCCAGACGAGATTGCCCCTTTCTACACATCGGGCCGGGGCGGCCTCGAAAGCTGCCTCATGAACACCTATGATCTGCCCAGCCGGCCGCTCTACAATGCGCCAGCTTTGACGCTGCACGAATGCGCGCCCGGCCACAGTATGCAGGCCGCGCTCGCGGAGGAACAGGAAGCTGGCCCCGAATTCCGCCGCTACACCTATTTTTCCGGCTATGGCGAAGGATGGGGCCTGTACACCGAATATCTCGGCATTGAGATGGGTATTTATCGGACACCTTATGAGAATTTCGGCAGGCTCTCATACGAGATGTGGCGCGCCGCGCGGCTCGTCATCGATACCGGGCTTCACCAATATGGCTGGTCGCGCCAGCAGGCGATTGATTATCTTGCCACCAATACCGCGCTCTCCGAACATGAAGTGGTAACCGAGATCGACCGCTATATCAGCTGGCCCGGACAGGCCCTGGCTTACAAGCTGGGCGAGCTCACGATCCGGCGGTTGCGCGGTGAAGCTGAAGAAATGCTGGGCGAGAGTTTCGATCGGCGGACCTTCCATGACGCAGTTTTGGCTCTGGGCTCGGTTCCGCTCAGCACGCTTGAGGAAGAGATGCGGCGCTGGATGACCCGTCAGGGCGAAACGCAATAAGGACCCCAATCGCACTGCGCTGAAATTGCGATCCTAATTGTTAGTGATTTACGCCATTATTGCGTGTGAATCTGGCAATATTCCCCGACCTCGACTCCTCAACCCGCTGTGAATTCGTCATTTCTCGAATCTGGCACGGCTCCTGCATAGTTATTGGCGTTACCGACACAGGTCGGAACACAGACACAGGCCAAGGTTCAGGAGACCCAAAATGAACAATCAAAGCAGCATACAGCAACGCTTCTTCGCCGCGGTAGCAGCAGCTGCCGTTTCAACAATGTGCATCCTCGGCACGGTCGGCCCGGTTCAGGCTGGTGATTCTGTTTCACAGACCCAGTACGCACAGACCGCAACCCAGCAGGATGCTGCCTAATGGCCACCCGGCTCGACCTTGATCCGATCGTATCGGCACCGGCTCGGGCGGGTGACTATGGCCAGATACAAATCCGCAGCCAGAGCGCCCGGCTCTTCTCGCGGATGCGCGATATCCTCGCGGCCAATCTTGCCGACATGCTGGATCACAGCCCGGAGCCGGAACAGATGATCCGTATGATCATCATCGAAATGGAAGAGACCCTCGTCCATGTTCGCGCCTCGACGGCACGGACGATCGCTGACCTTAAAGAACTGCAGGCCGCACAAAATGCCCTGCGGACGATGTCAGAAAACTGGCACGAAAAAGCTGAACTGGCGATCAGCCGGGATCGCGACGATCTCGCACGCCAGGCCCTGCTCGAAAAGAACAAGGCCGATGCGCGTATCGCCGAGCTCGATCATGAAGTCGCCACGCTCGATAAGGCGTTGAGCGCCAACCACACAGATATTTCACGGCTGCAAGCCAAGCTAAGCGAAGCTTGCACCCGCCGCAGCAACATCCGCGCCCGGCTGGAATCAGCCGAGAGCAGCATCAGGCTGCGCGAATTACTGAACGGCGGCGCCGTTCAGGACGCTTTCACCCGCTTCGATGATCTCGAACGGAAAGTGGATGATGCTGAAGGTCATGCAGAAGCAGCAGCCATCGGACATGACGATGAAGAATATGCCGCGCAGGATCGCAAGCTCAACGCAAAAGTCGATGCGGAACTCGCCGCAATGAAGAAGTCATCGGCCAGCTAGGTCGCTCGGATAGGGAGAAGAAATATGGGTTACAGCAACACGAGAAACGCAATCGTCCGCCAGGATCGCAAACTGCTTGGCGTATGCGCCGCGATCGGCAACTCGATGGGCGTCAATGCCATCTGGATCCGCGTATCGGCCATTGCCCTCACGCTTTTCGTCACGGCCTGGATCATCCCCGCCTATCTGATCGGCGGCTGGGGCCTCAGCCGGGCACGCAAGAACCGGCAGCAATCCGCTCAGAGTCAGTCTCGCTATCTCGGCACGAGCAGCAGAGGCTATCTTTCCGATACAGATCGGATGATCGGCCACCGCGATAGTGCTCTGGCGCGTGAGATCGACGCGCTGCGCTAGTTGCCAAAAAGGCGAAGTCGACGACCTCAGAGCATTTCTACGCCGTTCCAGCCCCTTAGCAGGATTTTAACCGAGACATGCCAATGTCTGCTCCTGTTTTTCTGGGGGGAAAAATTGACATGTGCAAGAACGAAATGCTCGCCTTCTCCGGAGGCGAACGACAAGCTGATGAACGCCGAAATGACAAACGCCGCGATCTGGAACTTTCGGCAAGGGCGCATTCTTTCGAGAAGCGGCCATCCCGCGTCCATGTCAGCAACCTATCGCGCCGGGGATGCCAACTTGACGCGTCCATCCACACCAAAATCGATGGCTTGATATATCTGGATTTCGCTAACCTGCCTCTTATCGGCGCGAAGGTCATCTGGATGGATGGATATTATGCCGGGTGCGAATTCGTGGCTCCTCTAACCGACCAAGAATTTAAGATTCTTTCGCAATCAGACTGGAGCACCAGGCACAGTGAAACGTGCGAAGCACCGGATGCCACTTGTTCAGGCGAACATCTGTCCATCTAGACAGACAGGCCGTCTTCTGGCTTCACACCCAACCAAGCAGATATCGGAACGCCAACGCCAATCCTGCGAGCGCGCTGGCGATCCAAACCAGCTTGTGTGACCAGGGGGAATCGCGCAGCCATCGCTTTTGATCCGTTGCCGAAACCTCCCGCGATCCTGGCAAAATAATCATAGCAACCCCAAGGGTCAGCAGAGCTGGCCCAGCGACAAAAAGCCGCGGAACAGCGCCGTTAACCTGCAATACTAGGTAGGCAATACCCGTCGCCAAGACACCAAGAACGACAAAGGCAATACCAAGGCCTCTGCCATCAGGGGTCGAGCGATTTCGGTTGCTCATCGCCTACTCCGCTTCAACAACCATCGGAGCATCCGCGAACGGGCGGATGCCGAAATGCGGATAGATGTCGCTTGGGAAATAGACCGTGCCATTGGCAACCACCATCGCGATGGACTTGATCGCGCTAAGGTCCGTCGTCGGATCTCCGGGTACGAGGAAGAAATCAGCATAATTGCCGCCCTCAATTGACCCCAGATCCTCATCCTGCCCAAGATACTCCGCCATGCCGAGCGTAGCGAGACGAAGCACTTCGGGAGCGGTATAGCCAGCACGCTCAAACAGTTCGAGTTCGCGGTGATAGGCGAAAGACCCGCCCATATCGGTGCCCGGAACAATCAAGATGCCGCGTTCCCGCATCATGCCGATCGTCGTCATTACCTGATCAAAGGCGCCGCTATAGCGCTCATCGGCACCCTCAGCGGACACATCTGCCCATGCGGTTTGGAGATCGCGCTGCTCGCCAATCGGCATATGATCGAAAACATCTGTAAAGCTGGGCGAGACCTGGCCATTGCGGCCCAAGAGCAAATTCTCATGGATCGTGATCGTCGGGTCGATCGCGATATTGTTGGACGCCATCAGATCAAGCGTATGCTGCACAGGCGCGCTGGACAGATCAAGCGCAGGCAAGCGGTCTAACGCAGTGAGGCGCAGCAAGGTCCGAGTATCTTCTTCCGGACCGAGCACCCAGCCCAGCATGACTTGATTGATGTGGGTGAGCTCGTCGAAACCAGCTTCGATCATCGAATTGGCATTGGAAAATGCGGGTACATGGCCGGCAACACGCAGACCGAGCCGATGCGCTTCTTCAACCAGCGTCGGCACCCAGGCCGGTGTCATCGAGTTATAGAGCTTGACCTGATGGAAGCCTCGCGCCGCGTACCAGCGCACCTGATCCAGCGCCTCTTCCTCGGTCGAGACAAGCTCGCCGGTCTGTGAGCTGAACTCGCTCAACCCTTCGATAAAACCGCTGCGGGTGATGCGGGGCCCGGCAATCGTGCCGTCCGTGATGCGTTGGACCAGACCGTCCAGCACGTCATTCTCATTGCCCATATCGCGAACCGAAGTGATGCCCGCCGCGATATTCAGGAGCGCTACATTCTGAGAAATATGGCCGTGCATTTCATACATGCCGGGAACCAGGGTGCCGCCCGCACCATCGATCACAGTTTCGCCCTCGGTTACCGGCGAACCGTTGGGCTGAACACTGCTAATCCGGTCGCCATACCAGACGACGTCATGTGGTCCTTCGCGAGTCAGGGTTTCGGGATTGAAAACATAGGCGTTGCGAACGCGAACGGGCCCGTCAAAATTTCGCGCCGCTTGCGCCTGAATCCGAACAAAGCGTTCGGTGGACAAGGCCTGCGTATAGTTACGCAGCTCGGCATCCGCCGCTTCATAACCGGCGCGAATAACCGCAAAACGCGCGCCCGCTACGGCAAACATCTCGCCCTCTGCATCCAGCATTACATAATTGGGGTTGAGCGAGAGACCGGACAATTCATAAGTTTTGACCTCCACCGGGCCCCCTGCCCCCTCAAAGGTCGTTGTCCGGTGCTCGGTCAGCGTGGCATTACCGGCCGGGAATACCGGTAATGTATGATCTTCGTCGGCGAGCAATGCACGCACAACCAGTTCCGCGCCCCAGGGGCTGCCATTTTGCGGGATGTAGAAAAGCGCGTCAGACCCGGTCGCTGAACCCTCGCCGGTTGAATCTCGCCACACGGCAGTTCCATTACCCAATGCGAACATTTCGTCGACAGGATTTCCAAATGTCGATGCGCCCTGAACCGTCCAGGCAACCGGATTGCCATTGCCATCGAGCGCAATCGTTTCGGCTATGGTCGGGCCGCGACCGTTATTCTTGAAGTCATAATCGATAACCACCCGATTAGCTTCAACATCGACATTCATATGACCAACGTCATTGCCGCCCGACAGCACACGATACTCCCGCATTTCGGCGGTGGCAGGTGCAGAAAGGGCGACGGTCGCGAGCAGGAAATATTTGAGCATCGGGTAGGATCCTTGGTCAGTCGAATTGGCTGCATCACCTTTCCCAGCCGGACGGGCGGGCGTCAACTGCACGGCGGGCAAGATCAATGGGGCTCCGACATGAAGCTCAAAATTGTACCCAGCTTAACCATATAGTTTTGACCGGCATTCCGCGCTATTGTGCGGAGTTACGATGCGAATCCTTTTGAAAACCATGGCTCTGGCGACACTGTTCTGCACACTTGCGATGCCCGCCAGCGCCCGGTGGCTGGGCCCGGATGACGTGGTGGTAACAGCGCGTTCCTATGGTCCGATCCATCCCTATCGCGCGGCCGTTGAAGCAGCCTTTGGCGCCGAGAACGACCCTGCGCGCCGCGCCATTCTGGCCGCCAATCTTGACCGCTGGCGCGCCTTGCCGCCGCAGCTTGGCCAGCGCCACTTGTTGGTGAACGTCCCCGAGCAAGAGGTCGTCTTGTGGGAGAATGGCGTGCCTGTCGCGCGCTGGCGGGCCATTGTCGGGCGGCCTCGCACACCATCCGTGTCGTTCAGTACCGAGATTACCGGCGTGAACCTCAATCCCTGGTGGTATGTTCCGCAAAGCATTGTCCGTGAAAGCGTTGGCGCTCTCGTCCGCAACAATCCCGCCGAGGCGCGGCGGCGCGGCTATGTTTCTTCAGGCGGCAGTTATCGCCAGCGACCCGGACCCGGCAATGCCCTTGGCCGGATGAAGCTCGTCATGCCGAACTCCCATGCCATCTATCTGCACGATACCCCCGCTCGGCATCTGTTCGATCAGGACGCGCGAGCGTTAAGCCATGGCTGTATCCGGGTTCAGGACGCGATTGGCTTTGCTGCAAGGCTTGCCGGTGTGAGCCGTGCCGAGATGGAGGCGATGGCAGCCAATGGACAGACACGGACAGTGCCGCTGGCTGAACCGGTGCCAGTGCATATCACCTATTTCACCGCCGTGCCCGGGCAAGCCGATCAGCTGCGCTATCTCGACGATATATACGGACGGGACAAAGGCTAGGCAGGCTGGCAATTACCTGGTGCTCATGCCAACGGACTGGTTCGTTATATTCACGAACCATGGACATATATGACCCAGCCCAGCCTTTTCGATAATCTTCGCTTGCCCCTCATGTGTGCGCCGATGTCCATCGCCAGCGCCGTCCCGCTCGCCGCCGCATGCTGCAAGGCCGGCGTGCTCGGCGGATGGCAAGGCGGCACTTATACACCCATGGAGGAGTTCGACGCCTATCTGGAAGCGCTAGCGAACATTGAGGGCGCATCGCCCATCGTCAACCTACCGGCCCGGATCGCGACCGAACCGACCGGCCCCGCCAAGCTAGACCTGCTCGAAAAACACCGTGCGCCGCTCATCCTTTCCAGCCTCGGTGATCCTGGCCTTATCGTTGACCGGGTGCATGGCTGGGGCGGCAAAGTCATCCAGGACGTGACCACGATGCGTCATGCGGAAAAGGCTCTGGCATCGGGCGCGGATGGTCTCATGCTGACTTGTTCAGGCGCAGGCGGACATACAGGTTTTATAACGCCCTTCGCCTTTGTTCCCGCTGTCCGCCGGATGTTCGATGGCCCGCTGATCGTGGCCGGAGGGATCGCCGATGGGCTCGGGATCGCGGGCGCATTGGCGCTGGGCGCAGACATTGCCTGTATGGGCACACGCTTTATCGCTACGCCGGAATCTGGCGTGCCGGACGGTCATCGCACCATGATCCCCGAAGCCCGTATCGACGAGATCGTCGTCTCGGCGGCCATGAACGGCGTTCCCGCCAACTGGATGCGCCGCTCCATCGAGCATGTCGGCCTTGACCACAAAACCCTGCCCCAGAAACGCACTGCAATGCCCGAAGGTGTGATGCCGTGGCGCGACATCTGGAGCGCCGGGCAAAGCGTGGGCCTGATCGAAAATGTCATGCCCGTCGCCGATCTGGTCGATCAGCTTGTCGCAGAATTTGAGGCAGCGTATCCCGCGAAGGATTGGCGAAGGCGGCTGGCTAGCCTTTAGGAAAGAAATGGCCGGGGAGAGCGGAAACTAATCTGATCATGCCTGCAACGGTTCGCCGCACGATGCGCTCGAATTGCCGCAACGAACAGTCTGGTGCGGGAACTTTTCATATGTCAGGATGGTTAACGTAAGCAATTAGCAATTTCGAGGCAATAAACTGAAGCTTGGATATCGCAAATCTTATCCACCGGGACGGATGTGTTTCTGACAGCCTGACACGCCATCACGGTCTCGATCGGATGAAATTTCGCGACCACGCAGATCCGGTTGCGGGAGTTTGAAGGAGTAGCATAGTGAATATCATTTCCAGAAGGCCGACAGCGCTTTTTTCTTGATTGCCATGCTTGCCGTACCAATGCCGGGCAGCTTGTATGCGCAGCAACTCGACCCGGTCGAGGGTGAGGAATCGATTCTCGTGTACGGCTCGGCTCCGGCTGATCTGACCGGGTTAACCGAGGGGCCTGAGATTGAAGGCTTCATTTCCGCGCGCAACGGTGATCGGATGCAAGTCACGAGCGCCGACGGCAGTACCACAAATATTCTCATCGCCGATACCACCGAAATCAGAGCACGCGGTGGCTTTCTAGGCCTCAGCCGCACAGCGCTTGCTGCGGACTCGCTGCTGAACGGCCTGCCGGTCACCGTGGAAACGGTGCAGTGGGGCGATGGCCTGGTGGCGAGCGAGGTCAAGTTTAGCAACAACGACCTCGAGACCGCGACCATGATCCGTACCGGAACTGGGCAGCAATTTGCGGAACAGGGCGCCGCAATTGAGGAAAATGCCGAGGCGACAGAGGCGCTGCGCGGCCGCGTTGGTGATATCGACCAGTATAATATCAGAGGCACGACGAACGTGTATTTCGACACCGGCAGGTGGCGGCCGTCGGCCGAAGCCGAGCGCGAACTCTGCGCCACGGCAAGAGAAGCCGATGCGATGAATAACGCCCTGCTGCTTGTCGTCGGTTACACCGATTCGGTCGGAGACCAGGAATATAACCAGGTGCTGAGCGAAAGGCGGGCCGGGCGCGTCGTCAATTATCTTCAGCAGGAATGCGGCTGGGCACCTTATCGCATGCTCACCCCCACCGGGATGGCCGAAGCGGACCCTCAGGCGAACAATGAAACCGCCGAAGGCCGGGCGCAGAACCGCCGCGTTTCAGTGAATATCCTCGTCAGCAAGGCCCTCGACGGCCTGTGAGTCAGAAGAGGTGAGCTTCTTCGCCCACCCAGAATTATCGGTGCGGCGGTGGGTGAATTGACACTGACAAACCGGACATGGCTCGGCTCTCTTGATGATGGAAACGCCGAGGCCCTATGGGTGCATAGAGTCAGCTATGGGTCGGAAGCGGACATAGCCCACGACGTGTTAGCAGCGGATACCGGTCAGACCGCCGGCTCACGCTGGCTGACTTGCCACGTGCCTCAGTAGAGCGTACCTCGCCGCCATGATTTGAGGGAACATTTGCATTGGCGAATTGTTCTTTGCCTCGAAGCCAATCTCCCCGGGGACATAGAAATGCCGAACCTTAGTGGCGCTAACAGGGCAGTAAATGCACCGTTTGACGGCACCCTGACCGATGACCCCGCCGGGCGAGCTGCGAGCTCCGGAACCGCGCCCATCGATCCGCGACAACTGGCCCGGGAACTGAAAGCGTTCAATACTCCTCGACCATGGCGGAGTTGGTTCGAAATCGCGATCACGCTAGTGCCTTTCTTGCTCCTGTGCTGGCTAATGCTGGCCGCAGTGGAAGCGGGTTATCTTATCTCACTTGTGCTCACCGTTCCGGCGGGGTTTCTTCTGCTCAGATTGTTCCTGATCCAGCACGATTGCGGCCACGGGGCGTTCTTACCTAGCAGGTTCGGCAACGACTGGCTTGGCAGGGCGCTGGGCGTGCTGACGCTGACCCCCTACGATTGCTGGAGGCGCTCTCATGCGCTGCACCACGCAGGCACAGGCAATCTCGACGCTCGTGGGTACGGGGATGTCGATACGCTGACGGTCCGGGAGTTCCACGCAAAGACTCGCGGCGGACGGGCTTTCTACCGCTTTTACCGCCACCCGATCACTCTATTAGGGCTCGGCCCTGCCTATCTGTTCCTCCTGCGTCACCGGCTTCCGATCGGGCTGATGAAGGCGGGATCGATCTACTGGGTCTGCGCGATGGCGACCAACGCAGCAACAGCCCTCCTGCTGGCCGCGCTCGTCCTCCAGTTCGGGTTCGGCGCTGTCGTGCTGATCGTCCTGCCCGTGTCGCTAATCGCCGCCTCGGTAGGGGTCTGGTTGTTCTACATCCAGCATCAGTTCGAAGCCGCGCATTGGGACCAGGGCGCCGACTGGTCTTTCCACGATGCGGCTCTGCGCGGAAGCTCTCACCTCGAACTCCCTCCGATACTGCGCTGGTTCACCGCCAATATCGGCATTCACCACGTCCACCACCTCGCCAGCCGGGTCCCCTTCTATCGCCTGCCAGAAGTGCTGAGGGCCTATCCACGCTTGAGAACAATGAACAGGTTCACGGCGCTGCAGACGCTTGGGGCGCTGCGCCTCGCTCTGTGGGATGAGGACCAACGGCGGCTGGTACCCTTCGATTGAGCATCGCGAATGATCGCAATTGGCCGAAAACTGACATTAGAGACCGGTATCATCCAATGCTATCGCACCGAAAAGAGCGGAACGACCTTTCCTGATTCACGCTGCTCGTCAATCTCGTCCGGGTGAATATATTCCGGTGCGAAATAGGGGTAGCGGATCGGATCGAAACAAGCCGTCAGCCATTCGATCGCGATCCGCACAGCAGGGCTGTCAGCCGCTTCTCTGCGCAAATAGTAATAGATCGGCCAGTCCAGAGCCGGCACGGCATCGATCGGGACGATGCGCGAATTCACCTCCCGAACGTAGGCCGGCATTGCTGCGATACCCTGACCGAGTGCCACAGCTTCATATACTGCGGATGCGTTCGGCGTTTTCAGCCGAACATAGCTTTCATCAGGTTCATTGTTTTCACCGATCTTGTTGCCGAATATCTGGCTACGCAGAAAGGCATGAGCGCCAACGGTATCCTGTTCGATGAACCAGTGGTCCAGCACTTCACGCGATGTTTGTGGCTCGCCGTGCTCGTCCAGATAGGCGCGCGAGGCGTGAAGCTTAAGATGGAGCGTGCCGAGATACGAGCGCTTGAGGCCCGCGGTATATTTCGGGTCAGAATATCTGATAGCGATATCCGCTTCGCTGCTTCGGTCCCTATCGAGATCGGCATCGTTTACGATAGAAGGCGTCAGATGCTCAGGTAGCTGATCGCACAAATTTGGCAAATGGGGGAGCGGACCAAGAAACAACGGTTTCGAACCCTACGATGCTTGGATATTTTCCCCAAACAACCGGGCTTCATCACTTGGCCAGGCTGGTAGACAATTCGATCGCAATTCGCACTGCCGATGAATTTGATCATCGGAGAATCTTCGTCACATTGACCAGACATGGTCTCTCAATTCTTGAGAGGTATTTCATTGGGCCGAACGACGACGTCCAAAACGATGCGATCGCCCTCAACAATCACACTCACGATTCTAACTCGCTTTTCAATCTGACATAGAGACGTCCGCGTTGTCATTACCAGCCGGACGTCCTGGGGTGGTGAACGGTTACAGCGGTATTTTGGGAACTCTTTGATTTCCGTGATTTGGGAAAGTGGTCGGGGAGAGAGGATTCGAACCTCCGGCCCCTGCCTCCCGAAGACAGTGCTCTACCAGGCTGAGCTACTCCCCGACCGATGTGTCCGGCCTACGACTGTGTAAACCCACCAGGAGGCAGACGCGGCTCTATACGGTCGTGATGTGCGGCTTTCAACCGCTGTTTCGCCCGTGCATCGTCAAAATCACGCGATCAGAATTTATGCGCGGTGCGGCTGATCTTCCCGAAACCGGGAACTCCATTCCTCGCTGATCTCATCCCGCAGGATTTCAAGATCGACATCAGTTGTGACGGTCTCCGGCACGGGCAGATCCAGGAGCGTGCACATCGAACCAACGAAGGCGGCCGGTTCCGCGCAGATATCCTCATAATAGACGATCAGCGCCGCTTTCCCGATCTGCGCCACAAAGTCTGCAAAGTCCCGCTCGTTGCGTTCGATGCGATCAAGGTTTCTGGCAATATGATCGCCGTCATAGTCAGACGCGGAGACGGGGCGACCGCCTTGCTGGTTCGAATGAAATCGGCCGCTAAGCTCCGCCTTAGTCAGTGATACGGCTTGCGCTACCCGGTCTCGCCGCAGCAGCAGCAGGAACTGAGTCCGCGCGAGCGTTCGATCGAGAAATCCCAGATGGGCCGCCGCAGCAAGAACCGTAAAACCTGCCTTATAACCAAAGGCTTCAGGCGTACCCCGATGGCCGATCATCCATTGCGCTGCGCTGTGGCTGTCTGGAAACGACCGGCGTTCGGCAATGGCGGCAAGCTGATCAGGCGCGAAACTCTCACCCACTTGATTGAAGTAAACCGTGTTCGCGAGGAGCCGTCCGGCATAGCTGCTGCCCGAGCGCGAAGCGAAGAGCATGGCGGCTATTTTGGGCGGAGCATCAAGCGGGCGCGCGGGAACATCGCCCAACGCGGCGGCAATCGCTGCCATCCGCTCCGGACCGATATAGCTTTCGATCAGCGCCAGAAGATCGGCCCGCGCCATGGGGCCTTGCGAGGTTTTCGTCACGATGGAGGAAGGTTTACTCCGCCGCTTCGGCCATCTCAACCGTTTGTGGCCCGCGGATTAACCCGCCTGGGAAAGCCCCGGTCATTGTACCTTGCCGAAAGGTCACTTCACCCGACTTGATCGTCGCGTCATAGCCGACCGCCTTTTGCAGCAGCCTTTTGCCACCCGCGGGAAGATCAAAGGCCAGCCATGGCTTGCCGAGCGCTATATTGTCCATGTCGATCACGTTGATGTCCGCCAGATACCCGGGAGCGAGCGCGCCGCGATCACCCAGCCCATAAAGCCGGGCCGTATCAAGGCATTGCCGTTTTACCGCATTTTCGAGCGTGATCGTATTGCCGCGCTTCCGGTCACGCACCCAATGCTGCAGCATGAAGGTCGGCGAGGCAGCGTCACAGATCGTGCCGCAATGCGCGCCGCCGTCAGACAGCGAGTTCACCGTGTCGTCGGAATGCTGAAGCGGCTCAAGGAAATCGAGATTGCCATCGGCATAGTTGAGGATCGGGAAATAGACGAACCCCTTGCCATTGTCCTTCATCAGCAGGTCGTAGGCATATTCGGCCGGGTCAACACCCGCCGCACCGGCACGCGCGAGGATCGTCGCATCCTGAGGCGGCTCATAATCGAAATCATCGTCCATTTCGAAGAACATACCCCAGCCATTGGCGATGATCATCAGAAGATCGAGAAGATCGCTTTCGGGATAGACGCTCTCTTCGGCGAGCAGCTTGACCTTGAAGGCAGGATCCCGGAGCATCGCGAGCGCCTCTTCCCACGGCATATCCTCAAGCGGTGCCCAGCTTGGCTTGAACTTGAACGGATGAACCGTCCCCTGCCACGCCATGACAATGCCATTGCCGCGCAGGGCGATCTGGGCGACGATATTGGCGCCATTGTCATTCTCTGCGCGCATCGTCGCGATCTGCTCATCGAGCGGAAGCTCCTTGGCGATCGACTGGAGCGCGGCGAAGGTAACCGGCAGCCCGGTCTCGCGAGACAGCGCGCCCATCCACTCAAACTCGTTCCATTCGCGCTTCAGATCACTCGCCATTTCGAAGACACCGTAACCAACGCGGCCCATAGCTCGGCCGATCTCCACCAGTTCCTCTGCGGTTGCTGTCGTGCCCGGCACGAGCTCGCCATCAACCGATTTATGAAGCACTGTACGGCTCGTCGAAAAGCCAAGCGCTCCGGCGCGAACACCTTCCTCAACGATCCTGCCCATCTCGGTAATCTCGTCCTCGGTCGGCACGACGCCCGGTTGTTCGCGCTCGCCGAGCACATAGGCGCGCACCGCGCCATGCGGCACATGCGTCGCAACATCCACCGTGCGCGGCATTTCCTCCAGCGCGTCGAGATATTCCGGAAACGTCTCCCAGTTCCAGCTCATCCCTTCGGCGAGTGCAGTGCCGGGAATATCCTCAACGCCTTCCATCAACCCGATCAGCCAGTCATGCCGGTCTGGCTTGGCAGGCGCAAAGCCAACGCCGCAATTGCCCATGACAACGGTGGTGACGCCGTGCCAGCTAGACGGCGCCATCTCCTGGTCCCAGGTCGCCTGCCCATCATAATGGGTGTGGACGTCGACAAAGCCCGGCGTCACGATCCGGCCGGTCGCATCGATCTCTTCACGGCCCTGCGCACTCACCTCGCCAATCTGCGTTATAAGATTGCCATCGACGGCGATGTCCCCCGTGAAGGGTGCGCACCAAATCCATCGACAATCGTGCCGCCGCGAATAACCAGATCGTGCATCGAATCCTCTCCTTTACGTCTCCGTAAAGGGCCATAGCCTATTTTCGCGCGGCGATCATCTCTTCGATTGCAACGAATTTCTCACGGGGGCTGCCTTCACGGGCGCGCCCGGCTTCGGCTTCCTCGATCTTTTTCCAGTCCCGGAACGTCACGACATCGACATTGCGCTCGGCCAGCAGTGCATCAAGGCCAGCGCGTCCTGCCTTTCCGCTTCCATCGCCAATATCTTCTGCGATCAGATCGACGACCGAATAGCCGTCCGGGCGGTTGGTTCCGATGGTGCCCGTCGGCCCGCGCCGCGCCCAACCAACGCAATAGAGGCCCGGCATTATGCGGCCTTCATCATTGGCAAAGCGGCCCCGGCCATGTTCGAAGGGCACGCCTTCAACAGGCGGCGTGCGATAACCGATGCATGTGATGACCATGGATGCGGGGATCGTGTAGGTTTCTCCCGTCCCGTGGCTGCGAAGATCGGCATCGAGCTCGGTGCGCTCGACAACCACGCCCTCCACTTTGCCATCTCCCTCGATCCGAACCGGAGACGCGAAAAAATCGAATTCGATCTCGATGTCTTTGTCGGCCCGGAAAGATTCAGGGATCGCAGCAAATTCGCGCAAGAAGGTCACGGATTTCCGCATGCCCGGTTCGAGGAGTGCATCGTCGCCTTCTTCTGGCAAATCGGCCGGGGTCAGTCTCGGCGCGGCCCGTTCCAGCCGGCCAAGCTCACCCAATTCTTTGGGCGTCATCGCGATCTGGTGGGGGCCGCGCCGTCCGAGCAGAGAAATATGCTCCGTCCTAGCCTGTTCGAGCTGCTCATAGGCGTGCAGCACGATATCCGATCCTGCAAATTCGTCAGGCGTTTTGGACAAGACACGCGCGACATCCAGAGCAACATTGCCATTGCCAATGACAACAACATGGGTTCCATCCAGCGGCGGATTGATCTCGGCAAAATCGGGATGCCCGTTATACCAGCCGACAAAGGCTGCGCTACCGAACACACCGGGAAGATCGGCGCCCGGTATCTCGAGCTCCCGATCATTGGGCGCGCCAGTCGCAAGGATAACAGCGTCATAAAGCGACTGAAGTTCCTCAATGCTGACTTGCTCGCCAACGGTTAGATTGCCGACAAAGCGGACATTTTTGGTCAGCGCGACCTTCTCATACCGTCTCGCGACATTCTTGATCGACTGGTGATCGGGCGCAACGCCAAAACGGATCAGCCCATAGGGCACAGGAAGTCGGTCGATCATGTCGACGCACACATCATCTCCGAATAACTTCTGCGCGGCCTCCGCAGAATAATAGCCCGCCGGCCCGGAGCCGATAATCGCGATATGGCGCATCAGCGCACCCCCTCCGCTTATGTTATACCAAAATTACGCTAGCGCGCTGTGCGGTTGAGGCAAGCAAAAGGGGCACGCATCCTGTTGGCTGCGTGCCCCTTTTTTTGTTTCAGCACTCTTATCAGCCGTTACCGGGCGACCGGCCCCTGTGCCGTAACCCCGCCAAACTGGACGACCATGTCGGAATAGGCATCAAGATAGGCCGCTGCGACGATCTGGCCGATCTGCGTATTCTCATAAGTGCCGATACCGAGACCACCGCCAAGGTTGCCGAAGATCCCGCCGCCGCCGAAAAGGCCGGCCGAGAAACCGGTATCGGTCTGGCGATGATAACCTTCTGTAAGGCGCAGTGTTTCCGTTGTTCGGGCATTGACGAGCGTCAGCGAAACATTGGCTTCCCGGCGGCGGGTGTTGATGCCGAGTGACGTGCCGCCAAGGGTGCTGCCGAAAATTCCGCTCAATGAGCCGCCGATATTGAGGCCACCCGCATCGCGGTTGGTCGAGATAATGTCCGGGATGATGAAGAAGTCGGCTGCGCGGACCTGACCGCCGCCAAAATTCGATCCCGGCTGCAAATCGCCATTGTCAGAAAGGGCGCGTTCAAGGTTGCGGCTGCGAAGACCGCGGCCACGATTGACGAGCGTGAAACAGCCGGACCGCAAAACCAGAACATTGATCACAGCTTCCGGGCTATCGAGATCATAACGCTGCCACCAGTTATCATCCGGCTCCACGATCGCAATAGAACCGATCGGCTGGGTGCAGGTCGGCAATTCAGCCCGCTGACTGTGCGATCCGCGATCGGCCGAAGCCGGGCTTGCCGTCATCGTGATGGCGGCGGCGATGGCTGTTACCGAAGCAATTGTCTTCCACATGATACGTCTCCCAATACATTCGTTGTTCCAATTCGCATGATCCGTTTGTCGAACCGTGCTGACAGGAAGCGTTATCGATGAAAGGCAGATTGACCGCAGTGACGAGGATCACGGCCCCCACAGTTTGTAATATTGTGGTGCGAAACGTTCGGAGAATCTTGATATTCCGACCATATAGCGGTAACTGGCAGCCCATTCAGGGGAACAAGCGGGTCGCCCGGGAGAGTAATATGTCAGTAAATAACCGCCATAATCGCCTTGCAGCATTCGCCGTCATCGCTGCGCTCGCCGCGCAGCCTGTCTCTGCGTATCAGCTAGGCGGGCTTTTGGGGGGCAGATCCTCAAGCTCCAGCGACAGCGCAAACAATTGTGATACGGCGGGAGAATCGGCCGGTCGCTCTGTTTTGGGCGGCATGCTGGGTCGTGCAGCACGCTCTCTGGGTATTCCGACCTTCGTCCCTTCCGCACAATTTTCCGACGTACTAGCGACTGAGATCGCCTGTCGGCTGGATGAAGAAGAACAGGAAAAAGCTGCCGATGCCACGGTCGAGGCGACACGCAGCGGCGAAGTCGGCTCTACGGCAACCTGGTCCAGCGATACACGCCGGGGCGTGCGCGGGTCTTCAACCGTAACCGGGCGCACTCAGCGCGCCGGTGGCAGCGATTGTCTGCAGGTAACAGATGTCGTCATCGTCGATGGCGAAGAAACCACCGTTCCCAAGACAATGTGCCGCGTACCTCCTCAAACACGCTATGTATTGGCCGTATAACCCATGAACCGATTTCAAACTCTCTTCGTGATCGGTGCGTCCATGCTTTGCGCGAGCGCCGCGCCGGGCCAGCGGACGGACTCCACAAACCCAACCTGCCCAGCTGAACCAAATTGGGCAGCCAATCAGATCATGGAGCTCACACCGCTCGATCGCGGCGATTACCGGGTCTTGCTCGCTGAAGGCATGATCACGCCCGGCCTTGCAAACCGGCTGCGCGATGCGCTCGATGCCGATGACACGATTTCGGAAGTCTGGCTGCGCTCACCCGGCGGCGATGCCTATGCCGGGAATGAGGCTGGTCGGATGCTTCGCACCAGTTATCCGGGAATCGTAACTCGCATTCCGGCTGGCTGGGCCTGTTTCTCCGCCTGTAACTTCGTCTTCATGGGCGGGCAGCTTAGGATCGTAGAACCCGAGGGCCAGTTCATGGTCCATATGTTCACCCATACCGGCAACCGAGATGTCGTTCGGCAGGAAGTTGAAAGCGGAACCGACAGTGCCATCGATTTCATCGCCGACATCGAGCAATCAAGCGCACAACTCGCAACCGAGGATAATGATTTCCTGATCCGCATGGGCGTTTCGCGCAGACTGCTCCGCGAAGTGATGTATGCGACACAGGCCGTTGGCCAGGGGGAAACCCGGCGCTGCCTGACTCAGGACGAGGCCTACGAATATAACGTTGCGAACATTCGCGAATAGCGACCTCCCGTGAACGTCGGCGAAGAGCGGGCTGATGACTGCGATCGCAGAAATTCACCAAGCGCCTTCAGATATTCGACATCGCCAATCCATATCTGGCTGAATTCGGCAAGTAGACGGAACAACAAAACAAGGAGCGAGAAAGATGCAGGATTTTTCGGGCAAGATCGCGGTTGTAACCGGCGGCGGATCGGGCATCGGGCGCGCGTTGATTTTGCAGCTTGTTGCCGAGGGATGCTCGATTGCGATGTGCGACCTTGGCGATGATGATATGGTCGAAACAGCGCGCCTTGCCGAAGCAGAAGCAACACAGGGCGCGAAAATCATCTCTTTCCATGCTGATGTCGGTAACGAGGAACAAATCAACGCGTTCCGCGATCATGTGCTCGCTGAAACCGGCGAAGATCACATCCACCTCCTCTTCAACAATGCCGGCGTTGCGGGCGGCGGCAGCTTTGTCGCGGGAGATCGAGCGCAATGGGAACGGACGTTCAACGTTTGCTGGAACGGCGTGTATCTCAACGCCCGCGCCTTCATGCCTCTCCTGATCAAGGCCAGTGAGGCGCACATCATCAATGTCAGCTCGGTAAACGGTTTTTGGGCGAGCCTTGGGCCAGATACACCGCACACTGCTTACAGCGCTGCGAAATTTGCGGTGAAGGGCTTTACCGAAGCCCTGCTCACCGATCTCGCGATCAACGCACCCCATGTGAAGGCCAGCGTTGTCATGCCCGGCCATATCGGCACATCGATCGCGCTCAACTCAGCACGGGAACATGGCGTTGCTGATGTTCTAGCCTCCGGTGAATCCGAAGAAGATATGCAGCAACGCATGGAAGATTTCCGGGACAATGGCCTGGCGCCTGAAGAAGCCGCAAAGATAATCCTTGATGGCGTGCGCGAAGAGGAATGGCGCATTCTTGTGGGCCAGGATGCCGTAATGCTGGATGCCGCGGTGCGCACCAACCCCGAAGCCGTATATGAGCCTGAATTCGCGTCTGCGGTCTTCCCGGACTTGGACGTTTAGGCGGGGGCTTTCGCGAACCATGCAGGGCGGCGCGCGCCATAGCAGATTGCCGTGCGCGCTACCCGTGCTAAAGGGCGCGGGAAATGACAGACCTTAGCCATATCCGTAACTTCTCGATTATCGCCCATATCGATCATGGGAAGTCGACACTTGCCGACCGCCTGATCCAACAGACGGGCGGGCTGACTGAGCGTGAAATGTCCGAGCAAGTCCTTGATAATATGGACATTGAGAAAGAGCGCGGCATCACGATCAAGGCGCAAACCGTGCGCCTCAACTACACCGCGAAAGACGGCGAGACCTACGCGCTCTCCCTCATGGACACGCCCGGCCATGTCGACTTTGCGTATGAAGTCTCCCGCTCCCTCGCCGCCTGCGAAGGTGCGCTCCTTGTGGTGGATGCCTCCCAAGGCGTCGAAGCCCAGACCCTCGCCAACGTCTATCAATCCATCGAGCATGACCATGAGATCGTGCCGGTCATCAACAAGATCGATCTGCCCGCCGCTGAACCCGAACAGGTCCGTGCGGAGATTGAGGAAGTCATCGGCATCCCGGCGGATGAAGCCGTGCTCGCCAGCGCCAAGACCGGCGAAGGCATTGCCGAAATCCTCGAACAGATCGTCCTCAAAATCCCGCCCCCAACTGGCGACCGCGACGCCCCGCTCAAGGCCATGCTCGTCGACAGCTGGTACGACCAATATCTCGGCGTCGTCATCCTCGTCCGCGTGATCGATGGAGTCCTCAAAAAAGGCCTCGCCATCAAGTTCATGCAGAACGGCACCCAGCATCTGGTCGACCGGGTCGGCTGTATGCGCCCCAAGATCGAGCAGCTTGAGGAGCTCGGTCCCGGCGAGATCGGCTTCATCACCGCGCAGATCAAAGAGGTCGCGGACACGGCCGTTGGCGACACGATCACCACTGTCAAAAACCCTGCAGCCGAGGCCCTGCCCGGCTATAAGCAAGTCCAGTCGGTCGTGTTCTGCGGGCTTTTCCCGGTCGACGCAGCGGATTTCGATAAACTCCGCGAATCCATCTCCAAACTGCGCCTCAACGATGCCAGCTTCACCTTTGAGATGGAGAGCAGCGCCGCACTCGGCCAGGGGTTCCGCGCCGGCTTCCTTGGCCTCCTCCACCTAGAGATCATTCAGGAACGCCTCACGCGTGAGTACGACCTCGATCTCATCACCACCGCGCCTTCCGTGGTCTACAAGCTCAGCATGACCAACGGCACCGAGATGGAGCTGCACAACCCGGCCGATATGCCAGACGTGGTCAAGATCGCGCAGATCGATGAACCCTGGATCAAGGCGACCATCTATGTGCCCGACGACTATCTCGGGCCTATCCTGAAATTATGTCAGGACAGGCGCGGCATCCAGAAACAGCTTACCTATGTCGCGGGCCGTGCGCAGCTGGTGTACGAGCTACCGCTCAACGAAGTGGTGTTCGATTTCTATGACCGACTCAAAAGCATTTCGCGCGGCTATGCCAGCTTTGACTATGAGGCGATCGGCCACCGCGAGGGTGATCTCGTCAAGATGAACATCCTCGTCAATGCCGAGCCCGTCGACGCGCTCAGCATGATCGTCCACCGCGCCGCCGCCGAAACCCGCGGCCGCCACATGTGCGAACGCCTCAAGGACCTGATCCCGCGCCATCTGTTCAAAATCCCCGTCCAGGCAGCGATCGGCGGCAAGGTCATCGCCCGCGAAACCATCGGCGCAATGCGCAAGGATGTGACCGCCAAATGCTATGGCGGCGATATCTCGCGCAAGAAGAAGCTGCTGGAGAAGCAGAAAAAGGGTAAGGCCAAGATGCGGGAGTATGGTAATGTGTCCATCCCTCAAGAAGCCTTTATCGCTGCGTTGAAGATGGGGGAAGAATAAGTACCCTAACATTGATATCATTACTTAGTCGGGTTTTTCCGGAAACAATCCGGGCATCCAAGATGTCGCTAAAGTCGCCGGAAATGCGATTCTAAGTGGAGCTCGCGTACTTTCGGAAACAAGAACACCAATATCTAGTAACGCTGACGCTATTCTACGTGCTTGGCGGCCACCGGTCCCCACCACGGCTTCCAGATCAGCTCGTGGCAACTCGCCTCGGTATAAAACCGCTTCGAGGATATTAATAGCTTTTGTCGGCAAGTTACCCAGCTCCGCTTCTTCCGCCACCCAGCGTCGAATGCGTACCCGCAACCGACCTGGTTCAACTAAACTTTCCATGAAATCTACTTGGTCAATACAGGTTTTGAGGAAGTAGTTTGTAAACGAAGCAAGCTCTTCTTCGCTCAGATTGCCTCGGCCGTCTAGATCGTTGCGACGAGAAAGATCGCAGTTCGCTAGGTGTCGCTTATAGTCTTCAACCGTCCTGGCTAGGCCACGAGCAATTGACCAAACTCCGCCTGTATCAAGAGTATCTAGTACCATTGCGTGTGACATAAGACGGGCGACCCTACCATTGCCGTCTAAAAATGGATGTATCCATGCAAACCGGTGATGGGCTGCAGCTATCGCAATGATAGAGTCGCTCTTTCCAAGCCGACCATAGCTCCATTCAAAATTATCTAAGAAACGGGGTACTGCACCAGGGCTGATTGCGACATGACGACCCACTCTAACATCGTGCTTACGCAGTTGGCCAGGTTCGACCCTGACGAGTTCTCCGGTCTTCGGCATTTCAACCCACAACAATTCGTCGGGTAGGTGGGAACAAAACCGTTCATGGGTTTCGGTCAATCCGGCGCGTGTGTGCGCGCGACCTTCTAGGCCGCCTTCGTCTATCCATTTTTGCACAAAGATGTGAGCCTTTGCCTCAAGCTGCAAATCTCTTTGTTCTGGATCTTCGCTAAATTCATCGTTGAGAGCACGTTCGATATCGATAGGATGCGTATCATGCCCTTCAATAAGATTACTGTAGTAACAGTTCATTGCTCGCACGAGTTCGGCCAACGCCGCTCGTACTTCTGAAGGTAGGCTGCTTCGAAAAGCTGCTGCCTTAGTTGCAAGGTCTACGGCCAAGTCTTGAAGTGGCGCCAAACGAGGAGAACCTTCTGCGATTTTCATTGGCTGCATCAAAGCGATGTTTTCTGCGCGATCAATCACCATTAAAATGTCCACTTATAAGTCCGCCTTAGGGTTTTACCTAAAGCTTTGAGATATCGCGGTATATTTACCCCATATTATTTTATGAGTCCACCCTTATGTCCGCTTCGATGTCCGGTTTCCATTCCTAGGTTGATTTCTAGCTCTTGACAAGTTCGCGGTGAGTAGTGTGATAGAAAGTTGACTAGATGCCGATAGCACCGCGCAATGGCGAACTTTCGGAGAAGCGCGCTCGAAGTTTGCTTTCGCAAGCAACATACGATCCACTATGGCCCAAAACGATAGAAGAAGCAGATGGCCGCCTAACTCGCGATAGTGACTTTGAATCAAAACTTTTTGCTGTCTGTGAAGGTAACGCCATCGAAGTGATTATGGCGGCGGATCCATTCTGCTACCTATCACATGCCAGTGCGATTGAATTTCACGGGTTTGCACCCAATGACAATGGCGTCCACGTAATGATGCCTGATCGAACTTTGTGGCAAGGTATCGCTCGCAACTACATGGCTAGCATTCTGGAAAGCGAATTCGATCAAAGTGAAAATGGAGAACAAATTTTTCCATTAGTTAAACCACGTCCAAACGAAATCGTAAGAGGTGATATTCTCTATCGTCATCAAACCCGCTATCCAATCGAACACAAAGTCGGCCTTGATACCCATATTCGAACCACGCCACTTGGGATCACTTTCCGGGACGCGCTAGAAAACCTAATTGGTGTGGAGGAATCGAACAAGTCATCCGCATTTGGCGCACGCATGCAGTGGCGCATTTCGACGAAATAACTGAATCTATTGGGGACAGCCAAGATAAGATTGTCAGGGTTAGGGCAGGATATCTACTCGAAGAAGTGCTCGGAATCAGAAATCCTCGAATTGAACGCTGGCTTGTTGATGCCCAGCGCGGAAGCTCGCGAAAACTCGACGCTAGCGCGCCTTATGCAAGCCGCTTCTCAAGCCGGTGGATGATCTCCATCAACGTCAACGACCCGTCATTGCCCAGCACAACGCTCTAAGCCCCCCAATCCTATTCCCTGTCCTACGCGCACCGGCTCCTGATATACTCCCTGTTATGCGCCGCACCCTCCTCCTACTCCCAATCCTCGCCCGTCTTCTCCAGCGAGAGATGCGTCGGACAGTAAAGGTGCCCCTGAAATCCCTTGCCGTGAAGATCGAGAAACATGTCCACAAAGAGGAGCGAGCTGCGCGCCTCCAGATGATACAGCGCGTCACCAAAATCCTATTTCCTGTCCTACACGCCCCCGCCTGTGGCATGGTTCTCGCCATGCACCGCCCGCTCGTCTTTGCACCGAATCCATCATCGCAAAACACGTCCCTCCGCGCGCATAATCCAAATCCTATTTTGCCGCTGGAAGGTCACACCCGGTTTTTCGGCTTTGGCGGATTTCCGGGCTTTGCGGCACTATTCGCTCCCGCCTTTACCCCCGATCTGTGTCAACCAGTGTCAACTTGATTTGTGGAATTTTTCGTCAGACTCGCCCTGTTGGTCGAGGGCCGGTGCGGCGCCTGAGGCGAAGCCGAAGGTCTGACAGACAAATCTAATGTCATATAACCGCAACATGGAGGCCATCTGCACGTAACACTTTCCGCATAGAGCCGGGGCGAACACGGTTCTTGGAGTTTGGGAAATTATGAAACACACTGCCCTAGCGCTGTCGGCCTGTGCCGCGGCGATGATTGTTGCCACACCGGCTTTGGCCGAGGATGTACCGCCCGAGGTCCAGTCTGAGCTCGAAGAATTGCGGACGCGCGTGCAGACGCTCGAAGCGCTGGTGACGCAGCTGGTCGGTGAGCAGACCGAGGTTGCCCAGCAGGCCGCCGATGCGAGCGCGGCGGCAATCGCGGCTCAAACTGCGGCAACCGAAGCCAGCGAGGCTGTGGCGGCTGCACCGCGTACGACGATGGGCGCGGCGCCGCGGGTGCGCACGGCGAGCGGCTGGGACTTTAGGCCGTTTGGGCGCGTTCAATATGATCTGGGCTATGTGAGCGGACGAGACAGGATCATGGATCCGGGGCTGGGCTGGTCCAACGAACTCAGGCGCGGACGGATTGGCGTGCGCGGGGAAATTCCGGGCGGCTTTGGCTATAAGATCGAGGTGGATTTTGCGGATAATGACGTAACGCTGACCGATGCGCTGATCAGTTATGAGACCGGCAATGTCACGATTACGGCAGGGCAGCACAATAATTTCCAGTCTCTCGAGGAGCTGACGTCGAGCCGCTTTACGAGCTTTATTGAGCGGGCTGCCTTTACCGATGCCTTTGGCTTTGAGCGGCGCGTGGGGCTGTCCGTAAACTATGCCAATGGCGATTTCCGCTGGGATGGCGGGGTGTTTACCGCGAATATCGATGATCTCACGAGTGATGAGAATGACGGCTATTCCTTTGATACGCGCGCGGTTTACAGCCCCGAAGTGGGCGGGGCGCAGCTGCATTTCGGCGGATCGCTGCACTGGCGGGATCTGCAGAGCCAGCCGGGAGGGCGCTATCGCCAGCGGCCGCTTGTCCATTCAACCGACACGCGCCTGATCGCGACGCCCACTCTGCCCGTCACCGAAGAGACGAGTTACGGGTTGGAGGCGGCGGTTATCAGCGGGCGCTTCCATGCGGTGGCCGAGGTGCATTGGCTGGACGCGCAATTGTTCGGGATGGATGATCCGACCTTTTTTGGCGGTTATGCCGAGGCGGGTTTCTTCCTGACGTCGGGGGACTCGCGCGGCTATTCAGGCGGGAAGTTCAACCGCACACGGCCAGCACGGACCGTTGATGAAGGCGGGATCGGGGCGGTGCAGATCAATGTCCGCTACGACTATCTTGATCTCAACGATGCGGGCGTTGTCGGCGGGCAGCAAAATTTGATCGGCGCGTCGATCATCTGGACACCGATCGATCATGCGCGGCTGTCACTGACCTATGGGCATGTCGAATATGATGATGCGGCCATCCCCGCCGGGCTCGACAGGGATTATTCGGTCGATGTGTTCGGTGTGCGTGCCGAGATGGATTTTTAGCGGTTTACCTCACCGGCGCGTTCCAACGCGGCCGCCATGGCCTCATCAGCATCGACGGCGATATCGGGTGCCACGCCAACCCCCTCGATCCGTCCATTGTGTGCGGAAAAATAGTCGGCAATCGGCAGGTAGAGATGGAAACCCTGCGGAATGTCAAAGAGTTTTTGTGACAGCATTTCGCCTGCGGTTTGCTCACCGAGCACAACGGCCCGGCCTGAGCTTTGCAACGCATCGACGGCAAGTTCCGATGCGCTCGCAGTCTGGCTACTCGTCAGAACGAATACCGGCCCGTCAAACGCCGGGTCGATCGGCTGAAACTGCACCCTGATCAAAAGCTCGTCCTGAACGTCGCGCCAGAAAGTACGAACCGACCAGCCTTCCCAGGGAACAACGGTCTCTGCATCAGCCTGTGTCGGCGGCGCATCATGCAAATCGGTCCATCTTCGCGACGTGAAAACGCCGGCTTCATGTGCATCCTGCAAAACATGCCCGACAAGCGGCCGTACGGCGAATGCACCGCCTCCATTGTCTCGCAGGTCAATGATAAGCGCATCTGCACCGCGATCGGCAATCTGCGCATAGGCAGCGTCAATCTGCTCAATCGTATCGAGGCCCATCATCGTCGTGACAGTCAGAACCGCCACATCGCCCGACCAAGTGAGGCTGGCGCCGGTCTCACCGACCCGCAAAGTATCGAGATAGGTGGCCGTTTCCTCGGCGCTTGCAGATGCGATCCGCAATACGACATGCGAGAACGGTCCGTCCCGCCAAATTTGGTTGAAACCCTCGACAAAATCTTCGCGGGATTGGGCGCGCTCCGCGTGCGCGCGAACGCGTGTTTCAATGGCAAGGAATTCCGGCTCCGACAAAACAGCCGGATCAAAATGATATTGGTGCATTGTTTCCGATATCGCATCGGCTGCAACTTCGAATGTAACAGGCGGCTCATCCGATTGCGCATTTGCCGGTAGTGATACGGCAGCAACCAGCGTTGCGAGGCCATTTACGATCCAAGGTTTCATGACAAACAGATTCCCGTGCTGAACAACTGTATTACATGCATAATGCAGCAATTCAGTACTGTCCATCCCGTACCTTGACAGCAATCAAAACCTGCGAGCGCAGAAGCGGATTTCTAGCACGCGTCAGTAGGCGAAACGCTCGCCGACCATCTCTTCCGAAAGGGCCCATAGCTTATCGGCGTTGTCAGGATCGACGGCGTAGCTTTTTACGCTTCCGGTAGGGTCATCGTCATTAACGTCCGCGACGTGACAATCCTCGCAATAGACGCCGCCTCGCGCTGCAATCTCCGGCGCTGTTGCCGCATAACAGGTCGTCGCAGCTCCGGCCTGAACATTTTTGAACGCCACACTTTCACCGGCATTCTTTTCGATCCGTTTGATCAGCACGGCCATGTCTTCTTCGGAGAGATGGCGGCCGAGATTGGTTTGGATGCCGCCCGGATGGACCGCATAAGCGTGAATTCCCTTGCCGGCCAAGCGCTTCTCAAGGCCGACCGAAAACATGATGTTGGCGGTTTTGGATTGGCCGTAAGACGCCCATATTTCATAGTCGCGATGTTCGAAATTCGGATCGTCGAAATGAACGGTATCGAAATGATGTCCGCGCGAACTCAAGTTAACGATGCGCGGATTTTCTCCCTTTTCAACGAGCGGCATGAGCAGGTTGGTCAGCAGGAAATGACCGATATGATTGGTCCCGAACTGCATCTCGAAGCCGTCCGCAGTCTTGCTCAACGGGCAGGCCATGACGCCGGCATTGTAGATCAAAAGATCGATCTTATCATATTTCGCATTGGCCGTTTTGGCGCATTGGCGAACGGCGCCAAGCGATGCGAGATCACATTCGATAACGTCAACGGCATTGCTGCCGGTCGCTTCTCGCACCGTTTTAGCCGCTTCATCGCCCTTGGCGAGATCGCGCGAGCTGCGATGACAATATGCGCGCCCTTTGAGGCTAGCGCCCGCACCGTTTCCATACCTAAGCCCGAAGCGCCGCCAGTGATGAACGCCAGTTTTCCCGTAAGATCTGCATCTTCCAATACTTCGTCGGCCGTCGTTTCGGCGCCAAATGTGCTGTGATCGATAGTCATCTTCCCGCTCCCTCTTTTTCCGTTGCTGGAAAGAGTGCCAGAAGACCGCGCACTTGCCTATGACGTGTGCCGGAATCTACGCGGCCAGCTTTTCGGATTCCGTATCGCGGGCCTTAGGCTGGACTCCGGTCACTGTGTAGGTGACCATTTCGGCGATGTTGGTTGCCTGATCACCGATCCGTTCCAAATGCTTGCTGATGAAGAGCAAATGCGCAGCCTGGCTGATCTGGCTCGGCTCCTCGATCATAAATTCTATCAGAGCCTTGGTCAGTTCGTCATGCAAATCATCGACCACATCGTCGCGCTCGCACACATCGTCCGCCAGCTCCAAATCGCCATCCGCATAGGCGCGCACAACATCGACAAGCATGTCCTTTGCCGCATCGTTCATGGACGCGATCATCTTGCGCAGCTTCTTGGGGTATTTGGCGGTAACGCTAGACACGCGCCGCGCTATATTGCGCGCATAATCGGCTGTCCGTTCAAGCAGAGCGGCAATCTTGATCGCAGACACCAATACGCGCAAATCATCGGCCATCGGCGCGCGGAGCGCGATGACATTGACGGCAGCGGCTTCGATCTGAGCCGCGAGCGTATCGATTTCACGATCGGCAATCACCACCTGGCCGGCAAGATCGGTGTCACGCTGTTCAAGCGCCTTGATCGCTCCAGCCATGGCCCGGGATGTGCGCAATCCCAGCTCAAGAATATTGGCGCGCAGCGCGTTCAACTCATCGTCAAACGCCGAGACTGTATGCTTCACTTCACCCGCCATGACGGTCACTCCAAAAAACGCACGCTGTAAATATGACACTTATGTTACAATAAAAGCCGCAATAGCGCAATCAGGCTGCCGGGAGGATAGTGCCCCAGTTTGAATGTCCGCTATGGGTCGAAAGCGGACACTAGATCAGTGGGTCATATGACCATTGCAGGAGAGCCTGCCTTTGACGCGGACGACAAAAAACGTCGCCGGGTTCGCAATTGGCGCGAACTTGACCTGCATGGCGGGAAAAAGCCCGCCAGCGTTTGATCTGTATCTTATCGATTTCGTCAATTCTGCGGCCGAGATAGTATCTGCAATACCATTGAAACCATCCTCTGGTATCTGGTTCATATATCCAGCCCTTTTGTCGCCAAACCGTAAGCGACTGGCGGCTCTTGATTCCAAAGTAGTTCAGTTCAGCATTGGCTATCTTGCTGATCTTCGCTTTTCCAAACCAGTTTTCCGGAAACTCGTTTCGACAATCGTTGCAGTATTTCCCTTCGAAAACGCCCATCTCAAGCATCTTCGCTGGTGAATAAAATGGCTTGAATTCAGCCGCAAATTCTTCTCCCATCGGAGCCACTAGCTCGTAACGGTAGGCCGTCTGCATCGTATCGTTAACTTCAATGAATTGTCCTGGGTGCATGTTGGCTCAATACAAGCGAGGCTGGCAGTTGATCAATGGGTCGCAACGCAATTGACGAGATGCTCATCTGCATATATGTCAACATATAGTGACATATCAATTTTCTCATGATGACTTGATCTGGAAGGCGCTCGGCGACAGGCGGCGACGTCTGATCATTGAGGCGCTGGCAACGGGGCCCAAACAAACGGGCGAGCTGGTCAACCTTTTCCCCGATATCGGGCGCACCGGCGTCCTCAAGCATATCGACATCTTAACCGAAGGAGAGATTATCCATGTGCGCCGGGAAGGCCGCATACGCTGGAATTCTCTCAATCCTGAACCCATCAGGTCGGTCTGCAATAGTTGGGTAATCAAACATATGGATGGAATAAAATCATCCGCTTCAAAACTGAAGGAAATCGCCGAACAGGAGAAGGAAACATGAGCGATCTTATCGATGCAAAGATCATCAAATATCAATTTGAAGTCCTAATCAAGCGCAGTGCTGCTGATATCTGGGCCTTGATGATCGATGAAATTGACGCTTGGTGGATGGATGATTTTCGGGCGCTGGGGGGAGGCTCAAAAGTAACATTGAACGCGGAAACCGGTGGGCAATTGATCGAACGCGCAGCGGATGGCAGCAGCCTGGAATGGTACCGGGTGCAGATGGTATCGCCTGGAAAATCGCTCTATCTCGTTGGCTATATGGCGCCTGATTGGGGCGGGCCGACTACGTCCATGCTGAAACTAACGGTCGAAGATCGCGATAATGGCGGCGCGCTGATAGTTTCGGACGCACTATTGGGCAATGTTACCGAGGCGTCAGCAAACAGCGCAGAGGGCGGTTGGAAAATACTGTTCGGGGATGGGTTGAAGGGGCTTGCTGAGAAACAGCGCTGATCTTCCGTCCCTCTGGGTGCGCAAAAAGGCCGAGCGGTTGCCCGCCCGGCCCATCTTGCAATATCGGCTATATGCCTAGTTCTGAAGGTCTTCAGCCGTAAGGGCCGTCATCGCTTCTGCGATTGCAGCATTGGTCGCCCGCACATCGTCAGGATTGGCGATCATGCCTTCTTCGACGAGATAGCCGTCAGGCCCCCATGCAGACACATATTCGGCCACAAACTCATTAAGGCCGCGGATCGCCTGCAGATGATTGCCCTTGATATAGACGAAGAGCGGCCGCGCGCCCGGATATTCAAAGCTCGCGATGCTGTCATAAGTCGGCGCTACGCCGTCGATTGAAACGCCAACAACCTGGCCCTCATTCTGTTCGAGGAAGCTATAGCCGAGAAGGCCAAGATAGCCCGGATTCTGGGCAACGCGCTGGATGATCAGATTGTCATTCTCACCGGCTTCGATGAACGCCTGATCCTCGCGGATTTTTGTGCAAACCTGATCCTTGCGGTCCTCGTCCTCTTCCTCAAGCGCAGCCATGGCCGGATTGGTTTCACAGCCCACTTCCATGATCAGCTCGATAAAGGCATCGCGCGTTCCGCTCGTCGTAGGCGGGCCATAAACGCGAATGGGGGTTTCTGGCAGTGACGGATCAATGTCCGACCAATTCTCGGCCGTCTGTGGTTCGCCATAAGGTTCAGCCGAGATCG
>Ga0209345_10000478_pt1 | contig 51683 bp, 46 predicted proteins | sample Cruoilmetagenom7_FD_187294 | JGI IMG/M metagenome (GOLD analysis project Ga0209345, IMG submission 187294) | Oil polluted marine microbial communities from Coal Oil Point, Santa Barbara, California, USA - Sample 7 (SPAdes) (version 2) | ecosystem: Environmental > Aquatic > Marine > Oil seeps ... | reverse complement strand
GGCAATATGGAGGCAATAAGAATAAAATGGCTTTACTTGGGCATAGTGCAGGAGCCCATCTTGTAGCTTTGACGGGTACTAATGGAAATTTTCTAGAAAGCAAAGGTTTAAGTCTTTCAAGTATTAAAGGTGTAGCCGTTATAGATACCGAAGGTTTTGATATTAATGAACAAATAGCAAACGGAAGTAATCAAAATATGTATATTAATGCCTTTGGTACTGACAGCACTCAAAATATTGAGGCATCACCTTTATATAATGTTGTAAATACTATCTCTTATCCAAAATTCTTTATTGCTAAAAGAGGTAATTCTCAAAGGATTGGTTACGCTAATGATTTCATTAATATTTTAGAGGCAAATGGAGTATCTGTTTCTCAAATAAATGGTAGTATCTATGACCATAGTGGAATAAATAATGCAATTGGAGAGCCGAATGAAACTCTTATAACTAATGCATTAAAGGACTTTCTAGTAGAATGTTTTGAATAAAAACTACTGCCAACACCGTATATAATTAAGCGTGGCTGAACTAAAAGCATCAAAAATTTTACTTAAATTAGACAAAGTAAATTATATGAATACAACGTAATCGTAGCTTCGCTTGCCTATCTGATTCTCACGCAGCACAGCTGCTGCTAATCGCTTGCAAGCAAATCTACCAAACACGCCAAATCATATACAAAACCGATAAGCGTAACCAAAAAATTCACACATAAACAATTTCCAATTCCCTATTCAAACTATTCAAGTAATTAGTTACCTTTGCACTCGCAAAAACCAACGTCATGGTTCTTGCGTCTTTAATCTAATTATCTAAAGAAAATGAAAGCAGGCATCGTAGGATTACCAAACGTCGGGAAATCGACCCTTTTTAATTGTTTATCTAATGCCAAAGCGCAAAGTGCTAACTTTCCGTTTTGTACCATAGAACCTAATATAGGTGTTGTAAATGTACCAGATCCAAGACTTCAAAAATTAGAAGAATTGGTAAATCCAGAACGTGTGCTTCCAGCAACTGTAGAAATTGTAGATATCGCAGGATTGGTAAAAGGAGCTAGTAAAGGCGAAGGTTTGGGGAATCAGTTTTTAGCAAATATTCGTGAAACAGATGCCATTCTTCATGTATTGCGTTGTTTTGATAACGATAATATTGTGCATGTAGATGGTAAAATTAATCCTATAAATGATAAGGAAACTATCGACATGGAATTGCAGTTAAAAGATTTGGAAACTGCTGATAAAAAGCTTGATAAAGTTAAACGTGCAGCAAAAACAGGAAACAAAGAGGCTCAAAAAGAAGAAGCTATTTTATTGAAAATTAAAGCAGGTTTGGAAGCTGGAACTTCAGTTAGAGCTTTAGAATTTTCTGAAGAAGATTATAATGATTATGTAAAACCAAGTCAGTTTATTACAGACAAGCCTGTTATGTATGTTTGTAATGTAGATGAAGGTTCAGCTGTTTCTGGTAATGCTTATGTCGAGCAAGTAAAAGCAGCTGTAAAAGATGAGAATGCTGAAGTATTAGTGCTTGCAGTTGGAACAGAAGCAGATATTAATGAATTAGACGATTACGAAGAGCGCCAAATGTTCTTAACCGATATTGGATTGGACGAACCAGGATCTGCCAAACTAATCCGTTCTGCATATAAGTTATTAAATCTACAAACGTATTTCACAGCTGGAGTAAAAGAAGTTCGTGCTTGGACTATTGATGTTGGTGCAACTGCACCACAAGCAGCAGGAGTTATCCATACAGATTTCGAAAAAGGCTTTATTAGAGCAGAAGTTATTGCTTATAATGATTATGTTGCTCATGGAAGTGAAGCCAAAGTAAAAGAGTCAGGAAAAATGCGTGTTGAAGGAAAAAATTATGTTGTTAAAGATGGCGATGTGATGCATTTCTTGTTTAATGTTTAAATCATTTATGTTAAGAACAGTATAGAGAAGTACCTATAAATAAATTATATAATCTTAAAAAGCCAATGTTCTCAACAACATTGGCTTTTTATTGTTAATTACTTTGTTGTTTCAGTATTTCATTTTTTAAAGCGAAACCTTATATTAGCAACGTATCAAATTATTGCACCAAATTTATGACTGTAAAATCCAATTATACCGAAGACAATATACGTTCACTGGACTGGAAAGAACATATTAGAATGCGTCCTGGTATGTATATTGGTAAACTTGGTGATGGATCTTCGCCAGACGATGGTATATACATTCTTTTAAAAGAAGTTTTAGACAACTCCATAGATGAATATGTTATGGGAGCAGGTAAAACTATTGATGTATCCATTCAAGGCACAAAAGTTATTGTTCGTGATTATGGTCGTGGTATTCCGTTAGGAAAAGTTGTAGATGTGGTGTCTAAAATGAATACTGGTGGAAAATACGATTCCAAAGCGTTTAAGAAATCTGTAGGATTAAATGGCGTTGGTACCAAAGCTGTAAATGCTTTATCATCTTTTTTTAGAGTAGAATCCACAAGAGATAATAAATCTGCTTCAGCAGAATTTGAGCAAGGAAACCTTACTAATCAAGATTTACTTGACGATACTTCCAGAAGAAAAGGAACCAAAGTATCTTTTATTCCAGATAATGTTATTTTCAAAAACTACAAATATAGAAATGAGTATGTTATTAAAATGCTTAAAAACTATGTGTATTTAAACACTGGTTTAACCATTATTTTTAATGGAGAAAAATATTTTAGTGAAAATGGTTTAAAAGATCTTTTAGCTGAAAACATTAAAGATACAGACATGTTATATCCAATTATTCATTTAAAAGGAGACGACATTGAAGTTGCTATAACACATAGTAAAACACAATATAGTGAAGAGTATCATTCGTTTGTAAACGGACAAAACACCACACAAGGTGGAACTCATTTATCAGCATTTAGAGAAGCATTTGTTAGAACAATTAGAGAATTTTATGGTAAAAATTATGAAGCATCAGACATTCGTAAATCTGTAGTTTCTGCTGTCTCTATAAAAGTTATGGAACCTGTTTTTGAAAGTCAGACAAAAACAAAATTAGGATCAACTGACATGGGAGGAAAGCTTCCAACCGTTAGAACCTTTATAAACGATTTTTTAAAAACACAATTAGATAACTATTTACATAAAAATCCAGATTCAGCTGAAAAAATTCAACGAAAAATTCTTCAAGCTGAGCGTGAACGCAAGGAGCTTTCAGGTATTCGAAAATTAGCAAAAGACAGAGCGAAAAAAGCAAATCTTCACAATAAAAAATTACGTGATTGTCGTGTCCATTTTGGTGACACTAAAAACGAAAGAAACCTAGAAACTACTTTGTTTATTACAGAAGGAGATTCGGCTTCAGGTAGTATTACTAAATCTAGAGATGTTAATACACAAGCTGTTTTTAGCTTAAAAGGAAAACCGTTAAATAGCTATGGATTAAGTAAAAAAATAGTGTATGAAAATGAAGAGTTTAACTTGTTGCAAGCAGCATTAAATATCGAAGAGTCTTTAGAAGATTTACGCTATAATAATGTAGTAATTGCTACAGATGCTGATGTAGATGGGATGCACATTCGGTTATTATTAATTACGTTCTTTTTACAATTCTTCCCTGAAATCATTAAAGAAGGTCATTTGTATATTTTGCAAACACCTTTATTTCGTGTTAGAAATAAAAAGGAAACCATTTATTGTTATTCCGAAGAAGAGCGTCGTGATGCTATTGGAAAATTAAAGCCAAAACCAGAAATAACTCGCTTTAAGGGACTTGGTGAAATATCTCCAGATGAGTTTGTACATTTTATAGGTGAAGATATTCGTCTAGATCCAGTAATGTTAGATAAAGAGATGCCTATTGAAGAGTTATTATCTTTTTATATGGGAAAAAACACACCAACAAGGCAAGAATTTATTATTGACAACCTTAAAGTTGAATTAGATATTTTAGAAGAAGAAAACGTATGAGAACTAACAATGCAAAAGTAAAAAACGTTATCGTATCGGTTTATTTTGTACTAATTATTTTAGCATTGCTTTCTGCAACGATATTTAGAGCATTTAGTGACTTAACACCTAATCCATTTGCAACTTTTCTAGTCATTGTTTTAAGCTTTAGCGCTATTTTTTTTATTGTTCACTCTATTGCTAAATATTTTGAATATGATAGTGATGGGTTAAAGGTAATAGTTACAAACAAAGGATTATTATTATCTGATCAATTTAACTATAGAGAACACACCGTTGAGTTTTCTAAAGATAGATTAACAGGCTTTAAATTTAAAAATTATTTCTTTTTTAAAACTTTAGTACTCTATATAAAAGACAGTAGAGGTTATATTGTAAAAGAAAAATTTAATGTGACTTTAGTGACAAAAAAAAAGAGAAAATATATCAGACAATCTTTAACCAAAATGGTTAAACACAATAGAAAATCTAATAATTAATGAGTGAAGATAACAACGATTTGTTAAATGAACATGAAGAAAACCAAGAAACTATTACTAAAGTTTCTGGTATGTTTAAAGATTGGTTTTTAGATTATGCCTCTTATGTTATCCTTGAGCGTGCTGTTCCAGCTATAGAAGACGGTTTAAAACCTGTACAGCGTCGTATTATGCATTCAATGAAGGATTTGGATGATGGACGTTACAATAAAGTTGCCAATATTGTTGGGCATACCATGCAATATCATCCTCATGGAGATGCTAGTATTGCTGATGCCATGGTACAAATTGGGCAAAAAGATATCTTAATAGATACCCAAGGAAACTGGGGAAACATATTAACAGGAGATAGTGCTGCAGCTTCACGTTATATAGAAGCGCGTTTATCAAAATTTGCATTAGATGTCGTTTACAATCCAAAAATAACAGAATGGCAATCATCGTATGATGGTAGAAGAAAAGAACCTGTCAATCTTCCGGTTATGTTTCCTTTGCTTTTAGCACAAGGAGGAGAAGGTATTGCAGTAGGACTTTCAACAAAAATATTACCTCATAATTTTATTGAACTTATTGATGCTTCAGTAAAACATTTAAAAGGAAAACGATTTACTATTTACCCAGATTTCCCAACAGCTGGAATTGTAGATATAAGTAATTATAATGATGGTTTGCGTGGAGGAAAGGTTCGTGTAAGAGCTAAAATTTCTCAGCTAGATAAAAACACCTTAGTTATTACTGAAATACCCTATGGTACAAATACATCGTCATTAATAGATTCTATATTAAAAGCAAACGATAAGGGGAAGATTAAGATTAAAAAAATTGAAGATAACACTGCTGCAGATGTTGAGATATTAGTGCATTTGCCTGGAGGCATTTCACCAGATAAAACAATTGACGCGCTTTATGCATTTACAAGTTGCGAAAGTTCTATTTCTCCTTTAGGTTGTGTTATTGAAGATAATAAACCTCTTTTTGTTGGTGTATCGGAAATGTTGCGTCGCTCTACAGACAATACAGTTCAATTATTAAAAAGTGAATTAGAAGTTAGACTTGGTGAGTTTGAAGAACAATGGCATTTTGCATCTCTTGAGCGTATTTTTATAGAAAATCGGATTTATCGTGATATTGAAGAAGAAGAAACTTGGGATGGTGTAATTAGTGCAATCGACAAAGGGCTTAAGCCTTATGTCAAACACTTAAAGCGCTCAATTACAGCTGAAGACATAACACGTTTGACAGAAATTAGAATTAAGCGCATTTCAAAATTTGATATAGATAAAGCACAACAAAAAATTGATGTACTTGAAGATCAAATAGCTGAAGTAAAGCACCATCTTGCAAATCTAATTGAATATGCTATTGCTTATTTTGAAAGACTAAAGAAGGATTATGGTGAAGGTAAAGAAAGAAAGACTGAAATTAGAACTTTCGAAGATGTTGACGCTACAAAAGTAATTATTCGAAACACTAAGTTATATGTTAATAAAGTTGAAGGTTTTATAGGCACATCTTTAAGAAGAGATGAATATGTTTGTGATTGTAGTGATATTGACGATATTATAGTATTTACCAATCATGGAAAAATGATGGTCACAAAAGTTGGCAGTAAAACCTTTATTGGAAAAGATATTATTCACGTTGCTGTTTTTAAGAAGAAAGATAAACGCACCATTTATAATATGGTATATCGTGATGGAATTAAAGGACCTTCATATGTAAAACGATTTGCAGTAACTTCTATAACTCGCGATAAAGAATACGATTTAACAAAGGGTAATAAAGGCTCTAAACTTTGGTATTTTTCAGCTAATCCAAATGGTGAAGCAGAAATGGTTACTATTTATTTAAGACAGGTTGGTAGTATTAAGAAACTAAAATGGGATTTAGATTTTGCAGATGTTCTTATAAAAGGTCGAGTTTCAAAAGGAAACCTTGTAACCAAAAATGCCATCAAGAAAATTGAGCTAAAGGAGAAAGGAGTATCTACATTAAAACCACGTAAAATTTGGTTTGATGATACTGTTCAAAGATTAAACGTAGATGAACGTGGCGAATTGGTTGGAGAGTTTAGAGGAGAAGATAGAATATTAATTATCACACAATCTGGTAATGTTAAAACCATAGTACCTGAAATAACTACGCATTTTGATGACGATATGATTATTATGGAAAAATGGGTTCCTAAAAAGCCAATATCAGCAGTTTATTTTGATGGCGAAAAGGAACGTTATTACGTAAAGCGATTTTTAGTTGAAAATGAATCAAGAGAAGAAAGGTTTATTTCAGATCATCCAAATTCACAATTAGAAATTGTATCAACAGATTGGAGACCAATAGCTGAAGTGGAATTCACTAAAGAACGTGGTAAAGATAGAAAGGAAAACTTGCCAATTAATATTGAGGAATTTATTTCTGTAAAAGGAATTTCTGCTTTAGGAAATCAATTAACTAAAGAAAAAGTGAACCAAGTGAGTTTATTAAATTCTTTGCCATATGAGGCTCCAGAAGAAAAACCAGCTGAAGATATAGATGTTGTGGATGAGACTAACATTTCAAATGAAACAATTGAAGACTCTAAGAATATAGAGGATGATAAGTCATCAGATAAATTAGACGACAAAGGTCAGATTACTTTATTCTAAACAACATATTTAACAAGTAGTATATAATAAGTTTAAGGCTAGATTTTATGTGTGTTTTTTAAAATTTCACACACCAGTAATATTTTTCAACAATCATATTTTATTAAAATATCAATCAAATTGATGTATTATTATTTACAAACAATTAATTGTTAATAATTTAGCAATTTCTATATAGGACATACTAATATTTTATGCATTTTCTTTTGTACTTTTAAATATTAATCAATTCTAAAACTTTATTTATGAAAAAAAGTACATTAAAAATGTTGTTTTTGATGTCAGTGGCTTTATTTATATCGTCAACTTATGCTCAAACAGCTAAAAATTCTTACAATCCTTCCAAGGTTGGAAAAGTATTAGACAAAGTTCAAACAGTAGATAATATGGCATCAAGAGAGCCATCAAATTTATTTACTAAAGAAGAGGCTCAAATTCTAAAAAAATATTATCAAACGTCTGAAATATCTAGTTCACAATTTAGAGCTACAGGTGATGTCTATGCATTAGATGTTAGGAATGGAGGAGATTATGGAACTTTCCCATTAGTTGGCCCATTTAATATTGCTAGTATTACAACAATACCTAACGATATTTATGCATCAGATTTTGATGTAACTGGAACGTTGTATGCACTAGAAACTACAGATACTAATTTGTTATCTATTGACCCAGATACTGGAGCTATTACTGTAGTTGCACCTTTAACTGGAGCAGCAGCTGGTGTTACTTATTCTGGTTTATCATGGAATCCATCAAATTCAACAATGTATGCACTTACTACAGATGGAACAACTACTACTTTATATACGTTGGATTTAACTACTGGAGTAATGACATCAGTTGGAGCTACTGGAACTACATTAGGCATTTGGCTTGCAATAGACAATACTGGAATTATATATATGGCAGATATTGGAGATGATAATTTATACACTCTAAGTTCAACAACTGGTTCTGCATCTTTAGTTGGACCTTTAGGTGTCGATATTTCTTTTGCACAAGAAGCTGATGTTGACCCTGTAACGAATACGCTATATATGGCAGGTTACATTGGAGGTGGAGTTAACAATATTTATTCTGTAGATGTGTCTACAGGAACAGCTACTGCTCTAGGTTCTGTGAATAGTGATGCTGCTGAACTGGGTATGTTTACTATTGATGGACCAATATCTATTGACAATAATTTTGTTTGTAATGATGCTATAGCTATTGGATTAGGTGTTACTAATTCTAATGGACCTTCAAATGCTGGTGCTGGTGCTTCAAATGTTTGTTTAACAGGAGCAACTAATTCTGAATGGTATTCATATACAGCTCCAAATTCAGGAGATTTAATGATAACATCTGATTTAGGTTCAAACTCAGGAATAGATACTAGAGTTTCAGTATATAATGATGATTGTGCAAATTTAGCTTGTATTGATTCAGATGATAATTCTGGAACTAATAATACATCAACAGTAGTAATCACTGTCGTTAGTGGTACTACTTATTATATTGAATGGGATGACGCAAATGATTCTGCTGCTTTTGATTTTGAATTATCTTTAGTTATGTCATGTCCAGATCCTACAAATTTTGCAGTAGGAACAATTACTGATACTTCTGCAGATTTTAGTTGGAATGCTGTAGCAGAAGCAACTAATGGGTATGTATTAAGCGTTTTTGATGCAGGTGCTGATCCAGATGTTGATACACCAGTTTATACAGAAAATATTCCATCTGGGACATTAACTGCAACTGCAACACCATTGATGTCGAATTCTATGTTTGATGCCTATATAATGGCAGATTGTAATACAAGTATGTCTAATACTGTGTCTCTTAGTTTTGAAACAGAAATTACTCCTCCAGCTTGTGGTGGTACTTATGTGGATACTGGAGGCGATGCTGGAGATTATTCTAATGCTGAAAGTATTACAACTACAATTACTCCAGATGTTTCAGGTGAAGTTGTTACAGTTACATTTACTTATGTAGATATTGAAACTTCAACTGGTGATGGTTCACAAGAAGGGTGTTGGGATTTCTTAACAGTATATGATGGTCCAGATACATCTTCACCTGTATTAGCAATGACATTGTGTGGAGAAGAAAGTGGAGACGGAGGAATGCCTACCAACTATCCAGGTAGTTTATTATCTGTAGGAATGTCATTTACATCTACACATACTTCTGGTGCTTTAACTTTTGTTTTCACTTCAGATACTAGTGTTCCAGAAACAGGTTGGGTAGCTGATGTAACCTGTGGATTACCACCTACATGTGTAACTCCTGGAAATTTTACTAATACTGCAACTACTGATACAACTGCTACTTACACTTGGGACGCAATTGCAAATGCAGATAATGGATATATTTTTAGTGTGTTTAATGCTGGTGACGATCCAGATGTAGATACTCCTGTATATACTGAAAATATTCCTTCCGGAACATTAACTGCAACAGCAACACCATTAATGCCTGCAACAACTTATGATGCATATATAATGGCCGATTGCGATACGGCAGGTATGTCTACTAGAGATTTAGACACCTTCATTACAGAAGCTGCACCAGCAGTTTGTGATGGTAATTTTGTAGATTCAGGAGGAGTATCAGGAAATTATGGACCTGATGAAAGTACAACAACAACTATTTCTCCATCTGTTTCTGGTGAAGCAGTAACAGTAACATTTACTTATGTAGATATAGAAGTAAATGCTTTTGGAGTTGATAATCAAGATGGGTGTTGGGATTTCTTAACGATTTATAACGGACCTAATAATACTTATCCAGTATTAGCACAAACACTTTGTGGTGAAGAAAGTGGAGATGGAGGAATACCATTTGATCCTGCAAGTGAACTTAACATTAATGACTCATTTACATCTACAGATGCTTCAGGTGCTTTAACTTTTGTATTTACATCTGATGGAAGCGTTCAAGAAACTGGCTGGTTAGCTGATGTAACTTGTGCAACATTAACAATTGATGAGTTTACCTCTACTCAATTTAATTATTACCCTAATCCAACAACAGGTTTATTACATATAAATGCAAAACAGAATATTGATTCTGTAACAGTAGTAAATATGTTAGGACAAGAAGTTTTGAGCTTGAATCCTAAATCTATGGAAGCAACAATAGATTTCTCAAATTTAAGTGAAGGGACTTATTTCTTAAGATCTTCTGTTAATGGAAACATGATAACTCATAAAATTATAAAGAGATAATTTATCAATTTACTTAAAAAAAAAGACCATATTTTTAAGATATGGTCTTTTTTATTTTAAGCTTTATTTTTTTGTATTTTATAATTAATAAACTCAACTAATAAAGAGAATGCAATAGCAAAATATAAATACCCTTTAGGGATAGCTCCAACTGTTTGATTGAATATAGATGTATGTGAAAGATGTGCAGCTTCAGTAATTAACATAAAACCAATTAAAATTAAAAAGGACAAACCTAATATTTGCATACTTGGATGAGCATCAATAAATTTTCTAATTGGATTAGCAAAAACTATCATAATAATAATTGAAATAACAACTGCAATAATCATAAGCATCAAGGCATAGTTATGATTAGGGTGTATTCCATTTGTCATACCAACAGCTGTAAGAATTGAATCTATTGAGAAAATAAAATCAATAATTAGTATTTGAGTAATGGCTTGAGATAAGGATTTAATTTTTTTGCCTTTTACTACGTCTTCATCATGTGAAGGAGTTTCAACTTTATCTCTTATTTCTGAAGTGCTTTTATAGATTAAAAATAAGCCACCTAAAAAAAGAATAATGGCTTGTCCACTAATACCTATATGTAACCAACTGGTCTCAATTGTATAAAAAGGTTCTTTCAAACCAATTAAAAAGGAGACGAAAAACAATAATATAATACGTTGAACCATAGCAAAAAGCAAACCCAAATTTGTTGCTTTTGCACGTTGATCTTCTGGTAATTTATTAGCAGCTATGGATATAAAAACAATATTATCTATTCCAAGTATTATTTCAAGAAAAGTTAAAGTCAGTAGCGCCATAATAGCATCTCCAGATAATAAGAATTCTAACATATTAATTTATTTTGGTTGCAATTCCTTTCTGCTTTGTTTTCTCTCCTACATAAGAATATTCAAAAGTATAAGTCGAATCTGTTGTGACAAGTATTTTTAAATGAATATCTTTCTGTTCAACCATACTTTTTGGGTTTATAGTTTTAAATACAACCTCACAATCATTAATCCATCTTACTTCAGATGAATCAATACTTTTATTATAAGTTTCTATTTGAAGGTCTTTCGTTCTAACAAATTCAGATTTGTACAAATTCCCATCTATGCTTATTTCACTATAAAAAATACCAGTTTGGAAATTAGCGCAATCTCGTTCAACATTATAACAGCCTGCAAGTGAGATAGATAAAAAGAATAAGCTAAAATATTTCATATGAAAGAATTATGGAAACAAAAATACAAAAAAAACCTACGGATTTATTGATTACTATTCTGTTTGTTTCTTCATTTTTGTTTCCATAATTATTTATTTATAGTTAATTATTTCTTTATAAATCTATCTTAAAGTCTTTTATACTTCCTTTTAAAAGTACTATTTTGGCATAGTTTTTAATACTTATAATATTTGCCTTTAAGGCCTTAAATTTATGCGTCATTTTTTTTGCCTATTAGCGTTTTTTATTTTCACAGCATGCCTGTTTTCTCAAACGGATAATCCTTTGTTATCGAAAGATGTTGCTGCTCAAAAATTATGGGTTGATAACACCTATAATAATATGACTATAGAAGAAAAAGTAGGGCAACTTTTTATGGTTCGTGCGTTTTCCAATCAAGGTCTAGCACATGAAAACACCATTAGTCAGTTAATAACCAACTATCATGTTGGAGGCTTAATTTATTCTACTGGAGGTCCCGTAAAACAAGCTAAGCTTAATAATCTGTATCAAACAACCACTAAAACGCCATTATTAATTGGTATGGATGCAGAATGGGGTTTAGGTATGAGATTAGATTCTACTTATGCATTTCCTTGGAATATGACTCTTGGAGCAGTGAAGGATAATAAACTAATCGAGCAAATAGGCAGACAAGTAGGAGAGCATTGCAAACGTATAGGAGTACATTTTAATTTTGCTCCTGTAGTAGATATAAATACCAATCCTAAAAATCCAATTATTGGAAATAGATCTTTTGGTGAAGATAGAGATAATGTTACAGAAAAATCTTTAGCTTTTATGAAAGGCATGCAAGATGTTGGTGTATTAGCAAATGCTAAACATTTTCCAGGTCATGGAGATACAGATAGCGATTCGCATAAAACATTGCCAACAATTGCCTTTGATGAAAAACGAATAGATTCTGTTGAATTATATCCATACAGAGCTTTAATAAACAAAGGCTTGTCTAGTGTTATGGTAGCGCATTTAAATGTGCCTGCATTAGAATCTAGAGACGGTTTTCCTTCGTCTTTATCTAAGCATATTGTAACAGATATTTTAAAAGACTCCTTAAATTTTAAAGGTTTAATTTATACAGATGCTTTAGAAATGAAAGGTGTTTCAAACTTTAGTGAACCTGGAGATATTGATTTGGCTGCATTTCAAGCAGGAAATGATGTTCTTTTGATTTCTGAAGATGTGCCAAAGGCTATTAAAAAAATAATTGAAGCTTATAATTCAGGTGATATATCGGAAGAACGTTTAGCTCATTCAGTAAAAAAGATTTTACAGGCAAAGTATAAAGTGGGATTAAACAATTTTACACCTATAGAAACGGATCATCTATTTGAAGATTTAAATAGAATACAAGATGTTATGTTATCTGAAGTGATTTATGAAAATGCCATTACAGTTATCAAGAACAAGGAAGACATAATTCCTATTAGAAAATTGGAAGATAAGAAGATTGCTTATGTTAAATTAGGTGATGATGATGGCTCTGTATTTTTAAAAGAGCTTAAAAAGTACACAAAAGTACACGAAATTTCGGATGATAATTTAGATGAATTACTAGTAAAACTTTCTGCTTACAGCACAGTTATAGTTGGGTTTCATCGTTCAAACAAACATCCTTGGAAAGATCATAAATTAACCGATCTTGAACTTGTTTGGTTGTATGAAATAGCTAGAACTAATAAAGTGATTCTAGATATTTTCGTTAAACCGTATGCACTTTTAGATTTAGCAACAGTTGAAAACTTTGAAAGTATCGTTGTTAGTTATCAAAATAGTGAAATTGCTCAGCAAAAATCTGCTCAACTTATTTTTGGAGCAATAACTTCTAAAGGAGCACTTCCTGTTTCCGTTGGTAATGGCTTTAATGTAGGAGATGGTATTCATAATACAAATCTATCTCGTTTAAATTATGGTGTAGCAGAACGTGTTGGAATGAGTACCAAAAAACTCAACAAACTAGATTCTGTAGCTCAACATGCTGTAGATAATAAAATGACACCAGGAATTCAGTTACTTGTTGCCAGAAAAGGTAAAGTAATCTATAATAAGAATTTTGGAACACATATTTACGGTTCGGATTCCAATCCTGTTGTATTTGATGATATTTATGATGTTGCTTCGTTAACGAAAATTTTAGCAACATTGCCACTTTTAATGGAGCTCGAAGAAAAAGGAATTGTGAATTTAGACACCAAATTATCGACCATTCTTCCAGAATATTTAGATTCTAATAAAAAGAACATCACTTTAAAAAAGATGCTTTCTCATAATGCCAGATTAAAACCATGGATTCCTTTTTATTATGCCACTTTAGATTCTATTACAAAACACCCAAATTCTAAATATTATCAAAAAGAATTTAGCAATAAGTTTAGTGTTAAAGTTGCTAATGAATTGTATATGCGAAAAGATTATCAAGACACAATTCAAAAAATAATTAAAGAAACAGAGCTATTAAAAAGAGAGCGTTACAGATATAGCGATTTACCTTATTATATTTTAAAGAAATATATTGAAACTTATTACGACAAAGGTTTAGATGAATTAGTGCAAAAACATTTTTATGAGTCTTTAGGTGCAAATTACACCACGTATAATCCAAATAATAAGTTTAGTAGCAAAAAAATTGTTCCTACTGAAATTGATGATTATTTTAGGTTTCAAGAAGTTCATGGATATGTACATGATATGGGAGCAGCCATGCAAAATGGTGTAGGAGGACATGCAGGAATTTTTAGCAATGCTAATGATGTTGCCAAAATTATGCAGTTGTATCTACAAAAGGGCTATTATGGTGGTAAGCGTTATTTTAAAGCAGAAACAATAGATATATTTAATACCTGTTATTTTTGTGATAATGATAATAGAAGAGGAATAGGTTTCGATAAGCCTCAATTAGGTGATGCAGGTCCAACATGTGGTTGTATTTCCATGACGAGTTTTGGTCATTCAGGATTTACTGGAACTTATGCTTGGGCAGATCCAGAAGAAGAAATTGTATATATATTCTTAGCAAACAGAACCTATCCTAAAGCAGGTTCTAATTTGTTATTAAAAGAAAATATTAGAACAGAAATACAGCGGCTAATTTACGAGGCGATTATAGATTAATTGAAAACAGAATTATGAAAATAGGAATTGTTTGTTACCCAACATTTGGTGGAAGTGGAGTAGTAGCAACTGAATTAGGTATAGAGCTATCAAAAAGAGGTCACGAAGTTCACTTTATTACTTATAAACAACCTGTAAGACTAGAACTTTTAGGTAGCAACGTTCATTTTCATGAAGTTACTGTTCCAGAATATCCATTATTTCATTATCAACCTTATGAGTTGGCTTTAACAAGCAAATTGGTCGATATGGCAAAGCTACATGAAATAGAAATACTTCATGTACATTATGCCATTCCACATGCTTATGCTGCCTATATGGCAAAAAAAATGCTTCAGGAAGAAGGAATCTATTTACCTATTGTTACAACATTACACGGGACAGATATTACCTTAGTTGGATCTCATCCATTTTATAAAACAGCAGTAACTTTCAGCATTAATAAATCAGATGCTGTCACCTCTGTTTCAGAAAGTTTAAAAAAAGATACTTTAAGATTGTTTGATATAAAGAATCAAATAAATGTTGTTACTAACTTTATAGATATCAGTAAACACACCAATCATTTTACAGATTGTCAACGTGATTTATTAGCTCATGATGATGAAAGAATCATTACTCATATTAGTAATTTCAGGCCTGTTAAACGTATTCCTGATGTTATTAAAGTGTTTTATAATATTCAAAAAGTAATGCCTGCAAAATTGATGATGGTTGGCGAAGGCCCTGAAAAAGAACCTGCAGAGCAATTATGCAAAGACTTAGGCATTGAAGACAAAGTTGTTTTCTTCGGAAACAGCCATGAAATAGATCGTATTTTATGTTATTCAGATTTATTCATTCTTCCATCTGAAACCGAAAGCTTTGGACTAGCAGCATTAGAAGCAATGGCATCTGGAGTTCCTGTAATATCAAGTGATTCTGGAGGAATTCCTGAAGTGAATATTCATGGTGTTTCTGGTTATTTAAGTCCAGTTGGAGATGTTGAAGACATGAGCAAGAATGCTATTTTAATTTTAAATGAAGAATCCACATTAGCTAAATTTAAAGAACAGGCAAAAACTGAAGCCAATAAATTTGACATCCATAAAATAGTCCCTCAATATGAAGCTATTTATGAGGCAACACTTACAAAATGTAAAGCCCTACTTTAATTTTAAAAAATATATTTTATACCTTTCTGTTCTTAATCAATACTTTCCAAAATGAACAGAAAATCCTTTTAAATTTAACTGCCAGAGCAGGTCTATTTTTAGGCTTAGCTCCAAGTATGCTTGCAAATAAAAGTAACAAAACTGTAGAAAAAGAACTAGTTAACGAGATTTTAAATCAAAGAAAAGCTCTGGTTAATGCTGTTGGTCTCACAGCAAATCCAATTTCTAAGGTTCGAGTTGGCATTATTGGAATGGGAAACAGAGGCTCTGTTTTAATACAAATGTTCGATTATTTAATTAAAAATAATCATGCTGAAATTGTAGCACTTTCAGATTTAAAACAAGATAAGGTCGAGAAAAATAATGAATATCTAAAAACCATACAAGGTTCAGGGAAATGAGAATAAATGGAAAGAATTAGCTGAAAGAGATGATATCGACTTAATCTTAATTGCAACTCCTTGGAATATAAAATTCAGCTGTTTCAGAATCTTTATGCGCTTCTAGAAAAGATTCAAACAAGGCTTCAGCAATTTTAAAAACATGAGGTACAAATCCCCAAAAATTCATAGAAACAATGGTGTTTAAAGGCATTTTTAAATTTTCTTTACTAATGTTGGTTCGTTCTATGATGCTAAAAAGCTCTTGATGTTCATTTAAAATACATTCACCTCTGGAAACTGTTCCAAATTCAGATAAGGTATTTTCTAATGGATAACCAATAAAGTAATTCTGATTATTATTGTTTTCAAATAATGCATTATGCATCAACTTAAACGCATGTTGTCCATAAAAATCATCAGCATTAATTAGAGCAAAAGCATTGTTGATAGTATCCTTCAATGAAAGTAGCACATGTCCAGTTCCCCAAGGTTTTTTTCTATTTGGTAATCCAGAAGTGTCCTGAGTTACAAAATCCACTTGAATATTTTCTGGAAGTTTATTTTCATAACGCGTTTTAAACACCTCTAAAATATCTTCTCGAACAATAAATACAACATGATTAAATCCTGCTTGAATAGCATCATATATAGAGAAATCTAAAATGGCATAAGTGTTTACAACAGCATGTATTTGTTTTAAACTTCCAAACCTGGAACCCGTTCCAGCAGCCATAATAGCCAACGTCTTTCGCTTCATATTCCAAAACTATATAAAAAAACACCTTTATAATAAGGTGTTTCGTTTAATTTTTAAAATGGCTATCTAGAATTTATATCTAATACCTAACCCAACATCAAAATCCAGATTATCATTATCATATGCATCGTCTCCAAAACCCAATTCAGGTCTAACATCTAAAGATATTAAAAGAGGGAAATCAAAATTATATTCTATGCCAGCAACTCCTGTTAAAATGGCAAAGCTATCTTTAAAATGGCCACCATAAGGGTTTTCAATACGATAAGATCCAAAACCAATTCCTGGACCAGCATACCAGTTAAAACCACCATCAATGCTCCAAACCCACTCGTATAAACCAATAAATTTTATCCCATCATAATTTTTGCCATCGCTCCAGCCAAAGTTAAATTCCAGTCTGTTATTTTCCATGATAGCACGTTGGTAGGAAATAGAGGCTCCAAAACCATCAGCATCTCCAAGTCTTAATCCTATGGCATTTTTAGAAATCTCTTGAGCATTTAAAAACGATATGACACCAAAAAAAGCACATACAATCAATATTGATTTTTTCATAAACTATTAATTTGTTTTAATTTTAAATAAATACATTCGATTAGTAAGATTTTATATAAAGTAATCATAAATTTATAGCTACAAATTAAACTACAAAAATTTAGAATTATTGCAAAAAACTGATTTTTTTAAAGAATTAGAAAGTCAATTAGAAGGCGAGATACATTATGATGATTTAATGACTGCAATCTATGCAACTGATGCTTCTGTTTATAAGATGTTACCTCAAGCAGTAGCTTTCCCAAAAACAGTACAGGATCTGAAGTTTCTTATTGCATTTGCAAAAATAAATAACACCTCTTTAATTCCTAGAACAGCTGGTACGTCACTTGCTGGGCAATGCGTTGGAAATGGCATTGTAGTTGATGTGTCTAAACATTTTACTAAAGTTTTAGATATCAACGAAAAAGAGAAAACAGTTACAGTGCAACCTGGAGTTATTAGAGATGAATTGAACAACTATCTAAAACCATTTGGCTTATTATTTGGACCTAATACATCGACCTCAAATCGTTGTATGATAGGAGGTATGGTTGGTAATAATTCATCTGGAACCACTTCCATTCAATATGGCGTAACTAGAGATAAAGTTTTAAAATTAAAAACGATTTTAAGCGATGGAACCGAAGCTGTTTTTTGTGATGTGTCGAAGAATGAATTTCATGAGAAATTAAAACTTCATTCTCTTGAAGGTCAAATATATAAAACCATTTATTCTGAATTAAATTCTGAATTAGTACAGAAAAATATTTTACAAGAATTTCCAAAACCAGAAATCCATAGAAGGAATACAGGTTATGCTATTGATGAATTGATTGAAACAGAAGTTTTTTCTGAAGCTTCAGAATCTTTCAATATGTGTAAACTTCTTGCTGGTAGTGAAGGCACACTCGCTTTTTCAACAGAAATAACTTTACAATTAGATGTCCTTCCTCCAAAGGAAAACATGATGATTGCTGCACATTTTAATTCCATTCAAGATTGTTTACTTGTAGTTGAAACTGTTATGCATCATAATTTGCATACCTGCGAAATGATGGATAAAACCATTCTAGATCTAACTAAACACAACAAAACACAACAAGAAAACAGACAGTTTATTGAAGGTAATCCAAAAGCCATTTTAATGTGTGAGGTTAAAGGAGAAACTGTTGAGGATGCTAAAATTCAAGCAAGCAAACTTATAGAATCTATTGATAGATTGGGATTAAGCTATGCAAACCCCATTCTTCAAGCTGAAGAAATTGACAAAGCCATAGAATTACGTAAAGCAGGTTTAGGTTTGCTGGGAAACATGATTGGTGACAAAAAAACGGCTGCTTGCATTGAAGATACAGCTGTGGCTCTACCTGATTTAGCAAATTACATAAGCGAATTCACACAATTAATGGCTTCCTACAATCAAGAAGCTGTGTATTATGCACATGCTGGAGCAGGAGAATTACATTTGCGACCAATTTTAAATTTAAAAAAGAAGAAAGATGTTGTTTTATTCCGAAAAATAACTACTGATGTTGCTCATTTAGTGAAGAAATACAAAGGCTCTATGAGTGGTGAACATGGAGATGGCATAGTTAGAGCAGAGTTTATTCCATTAATGATTGGTGAAGCAAATTATCAAATTTTAAAACACATTAAAACAACTTTCGATCCTGATAACATTTTTAATCCTGGAAAAATTGTTGATGCTTTTCCAATGGATGAAAGTTTGCGTTATCAACCTGATAGAAAAGAACCAGAAATTAAAACTTTTTTAGATTTTTCAGATTCCTTAGGAATTCTTCGTGAGGCTGAAAAGTGTAATGGATCTGGTGATTGTAGGAAACTACCTCAATTTGGAGGCACTATGTGTCCAAGTTATCGAGCAACCAGAAACGAAAAAGATACTACCAGAGCTAGAGCCAATGCTTTAAGAGAATTTCTTACAAATTCAGATAAGATTAATAAATTTGATTATAAAGAATTAAAAGATGTTTTTGACTTATGCTTAAGCTGCAAAGCATGTATAAGCGAATGTCCAAGTAGTGTAGATGTTGCTAGTTTAAAAACTGAGTTTTTATACCAATATCAACAAGTAAATGGTGTGTCTTTAAGAACAAAATTATTTGCTTATAATAATAATTTGAATGACTTAGGAAGTTCATTTTCTGGATTGGTAAACTTCATGTTTTCTAATAGTTTTACGTCTTCTTTAATAAAAAAATTACTTGGAATAGCATCAAAAAGAAGCTTGCCTTTAATCTCAAATAAAAGTTTAAGTAAATATTATGAAGATGCTTTAATTCAGGATGATATAAAAAAATATATTAAAACTATTTATTTGTTTAATGATGAATTTACGAATCATTTAGACACTCAAATTGGATTGGATTTATTAGTACTTTTAAAGGAATTAAATTACAAAGTCATCATATTAAATCATGCAGAATCTGGTCGTTCACATTTATCAAAAGGATTATTAGAGAATGCTAAGAAATTCGCTAATCAAAACATTCATGTTTTTAAAGATAAAATCACTTCTAAAACTCCTTTAGTTGGTATAGAACCTTCAGCCATTCTAACATTTAAAGACGAATATTTAAAGTTGGCAGACGATAAAGTTTCAGCAGAAAAAATTGCTAAGAATACGTTCTTGATAGAAGAATTCATTCAGCAGGAAATAAACTTAGGAAACATAAAGCCTGTGCAGTTTTCAAAAGACAATAAAACAATTAAATTCCATGGACATTGCCACCAAAAAGCGTTGAGCAATCAGGAATCTAGTTTTGATATATTGAATTTACCAGAAAATTATCAAGTCACGATTATTCCAAGTGGTTGCTGTGGTATGGCAGGAAGTTTTGGTTACGAAAAAGAACATTATGATGTTAGTATGCAAATAGGTGAGCAGACCTTATTTCCAACAATAAGAAACGCTAAGGAAGATGTTATAATTTCAGCTAATGGAACCAGTTGCAGGCATCAAATAAAAGATGGCATCCAAAAAGAGGCAAAACATCCAGTAACAATCCTTAAAGAAGCACTCTTATAATTTTTGTTTCTGTAATATAAAATATATTTTAGCATACTTGATACTTTAAACTAACAACTAGAATCGACTAGATGGCTGGAAACACCTTTGGAAAATTATTTAAACTAACCACATTTGGAGAATCTCATGGCATAGCCATTGGAGGAATTATTGATGGTTGTCCTTCTGGGTTAAAGCTTGATTTAGATGCCATTCAGAATGAGCTAAATAGAAGAAAACCAGGTCAATCTGAAATCGTTACACAACGTACAGAGCCTGATACAGTTGAGTTTATTTCTGGTGTATTTGAAAGTCTTACAACTGGAACACCAATAGGTTTTACTATTAAAAACACCAATCATAAATCTAAAGATTATTCACATATAAAGGATGTGTATCGTCCAAGTCATGCAGATTATACCTACGAAAAGAAGTATGGTACTCGCGATTATAGAGGAGGAGGACGGAGTTCGGCTCGTGAAACAGCCTGTAGAGTTGTAGCTGGTGCTATAGCAAAACAACTTTTGGCAGATATTAAAATAAATGCTTTTACGTCTTCTATTGGTGATATTTTTCTTGAAAAACCATATCAAGCATTAGACTTTTCTAAAACAGAATCGAATGTTGTTCGTTGTCCAGATAATGAAACAGCAGACAAAATGATTTCAAAAATTAAAGACATTAAAAAACAAGGTGACACCATTGGTGGAACTGTAACATGTGTGCTCCAAAACGTACCTGTTGGTCTTGGAGAACCAGTTTTCGATAAACTCCATGCAGACTTAGGCAAAGCCATGCTTTCTATTAATGCTGTAAAAGGCTTTGAATATGGTAGTGGCTTTTGTGGAGCAAGAATGACTGGAAGTAAGCACAACGATTTGTTTAATGAAGATGGAAGCACAAAAACCAATTTGTCTGGAGGCATTCAAGGAGGCATAAGTAATGGCATGGATATCTATTTTAGAGTGGCTTTTAAACCAGTTGCTACTATTATTCAAAAACAGAACACTTTAGATAGTTCTGGGAATATTGTTGAAATGCAAGGTAAAGGTCGACATGATCCTTGTGTGGTTCCAAGAGCTATTCCTATTGTTGAAGCTATGGCTGCTTTGGTATTGGCTGATTTTTATTTGATAAACAAAGTATATAAATAATTACAGATTCCTTTTTGAAAGGAGTTTCTGAAGAACAAAAGACTTATGAAAAAACTTGAATTACATTGGCAAATTTTAATAGGAATGATTTTAGGTCTGGTTTTCGGATTTATCATGCTTCAAATTGGAGGTAAAGATTTTACTACAGATTGGATAAAACCTATTGGATCTATTTTCGTAAAACTCCTAAAACTTATCGCAATCCCATTAATCTTAGCTTCATTGATTAAAGGGATTTCAGATTTACAGGATATTTCTAAGTTTAAAAATATTGGTTTAAAAACCATCTTAATTTATATTGGCACTACTGTAATAGCTATATCTATTGGTTTATTATTAGTTAATACATTTAATCCAGGAAGTGGTGTTTCAGAAGAAACCATTACAAAGCTTACTAATACTTATGCAACAAATAGTAGTGTTCAAGGCAAAATCTTAGAAGCTTCGAAGCAAAAAGAAAGTGGTCCGCTTCAATTTTTAGAAGATATGGTTCCAGATAATGCTTTTGCAGCATTAAGTGATAATAGCCTCATGCTACAAGTTATTTTCTTTTCTATTTTTTTAGGAATTGCCATGCTATTAATTGGTGAAAAAAAGTCTAAATCATTAAAAGGATTGTTTGATTCCTTGAACGATGTGGTTTTAAAAATGGTAGATTTAATCATGTTAACTGCTCCAGTTGCTGTGTTTGCTTTATTAGCGAATGTTGTAGTATCATCAGATGATCCAGATATATTATTGGCTTTAGTTAAATATGCAGGCGTTGTGGTTCTTGGATTAGCTTTAATGATTGTTTTCTACTGTATACTTGTTGCAACTATTACTAGAAAGAGTCCGTTTTGGTTTTTAAAACAAATAAGTCCAGCACAATTATTAGCCTTTTCAACAAGTAGTAGTGCTGCAACACTTCCTGTTACTATGGAACGTGTAGAAGAACATATTGGTGTAGACAAAGAAGTATCTAGTTTTGTGTTACCTGTTGGTGCAACTATAAATATGGATGGAACCAGTTTATATCAAGCTGTAGCTGCTGTATTTATTTTTCAAGCATTAGGGTTAGACTTAACTTTTGCAGATCAATTAACCATTGTATTAACAGCCTTACTAGCTTCTATAGGAAGTGCAGCTGTTCCAGGAGCAGGTATGGTTATGCTAGTTATTGTTTTAGAATCTGTAGGAATGCCTGCTGAATTATTACCAATAGGCTTAGCACTTATTTTTGCTGTAGATAGACCTTTAGACATGTGTAGAACAGTTGTAAATGTTACTGGTGATGCAACTGTATCTATGATGGTAGCAAAATCTGTTGGAAAACTTGGCGAACCAAAAGTTAAGAATTGGGATGACCACTACGAAGAAGTGAAATAATTGATGTTATTTTAGTATTGTAAGAATTATCAAAATATAGCAAGATCAATGGATGCTTTTTAATGTATCCTTGGGAAAACATTGAACCAAAACTTGGAAAGGACGGTTTGTATATTGTTGGCATTGATGTGATTGGATGTATTACTTACATCAATAGAGTACACAAAAACAAATATAAGTTTGAAGAAAAAGTAATAGATTTTCTAGAAAGTAAAGTTTTAAACAACCTGGAAGCGTTTAACAGGCGTTCACGTTTACGTAAAATCTTTGAAGAAGCATAACTAATGGACTCAGAATTATTAATATCATCTCAAGTTGTTTCAGTTGAATGGTTGCATAAACATTTGAATCATCCAAATTTAGTTCTTTTAGATACAACTATTCCAAAGGTTACAAGTAATGAATCTGATTCTAACGAAACTCAAATCCCTTCAGCACGTTTTTTTGACTTAAAGAAGAAGTTTAGCGATGTCTCTGCGCCATTTCCAGCAACGTTTCCATCTGAAACTCAATTTGAGAGTGAAGCTCAAAATTTAGGCATTAATAAAAATAGTGCAATTGTTGTCTATGATGACAAAGGAATATATTCTAGCCCTAGAGTTTGGTGGCTTTTTAAAGCCTTTGGATTTAATAATATGGCTGTTTTAGATGGAGGTTTTCCTGCTTGGAAAAATGCTGGTTATAAAATGGAAACTAAACATCATTTTAAAAATAAAGAAGGTGATTTTCAAGCTGCTCTTCAACCTGAATTCATGAAATTTTTTGATGATATAAAGAGAGAATCTCAAAATGCGTCTCATCTAATTGTTGATGCACGTTCAGAAAAAAGATTTAATGGTTTAGTGCCTGAACCAAGAAAAGGTCTAAGAAGTGGTACAATACCAAACTCTGTTAATTTACCTTATGAAAATTTATTAGATGAAAATTGTTTCAAAAGTATTGATGAACTAAAACAGATATTCAATACTTTTATCAATCAAGATAGTAATATTACACTATCTTGTGGTTCAGGAATCACAGCTTGTGTCTTGGCTTTAGGAGCTGAATTAGCTGGATTGAAAAACATTTCAGTTTATGATGGCTCGTGGACTGAATGGGGAACGTTAATAAAAGAATAATAATATGGATAATTTAAATTGGACAAAAGAAGATATTGACTCCTTAATTTCTGATATTAAAGCTCTCTTTCTTGCTGATGGTAATTACGACTCTATAGAACGTAATATGTTCTCTAACTTAAAACGTTTATTAAGTTAAGAGCATGCTTAATCTTTCTGTAAATCAAATCATTAATAAAACAGAAGCAGAAGATTATTCGTTTTTAGACACATTCGATTTACTATTTAACACAAGCTTCAAAAAAGACAAGGCATTTGCTATAACTCTTCGTGTACATCGAGGAGGAGGGTTTACTAAAGACCATTTATATTTGTCTGGACTTCAAAAAGTGTATCAATAAATGACACAAGGGAAAAATTTAAAAGTTATATTAACTGGTAAATCTTATTTAGAATATGTGGATGCTATTTATAAGCTGCAAGAAAAAGGATTAGCTCTTAAATCAAAATATTACACAGACTCATTTTTAAATAACAATAATTTTAGTAAAGATTTAGATTTTATTTTAAGTAGTCTAAAGTAAGCGAGTAAATACTAAACAATTAAAAACGTGTGTTTTAAAGATAAACATTGCAAAATTATCTTGTAGAACAATTTATTTTACACTTTGACGAGTTTTTTAATGATCTAACAATAATCTTGATTAAATTTAAATATCAAATAGAATTTTAATATTAAGTTTTGGTTAGTTGTTAGTTAAAAAAAAGGTCTTGAATTTTCATTCAAGACCTTTTTTTATATATAGAACTAAATATTATTACTTATCATTAAGACTTTCAGATACCTTTATTGTATATTCTTCAGCATTTTTAGTCATATCATTTGGATCTTCAATTTGAGATGTTATAACTGCAACTAATTGCTTTTCTTCTACCTGTTCTAAATCATAAACTACAGTTTCAACAATAAATGTTTTAGTTGTTGTAGTTGTATAAGTACTTGGTGTATAACTTCCATATGTTGAATAAGACATAGGATGTGAATAATAACCATAAAAACCGCCATAATAAGAAGGATAAAAACCGCCATAACCATAACCATAACTTGCTCCTGCATAATAACCACCAGATTCTGATGTTTGAGTAGATTCTCTCATGTCTTTTACAACAGAAACAACAATTCCATTATAACCTTCATTATCTAAAAAAGCTCTAAAATTCTTTAGTTTCTCTTCGCTAAGTTTATCATCTGGTAACATGTTTGGGAATTTCCTAAAGCTTTCTGTAGCTTTAATCCCATTTGCTCTCATTTGATTTGACATAGCTTGTTCAAAAGCTATTCTAGCTTGTTTATCTTGAGTTCTGGCAATAACCAAAATATTGTTGTCTTTTATAGAACTTGCAGTTTCAGATTTCCAAGAATCTACAACTTTAATACTGGAGCAACTTGAAACAATAATTATTAAAGCAAGTGTGCAAATAAATTTAAATGTGTTTTTCATAGTAATTTGTTAAGTATATATAAGTGATTGTTAAAATGTGTATCCAACAGCAATACCATACCTAAAGGAAAATGCTGAAAATTTTGATTTATTATTTACATCTGAAAATCTAAAATCTGAATTAAGAATATCTAATAAATCGTATTCTTCTAAAGCTTCATTTAAATCCTCATAAAACTCATCTGGTAAATCTTTTTTGTTTATAAATGAAAAATTATATTTTCCTGATCCTGGACCAGCAATAATAAAGTCAATATTAAGACGCTTTGTAATTGGAAGCTTATATCCTATCATTAAACCAACAGAAGTAATATCTAATTCCATATCGAATTCTAGATCATAATTCACACCTACATCGTCAATGTATGTACCGGAAAGACTGGATTTATAGTCAGAATATTTTAAATACAATCCTAGATAAAATCCATTTAAATTATTACTTGACGTATTTTTTATATAATATCTAATTTCAGGAGCAATTTGAAAACCAGAATAATAAACCCCTCCAGTTTTAATATGTTCAGTATCTATTCCAGACAATTTTATAATTCCTTCTTCTCCTTTATAACCAAAAGCTAAAACACCAGAAAAATTATTCCAAATATGGCGCTCGTAAGAAAGCTGATACACACCATTTACTAGCTGAAGAACTTCTAACGAAATTTCATTTTTAACGGTTCTTTGTTCTGGTTGAGATTCTTCTTCTTCTTGGCTAAAGGTAGTTGTGGATACTAGAAATAGTATCAATAACGATGAGATTTTAAATGCTTGTTTCATATAGTCTTCAAATGTATTATAAAATTACAAATTTTATGACACTAATTTAAGAATTTTGATTTTAAACTTTCTGTAGGAATCATACATTCATTTTGCTTTCCATACCACTTATATCGATTTTTTGCAATATAATCATAAACCCAGTTTCTAATAAATGCTGGGATAATTAAGAATCCTGAAAATAAATTTGTTGGAAAACCCAGTTTACTTGAAATTTTTAGAGCAGCTGTAGATTTATGTACAACACCTTTTTCTTGATTATACAATAGTATGGAATCAGTTTTAGAAGTATCAATTTTATATTTTTCTATAATTAGCTGTCCAGTTTTTCCTTGCAAAGGAGCAAACATAAATACATTATTTTTATCATGTTTTATAACATATTGAACACTCGCATTGCAGAGATTGCAAACGCCATCGAATAGTATTAATTGTTTGTTTTTTGATAATCCAATCATTTTATTTTACTGCTTCAACAAGTTCTAATTGTTCCATACTTACATTTGTAGTAAACAATCCATAATTTACTATGGCTTTATTTTTTTCTATCTTATCGATGCTCCCAACTGCTCGACCATCTTCCATTCTAACACGATCTCCAACCTTTAAAATAGGTTTTGGTTTTGGTGGCTGATGTGCTTTTTTCTTTTTCTCTACTTTCTTTTTTTGTCGGATAACTTCTACTTTCTTTTCAGCTTCTTGTTTAACTTCTTTTTCTTTTACCTTTTTAGCTTTCTTCTGTTTTACAGACACTTTCTTACGCTTGGAGTTTTCTATTTGGACTACCTTAAAGAGTTCGTCCATAAGCTCTCGTTTCTTTGAGTTTTCAAAATATTTTTCTGACAAATCATTTAATTTCTGTCCTAAATATATAAGCCTTTGGTTGCTATCGTAAAGTTCCTGATAGTTCTCTAATTTTTTCTGAATTTTCGCATTGATCTCTTCTAATTTATCTGCTTCAGATTGCTTTTTACGTTCGTTTACTTTTAAAGACTGTTCTGTTTTTTCTAGCTTAGAACGTTCTTTCTGGAGTTTTGCAATGGTTCTATCGAAACGTACTTTACCACGTTCAATTTTCTTTTTAGCTCTATTAATCAAACTAAATGGAATGCCATTTTTTTGAGCAACTTCAAAAGTAAAAGAACTTCCAGCTTGTCCTAAAGCCAATTTATAGATTGGTTCAAGCGTTTTCTCGTCGAACATCATATTGGCATTTAACATATATGGTAGTTCGTTTGCTAGAATTTTTAAATTGGAGTAGTGGGTTGTAATAATTCCAAAAGCTTCACGATGATAAAACTCTTCCAAAAAAGTTTCTGCCAATGCACCTCCTAATTCTGGATCAGATCCTGTTCCAAATTCATCAATTAAAAACAACGTGTTCTTGTTGCATTTTTTCAGAAAGTAATTCATCTGCTTTAAGCGATAACTATACGTGCTTAAATGGTTTTCTATAGATTGATTGTCGCCAATATCTGTAATAATTCTATCGAATAGAAAAACTTTACTTCTTTCATGAACTGGAATTAATAAACCACTTTGCAGCATAAGCTGTAACAATCCAACCGTTTTTAGTGTGATGCTTTTTCCTCCAGCATTTGGTCCGGAAATGACAATTATTCTATTTTCTTGAGTCAGTTCTATACTTTGAGGAAAGGTTTTTTCTTTCTTCTTTTCGTTACTCAAAAATAATAAAGGATGATATGCATCTCTTAAAATCAACTCTCTTTCTTCGTTAATTTCTGGCAGAATAGCATTCATTGATTTTGCATATTTTGCTTTAGCAGAAATGACATCAATTTCAGTTAAAAACTCTTGATATTGTTTTAATAATGGTAAAAAAGGACGGATAAAATCTGTAAGAGATTTTAAAATACGAATAACTTCTTCATGCTCTTCGTATTCCAGATTATTTAATTCTCTGGAATGCTGTAAGGTTATTTCTGGCTCTATGTAAACAATACTTCCAGTTTTACTTCCTCCCATAATTGAGCCTTTAACCTTTCGTCTATACATAGCTTTTACAGCTAGAACGCGTTTGTTATCGACTACAGATTCTCTAATATCATCTAAGTATTCTAATTGATGATAAGTATTTAAAGCAGAAGCAAAACTCTGATTAATTTTGCCCTTTAATTTGTTTATTTCTTGTCTTAATTCTGAAAGTAGAGGTGAAGCTGAATCTTTAACATCTCCAAATCTATCAATAATAGTATCTATTTGTTCAATAATAATTTTAGTAACTTCTATTTCTGATGCATATTCATGCAATTTTGGATAGTATTCTTCAAACTTTTTTAAGAAATTTATAATAGTGTTTGAAGTAATGGAAATAGCTACAATTTTTTTTAAACTGTGGGATTCTAAATAAGTGTTTTCAATTTTTAATAGCTTTAGTTCTTTAGCTATAGTTTCAAAGCTATGATTTGGTATCCTATTTTCATTATAAAGAGATCCTAAAAATTCATTAGTTAGTGTCAAACTATTTAATACTAACTCTTTATTTTTATGTGGTTCAATTGTTAATGCTTGTTCATAACCTAATGCTGTGATACACAGTTCACTCACCTGTTGCAAAACAGTTGACAACTCTAAATCCTGAAGTGTTTTTTTATGAATGTGTACCATGAATTCTACTTAAAAAAGTAACTAAATTATAAAGATGCTAATTTACACATAATGTTTTAAAACATACAGCATACAAAGCTACTGAAATCATAAATATTGATTAATTTTGAATTGTATTATAATATATCATGAAAGCTAAAAAAATCTTTTCCCTTTTTGTTTTTTCTATCTTTATTTTCAGCTGTAAAAAGGGATATTTAAAATATACAGATAAACCAGATTATATTACAAAACCAACCGCAGAAAACAAACCTTATTTTGAAGCTTATGATGCTACTTTAAAAGTATGGAATATACCTTACGAAGAGTTATATATTCCAACTAGTTTTGGTACAGCTCATGTAATTATTAGTGGTCCAACATCTGGAGAACCACTAGTTTTGTTACATGGTATGAATGCTAGTTCAACTATGTGGTATCCTAATATAAAAGCGTTTACTAAAAGTTATCGTGTATTTGCAATCGATTTCATTTTAGAACCAGGAAAATCTTATTTAACAAGAGATATGGATCATGTTGACCAAATTTCAACTTGGTATCATGAAATTCTTAAAAAACTAAAGCTTGATTCATTTCATATTATTGGAGCTTCAAGAGGTGGATGGTTAGCTGTTAATTTAGCCTTAAAAAACCAAGAGAAGATAAAGAGTATGACCTTATTAAGTCCAGCTCAAACCTTTATTTGGATTCGCCCAAGTACAGATTTACTTAAAAATATAATTTCTGCATTATCTTCAAAAGAAAAGCAAATCAAGGAAAATTTAAAAACAATGTCTAGCAATGTAGATAACATAGATAAGGCTTATTTAAAACAATATTATATTGGAGCAAAAAAGGACTCTATAAATAAATTTTTATTGGATATGCAGCCTTTTTCGAAGCAGGACTTTAAGTCCTTAAAAATGCCTGTTTTAGTATTAATTGGAGACGACGATATGATTAACAATAGAAAAACACTACTATTAACAAAGGAATACATATCAAATAGTCAGTCAGAAATAATTGATAATGCTGGTCATTTTTTATCAATAGATCAATCAGAGATAGTCAATATAAAAGTACTTGATTTTTTAAATAGTATTAAAAATTGATTTATAAATAAACCTGTATCGTTAAAGCTATCATAGTAAAAATGGTAAGTATGATAACCAAAGGCATAACAAATTTCAACCATTTATCGTAGCCTACTTTTACGATTGCTAATGACGCTAGTATTAAACCAGTAGGATTAATAAAAGCAAATAAGCCCATCCCATATTGATAACAATTAACTATAATCTCTCTTCCAAAACCAACTGTATCTGCTAAAGGAGACATAATTGGCATAGTTAAAACTGCCATTCCAGATGAACTAGGAATAAAGAAAGATAATCCTCCATAAATAAACAGCATGACGTTTGCAAAAAGACCTTTGTTCATGCCTTCTGTAATACTACTTGAATGATATAACAACGTATCGCTTATAAAGCCATCTTCCATAAGCACAGATACACCTCTTGCTATACCAATAATAATGGCAACACCTAATAATTCTCCTGCACCTTTAACAAAGGTTTCAACAAAATTTGCTTCTTGAATTTTTGCTAAAAACCCAATTAGTATGGCTCCAACAAAAAACACGGTTGTCATTTCTAAAAACCACCATTCTAATTGAGACACACCAAAAATCATTACCACAAAACATAAGGCAAACACAAATAAAATAAGTCGCAAACGAGTAGTCAATACAACTGTGTCTTCTGAAGATGAGCCAAACATAGCTTCAATTTGTTCTTTTTGACTATATATAATAGATTTTGAAGGATCTTTTTTTACTTTACTAGCATAACGCAATATGTATATGATACAGATAAGTGTTCCAAAAATAAGCATAATCATTCTGCCAGTTAAACCTGTTGTCCAATTGATACCAGCAGCATCAGAAGCAATAATAACACTAAATGGATTGACTGTTGAACACATGGTTCCAATAGAAGACCCAATATAAATGGCAGCTAAAGGCACAATAGCATCATATTTTGCGGCTAGAAACATTGGTATTAAAATAGGATAGAAGGCAATTGTCTCTTCAGCTAAACCAAAAGTTGTACCTCCTAAAGCTATTAGTATGGTTACTAAGACAATTAGTATGTATTCATGTCCTTTTAAGGTTTTTGCTAACCAGGAAATACCTGCATCAAACGCTCCAGTAAGGTTCATAATACCTATTAAACCTCCAATAATTAAAACTAGAAAAATAATATCTGCAGCCTCAATGATGCCTTTAATTGGTGATTTAAAAAAGGCCAAGACGCCTTGTGGTCTTGCTTCAACTTCTTGATAAGTATTAGGAATTGAAATTGGCTTCCAAATATCACCATTTGTAAATTTTTCTAAAGGGATTTTTATTTGTAAATCCTCTAAAGTCTTTTGATTAGCTTCTAAAGTCGTTGTTCTCTCTAAACTGCTTCTTGTAAACGTATTATCATCTTTGTTATATGAAAGTGAATCGTATTTTCCAGCAGGAATTAACCATGTTAGTAATGCTACTGCTGCTGCTATAATTAATAATATGGTTTGGGCAGTTGGGAATTTTAGTTTTTTCAAGCGACTATTATTTTAATTAGAATAAAGATAGTACTATTTTAGTTGAGACTTTAAAACGAAGATAAAAAATGATACTTAATATCAATAAGAGTTGGCTACCTTATTTACAAGAAGAATTTAACAAACCATACTTTAAAGATTTAAATAGTTTTATTTCTAACGAGTACAAGTCTAATACTTGTTTTCCTCCAGAAACTGATATTTTCAATGCATTTAACCATTGTCCATTAAATAAATTAAAAGTTGTTATTATTGGTCAGGATCCTTATCATGGTTTTGGGCAAGCTCATGGTTTGTGCTTTTCGGTAAATGATAACGTGTCTCATCCACCTTCATTAATAAATGTTTTTAAAGAACTAGAAAAAGATTTAGGTATTCCATATCCTAAAAGTGGAAACTTAACAAAATGGGCTGAACAAGGCGTGTTTTTATTAAATGCAACCTTAACTGTAAGAGAAGGTCAAGCTGGAAGTCATCAAAAAAAAGGATGGGAACAATTTACAGATACTGTTATCAAAATAATTAACAACAATAAAGAACAGGTTGTTTTTTTACTTTGGGGAGGATTTGCAAAAAAGAAAGCAAAACTAATTAATAAGAAAAAACATATTGTATTAGAATCAGGACATCCATCGCCATTAAGTGCCAATAGAGGTTATTGGTTTGGAAACAAACATTTTAGTGAAACTAACTACCTGTTGGAGCAAGCTGGTTTGATGTCTGTTGATTGGCAGTTGTAGTAATAATTCTTGTAGGTTTTATTTCTTTTATTTCTGTACGTTTTGTGGTTTTATTACAGCTAAAAATTAGTAATAAAAAATTAACAACAACAAGAAAAGAAAGAATTAAAGTAATGGTCAATAACATAAGCAATTGGGTTTGTTAATTACTGATATAAATCAAATATAAGTTTTTTGACTTATAATTCTAAACTTTTTTTAACATTTTAATGATGTTAAGTAAATTAACACTGTGATTGTTAGCTGTTTTAGATTGTGAAAAATGTTAAATTTCTGAAACCAAATCTGTGTAGTCAAGTTTTTTATCAATGATGTCTAATGCTAATAATTTTTCTTGAATAGTATCTATAGTTTCCCTGTTTATAGTCTCTTGAGACCATTCTGTTAATGAAAGCCATTCTTGGACATCTTCAATTTTTTGTGAATATCTTTCAGCAATAACTTCATGTATTTTTGGTAGCTCTTTAAACCCTTTGGTAGAAGTATTAATAATACTTAGAATTGTTTTAATTTCGTCTTGATACAATTCTAACGATTCCTCTCGAACAGCAATTACAAAACAAGGCCATGGAGTAGGGCAATTACCAATTCTTCTAAAAACACCATCGTCTACTATGGGTTTGGTCATGAATTTTTCCCACATAAAATAGTCGGCTTTACCTTCAGTTAAACCTTCAACTGCACCATCTAGGTTTTTAATAACTTCAAAATGTAAATCTTTATCTAGATTCCAACCATTATTCTGAGCATTTATGTAAGCCATTAAATGAGAACCAGAGCCATAACGACTAATAGCTGCTTTAGTTCCTCTTAAATCATTTATGTCTTGATATTTAGAGTCATCAGCTACATGAATTCCCCAAATTAGAGGCGTTTGCACAAAGGTTTGTATTATTTTACTAGGATTACCGTCTACAATATCTTTTATAATGCCTTCGGTTAAAATAACAGCCATATCAATTTCTCCATCGCGTAAAGCCTTGCACATAGCTCCTGTACCACTAAAATAATCTTTCCACCTTAAGTTTATTCCTTCGTTTTTGTATTCTCCATTTTTAAGTGTTAAATACCAAGCTAAATTGAAATGTTCAGGAACTCCACCAATATGAATTGTCTTCATTAAAATATATTTTCTTAAAAATAATGTTACTTAACTATCTTATTTAAAGCATAAGATATTAGTTTTTCTACAACAGCTTTTGGGTCTTTACTAAATTCTCCAGTAGCTCTATTAGCAATTATAGCATTTAACGAAAGTGCATGATGTCCTAATAATTTTGAAAGCCCATAAATAACAGATGTTTCCATTTCAAAATTTGTAATTCGCATGCCTTTAAAATTAAAGGTGTCCATTTTATTATTTAGCTCTGGGTCTTGAAGAGGTAATCTCAAAACACGTCCTTGTGGACCATAAAATCCTCCAGCAGTAGCTGTTAAACCTTTAAATACTTGATCGCTATCGAATTTATTTTCTAATTCCTTACTGTTATTAATAACAATTGGACGTGCTTTATTGGAGCTCCAATTGGTAAATTCTATGAATGCGTTTTCAATGTCTGGATTCTCAATTTGATTTATTTTATAAAAATGAAGCATACCATTTAAATCTAAACCATGTGTGCTAATAACAAAACTATCTACCGGAACATCTGCCTGTAAAGAGCCAGAAGTTCCAACTCTAACAAAATTTAAACTTGTATGTTCTTCTTTTGGTTTTCTGGTTTCTAAATCAATATTAACTAGGGCATCCAGTTCATTTAAAACAATATCAATATTATCTGGCCCAATTCCAGTTGAAAGAACTGTTATTCTTTTTTCTTTATAAAAACCCGTTTGAGTTTTAAACTCACGTTTTTGCGTAGAAAACTCAATTGTGTCAAAGTATTTTGTTATTTTTTCTACACGATCTTGATCTCCAACTAGAATAATATCGTGTGCAATATGTTCTGGCTTTAAATTTAAATGATAAATACTCCCATCAGGATTTAATATAAGTTCTGAGTCTTTAATTGACATTAAGTTGCGTTTTAATTAAATTGTTTGTTTTATTATTATACGAATAGTCTAATCTATTAACACCTCCAAAAGTTAAGTTGTTATTTATTTCATACGAAAAATTATGATTTCCAATCAAGGCAATATGACCTTTTCTATTCAATGAAATTTTGTTTTCTTCAACAATATAAAATATACTAAGTAAATCTATTAGTCGCTCTATTTGCATATCTCCAAAGCCATAATATCCTTGATAATTTAAAACATACCCAATTAATTGGTTTTTAGATTTAATAGATTTTTCTTTTATAATAGTTAAGATGTTTTTTTCTAGGACACTTAATCCTGATTTTAAATTTGGAAAGCGTCTTAAATGTGCTATTAAGCAATTATTTAAATATTTAAACGAAGATTTTTTTGTTAGGTAAGGCTTAAATAAATTATGGTCTTTTCCACAATAAATTTGCCATAAAGTAACGGCTAACTCAACATCATCGTCAGTTAATTTAATTTTATCTTGATAGTGTTTGTAAAGCTGTTCTGGTGATAATTCAGGAAGACCCTTAAGTTGTGTTTCTCCTTTAATTCGTCCACTACAAACCAAGTAAATAGGCAAGTCCAAGTTTTTATCTTGAAGTAATTTTATAACTGCCAATAAATTTATATGACAAAATAAATCGTATTCAAACCAAAGTACAATCTCTTTATAGTCTTTGGCTGAATCAAGTATACCAACTTCATCTTTAAATTCAGATTCGTTAATTTCTACTTGATAAAAATTATTTAAAAAGGCTTTGCGTTTCTTTAAAAACTCGTCTGTATTAATTTTTCTAGTTGTTGGTCCTTCGCATAACATTTCTTGCCAAGTAATAATGTTTCCAGATATGTCTAGTTCTTTTAAGTAATTTGTTAAACTACCTCCATTAGTGATATGTAACGTTTCACCATTCATTAGCCACCAACACGTTTTACTTGAAACCCTTTGTCTTTTAGAATCTCCATGATTTTATTTCTAAAATCTCCTTGAATAATAATTTTATCGTCTTTAAAACTACCACCAACACTTAAGGTTGTTTTTATCTCTTTAGCCAGAGCTTTAAAATCTTCAGTGGCTCCTGTATAACCTTCAAGAATGGTAATAGGTTTTCCTTTTCGTTTCTCGTATTTACAGATAATGGGCTCGTCTTGCATCCATAAATTGGTAGCTTCATTATTCGTGCTTTCTAATGAAGGTTCTGATTTATGGTCTGGAAATAGATTCTTTAATTGGTCTTGTAGGTCCATAATAAAACTTATTTCTTAATAAGACCAAGCTCAATTAGGCGTTCATTTAAAAATTCCCCAGCAGTAATATCATCGAACTGTTTTGGGTTATTTTCATCTATACAACTTTCCAAAACATTCAATTTCATATCACTAATTGGATGCATAAAAAATGGAATGGAATAACGTGAGGTTCCCCAAAGTTCTCTAGGAGGATTAATTACTCTATGGATGGTAGATTTCAATTTGTTATTGGTATGTCTTGAAAGCATATCTCCAACGTTAATCATCAATTCATCTGGCTCAGCAATAGCATCTAACCAATCTCCTTCATGATTTTGTACTTGTAAACCTCTTCCTTGTGCTCCCATTAATAAGGTAATTAAGTTAATATCTCCATGAGCAGCAGCACGAACAGCATTTTCAGGTTCTTCAAAAATAGGAGGATAGTGGATTGGTCTTAAAATACTATTACCATTATGAATGTAATTATCAAAATATAATTCTTTTAAACCTAAATGCAAAGCCAATGCACGCAATACATACTTGGCTGTTTTTTCTAACATTCTATAGGTTTCTTTTCCAACTTTATTAAATTCAGGAAGCTCTTCAACTTGAACGTTTTTAGGGTATTCTGCTTCAAATTTTGAATTATTTTCAACATACTGCCCAAAATGCCAAAACTCCTTTAAATCGCCTTCTTTTTTTCCTTTAGCACTTTCTTTTCCAAAAGAAATATAACCTCTTTGGCCTCCAATTCCTTCAATTTCATATTTTCTTTTGGTTTCAACAGGTAGTGAAAAGAACTCTTTTACTTCATTATAAAGATTATCCACTAAGGTGTCGTCTAGAAAATGCCCTTTTAAAGCAACAAAACCAATCTCTTCGTAGGCTTTACCAATTTCATCAACAAATTTTTGCTTTCTAATAGGATCTCCAGAAGTAAAATCTTTTAAATTAACGCTAGGTATATTATTCATGGTATTTATTAATAAGAATGTATTACAAATGTACAAAAACATTATAAAGTTTAGAACACTAATTATTTTAAGAATTTCAATTTGAATTATCAATTTATACTATATTTGACAAACAATTTTTATGAGTACGCACGTGTCCATACCTACTGAAATACAATACAAAAAGACAAATCTAGATTCTAACGAATTACTAGAATTATATAAAAACATGCTTAAGCCACGATTAATAGAAGAGAAAATGCTCATTCTATTACGTCAAGGTAAAATTTCTAAATGGTTCTCAGGCATTGGACAAGAAGCCATTTCGGTTGGTGTAACTATGTCTTTAAATAAAGATGAATATATCTTACCAATGCACCGAAATCTTGGTGTATTTACTACTAGAGAAATTCCGTTATATCGTTTGTTTAGTCAGTGGCAAGGCAAGGCTAATGGCTTTACTAAAGGTCGTGACAGGTCGTTTCATTTTGGGACACAAGAGTTCAATGTCGTTGGAATGATTTCGCATTTAGGACCTCAATTAGGAGTTGCAGATGGTATTGCATTAGCTAGTAAACTTAAAAACAAAAATCAGGTAACTGCTGTTTTTACAGGAGAAGGAGGAACAAGCGAAGGCGATTTTCATGAAGCTTTAAACGTTGCTTCAGTCTGGCAATTACCAGTCATGTTTTGTGTGGAGAATAATGGTTATGGTCTATCTACGCCAACTAGCGAACAATATAATTGTAAAGATATTGCTGATCGTGCCTTAGGTTATGGTATGGAATCGCATATTATTGATGGTAATAACATTATTGAAGTTTATACAAAAGTAAGAGAGCTTGCAGAAAGTATCAGACAAAACCCTCGTCCTATATTACTAGAATTTAAAACTTTTAGAATGCGAGGACACGAGGAGGCTAGTGGAACTAAATATGTGCCTCAAGACTTATTAGATGCTTGGGCTAAAAAAGATCCACTAGAAAATTTTCAAGCTTTTTTAAAGGATGAAAATGTTTTAACTGAAGAATTGGAAGTAACTCTTAAACAAGAGATTGTTCATGAAATTAGCGAACATCTTCAGATGGCTTTCGATGAAAAAATAATTATCGCAAATGAAAGTGAAGAATTAAATGATGTTTACAAAACATTTGATTATAAGGAATTTAAAAAAAATACTGAAACAAAAGAATTGCGTTTAATAGACGCCATTTCTGAAGGACTAAGACAGTCTATGGAGCAACATGACGATCTGGTTATTATGGGTCAGGATGTTGCAGAATATGGAGGTGTTTTTAAAATAACTGATGGTTTTGTTGAACAATTTGGAAAAGACAGAGTACGAAATACACCAATTTGCGAATCTGCTATTGTAGAAGCTGGAATGGGTTTATCTATAGCTGGAATAAAGAGTGTTGTAGAAATGCAATTTGCCGATTTTGTAACGTCTGGTTTTAATCCTGTAGTTAATTATTTGGCGAAATCGCATTACAGATGGAACCAAGAAGCAGATGTTGTTCTTAGAATGCCATGTGGAGCAGGTGTTGCAGCTGGACCATTTCATTCGCAAACAAACGAAGCTTGGTTTACTAAAACACCAGGTTTAAAAGTTGTGTATCCTGCATTTCCAGCAGATGCTAAAGGCTTATTAGCAACTGCTATTAACGATCCGAATCCTGTATTGTTTTTCGAGCATAAAGCTTTATATAGAAGCATTAGACAAGAAGTACCAACAGATTATTTTACAATCCCTTTTGGAGAGGCCTCGCTTTTAAGTGAAGGGAATCAAGTAACGATTATTACTTATGGAGCAGGAGTACATTGGGCTTTAGAAACGCTAGAAAACAATCCAGAAATTCAAGCAGATTTAATTGACCTAAGAACGTTACAACCCTTAGATACAGAAGCTATTTATGCGTCGGTTAAGAAAACTGGACGTGCTATTGTTTTGCAAGAAGATTCCTTATTTGGTGGTATAGCATCAGATATTTCGTCTTTGATTATGGAAAACTGTTTTGAAAACTTAGATGCACCAGTAAAACGTGTGGCAAGCATGAATACACCAATTCCTTTTGTCAACCAATTGGAAGATCAATATTTGGCTAAAGGGAAGTTTGAAAGTACTTTGAAAGAGTTGTTGGAGTATTAAAAAAATGCCGCAAATTCGCAAATAACATTCGTGTATTAGTAGCAAATTCTTTTAATTAAAGTCTGGTCGAGAGCAGTACAGACCTTAAAGCGAGAATATAAAATTGAGTTCTCGATTGTATTCGAACTGACCACTAAGAATTTTATTTTAAAGTTTCTGCAACAGCCTGAACTTCATCTAAAACACGTAATAAATTCCCACTCCAAATCATAGCAATCTGTTCTTCGGTGTAACCACGTTTTACCAATTCTAAAGTCACATTAAAGGTTTCAGAGGCATCATTCCAGCCTTCAATACCACCTCCACCATCAAAATCGCTACTAATACCAACGTGTTCGATTCCAATTTTTTCAATTATATAATCGATATGATTTACTAAATCTACTACATTCACGTTGGGAGGGAAGCCTTCTATCTTATTTGCTTTTGCATTCGCCAAATCCAATACTTTTTTAAAATAGCTAAAAAATATGTCTTGTTCTTGATGATTTAATGCCATGACTTCTTCTTTAGATGCATACCATTTTACATCAAGTGAATCTGCAATCTGCTTTTGGATATTATATATTTTAGCATTTCTTGTTTTCATTTTCTTAGTATTCAAATATTCATCTAAAGCAACTACCTGAACCACACCACCATTCTCTTTCATCCATTGTAACTGTTCGTCGTCCAGATTTCTACTTTCATCACTTAAAGCTCTGGCTGCAGAATGAGAAGCTATTATTGGCGCTTTAGTAAGCTCTATCATTTGTTTCATAGCTTCTTTTGATGGATGAGACACATCTACCATCATACCTAAACGGTTCATTTCAACAATCACTTCTTCTCCTAAATCACTTAACCCTTTATTTAGCCAAACTCCATCTGCTTCACCTGTATGGCTGTCGCTTAACTGACTATGTCCATTATGTGACAATGACATATATCGAGCACCAAGGTTGTAGAATTTTTCAACATTTGTAATATCTAACCCAATAGGATAGGCATTTTCAACACCAATCATGGCTACCTTTTTTCCAGAAGCATCAATTTTTCTAACATCATCAGAAGTTAAAGCTAACTCTATTTGATCTGGAGCTATGTCTTCAGTCAGTATATGAATCGCTTTAAATTTTGACATGGCATTGTTATATGCATGTTTATATCCTTCATCTGATAAAGTATCTTGTCCTGTATAAACAATAAACCAGGCGACATCCAATCCACCAGCTTTCATTTTAGGCAAGGTAACTTGTGAGTTTAAATCTTGTGTGTAATTTATAGAATCTGTAAAATTGCTTACCTCTATATCATCATGAGTATCGAGTGTAATAACTCGTTCATGAATTGCTTTAGCACGTTCTACTAAATCAATAGAATCTTGTATCATATTTGGATTGGTTTCATTTTCTTGTTTAACATCATTTTTACAAGAAATACAAGTAAGGATAGTGACTAAAATTATAAGATTGGTTTTCATTTGTTTATTGGTTGGATTAGTATGTGAAGTTACTAAAAAAGAGATTCAATATTTATATATAATAAAAATTGTATATTTAATCATACACTCTCAAACTAAAGATGCTAAAAATATTAATCTCATTATCCCTATTTCTTTATAATTCTAGTTGTACAATTTTCGAAGATCCGTATACATGGAAACCACTAAAAGTTACAGCCACTGCTTATAATTCTTTAGCTTATCAAACAAATGATAATCCACATATTACAGCTTTTGGAGATAGTTTAAAACCTGGACTAAAATATATAGCAGTGTCAAGAAATCTTCTTGCTTTAGGACTAGATTACAATACACCAGTAAAAATTGAAGGATTAGAAGGTGTTTATATTGTTAAAGACAAAATGCACCACAGATGGACTAACAAAATTGATATTTATATGGGAACAGATGTAAAGGCGGCAAAAGAATGGGGAAGAAAAAAAGTAACTATACAATATGGTGTATTAAAAAATAATGCCATTGAATTATCTAATGGAAAATAAAAAAAGCCAACATAAATTTGTTGACTTTTTTATAACTAACTCACTTTTTAATTAATGTGCGAATCTTTTAATGCCTGACCAGATCTCATCGTTTGAGTTATTAATTCTCGGAATGAGCTTATTAACTGAAAAGTGTTTTACCTTGCCGTAAGAATCTCTTGAGATTTTAATAACTGCTTTCATAATTTCTGTTTTTTGATTGATTGATGATTCACTATTCGATACAGTTATCTGTACCTTCTTTTACTATTCCAAGTAAAACTTTTACTTGTACTTACTCTTTCTGATACTTGTTTACTGTTTAAAGTTCTCATTATTTTATGTTTTTTGATTGATTGATAATTTTTTTAGATACAACTATCTGTATCTTCTTTTACTATTCCAAGTAAAACCTTTACTTGTAGTTAATTTTTCTGATACTTGGTTACTGTTTAAAGTTCTCATAATTTTTGGTTTTAAAGATTGATTTATACTAAATAGACGACTATAAATTAAAATTGTTACAGTACTATGCATAACATAATAGATATTTAACAATATTTAACATAAGTGGTCTAGGGAATGACTATTATACAGAAGTGTTTAAAACCTTTATTTAATTAAAGTTTTGATAAAAAATTGGATATGATTTTTTTAGGAACGATTTTTGTCAAATAACAAGTAGTCTAAAAACACGTTATAATAAATAACACTTTGTATGAAAAACTTTTGCTTCATCTTCTTTTGTTTGTTTAGTTTATCTAGTTATTCACAAATAGATTCTAATAACGAATCAACAGTAATCCCAGCAAAAGAAAGTGAGGAGGGAAGTGAGAGCAATTCACTTTTAGAATCCAAACCTATTGAAAACAATGGACTAAGTAATACAGATTCAGATAGAATTAATGGATTATCAGTACCAAAACAAAACCCGTTATCTAATTCTAACGAAAAAGAGTTTTCCATGTTTGGAAGCGAAACATTTGGTAATCCAGCAGAACTATACTCCAAGCAATTAAATAAACACACAAAGTATACTAAAGAAGAAGCAGGATCTAGAGAAAATGGAAGTACCACAAATCAATATTTAGGAGATTTTAAAACTGGTGTATCTAAAGTAAATGTGATTTATAGAGACCATCAAGCTCCAGATGGAGACAGAGTTAGAGTATTTGTAAACGACGATGTAGTGATGTCTGATGTTGTTCTACAATCTTCGTTTAAAGGGTTTCAACTAGACTTAGTAGAGGGTTTTAATAAAATAGACTTTCAAGCTTTAAATCAAGGAGATTCTGGACCAAACACTGCAGAGTTACAAATATTAGATAGTAATGGAAATGTTATTGCAACAGGTGTTTGGAATTTAGCAACTGGAGTTAAGGCGACACTTATAGTTATTAAAGAGTAATATTTATTTCTTCAACATCTCCAGGTTGCATATTGTCTATTTTAATATCACCAATTCTCACGCGAATCAATCGTAAGGTTGGAAAGTTTAAAGAAGCAGTCATTTTTCTTACTTGTCTAAACTTACCTTCATTTAGTGTTATAGATAACCAACTGGTTGGTCCATGTTTTTTATCTCTTACAAAACGTTTATGAATATTAGAAGGTAAAACCAAAAGTGAGGCTTCACAGGGTTTTGTTGTATAAGGTTTTCCGTCAACTGAAATTTCAACACCTTGTTTTAGCTTATCAATTTCTTTAGAAGTAATCAATCCATCAACCATGGCATAATATTCTTTATCGACTTTAGAACTTCTAATAAATTCGCTTATTTTTCCATCTGTAGTTAACAATAATAAGCCCTCAGATTTTTCATCCAATCGTCCTATAGCCATTAAATTTTTAGGAGTTTTAATAATAGAGGTAAGCAATTTTTTATTACGCCTTTTATTCTGATTATTAATAAACTGACTTAAATAACCATAGGGTTTATAAAGCTTAAAATGACTATGCTTTTCTGTGTTGGACATAATATACTAAAATAAAACAGTTTAAAGTAGTGCTAATTTTTATCAAATAATAAATTTATTAACCACAAATGTTAAAAAATCGTGTGAACTTTATTCGGTTTTAAGCATCAAAAACCTAGAAAAGAACTTATTTTTGCACATTACAAATTTTTTATGAGTAAAACGATTACATCTATAGAATTAGAAGACAGGCAAGTAGGTAAAAACTTATATAGTTACCAAAAAGGAGCTATTAATAAGATTTTTAAATGTTTTGAAGAAGCTCCTGAGGATTACCATTTATTATATCAGCTCCCAACTGGTGGAGGAAAAACAGTTATTTTTTCTGAAATAGTTAGGCAATATCTAAAGCACCACAAGAAGAAGGTTTTAGTTATGACTCATAGAATTGAGTTATGCAGACAAACATCTGGTATGCTTGAAGAATTTGGTGTAGTAAACAAAGTAGTTAGTAGTAAAGCTAACTTAGACGATCAAGCACAATACAGTTGTTTTGTTGCAATGGTTGAAACTTTAAACAATCGTTTACAAGAGGATAAGCTGGATATATCAGATATTGGCTTGGTAATTATTGATGAAGCTCACTATAATTCTTTTACTAAGTTATTTAAGTATTTCGAGAAATCTTTCATTTTAGGTGTTACAGCAACTCCTTTAAGTTCGAATATAAAACTACCAATGAAAGACAACTACAACGAACTGATTGTAGGTGAAACTATTGAGTCTTTAATTAATAATGAATTTTTATCTCGTGCAGATTTTTATTCATATAATGTTGGTTTAACATCTTTAGTTGTTGGAGCAAATGGAGATTATACTGTAAAGTCTTCTGAAGATTTGTATACAAATAACGACATGCTTTCTAAATTAATACAAGCATACGAAGAGCGTTGTAAAGGTAAAAAAACACTAATTTTTAATAATGGTATTAACACTTCTTTGCATGTGTACGATACGTTTCGTGCTGCAGGATACCCAGTGGCTCATTTAGATAATACAAACACCAAAAAGGAAAGAAAGAAAATATTAAAATGGTTTAATCAAACTCCAGATGCCATTTTAACTTCAGTAAGTATATTAACTACTGGTTTCGATGAACCTACAGTGGATGCCATAATTCTTAATAGAGCAACTAAATCCTTAACGCTTTACTACCAAATGATTGGCCGTGGATCACGTATTTTACACAATAAAAATTCGTTTACTGTTATTGATTTAGGTAACAATTTACACAGATTTGGTCCATGGGGAGCAGACTTAGATTGGCAACGTATTTTTAAATCACCAAATTTCTATTTAGATAATATTTTAAGTGATGAAGACTTAGAAGATACCTTTAGATATGAAATGCCTGAAGAATTAAGAGCTGAATTTTCTAATTCTGATGTGGTTTATTTTAATATTAAAGAAACCTATATAGATGCTGTTAGAAATGGTGAATCATCGAAAGTAGTTTTAGAGCGTTCCATAAATCATCATGCCAAAATATGTATTGAAAATAGTGAAGATTTATATGATGCATTAGATTTAGCCAAAAAGCTTGGAGACGATATAGACTATAGAATTCATCGTTATACTAAATGTATTAGCAAAAGTACTTTTAATTTTGTTGAGTGGTTGAAAAACGATTACCGAATGAAACTAAGAGCTTACTTAAGAAGCAATTTCGACGAGGTATTTTTAGAAGTTCACGGCAGACCAGCTGAATAGATAATTCCATATAATGTTGTAAATTTAGGGTATGAATAAAAAACTTATCCTAACCGAACGTCCAAAAGGTATGCCTAATAGTAATACCTGGACCTTAAAAGAAACACCTATTCCTGAAATTCAAGAAGGTGAATTCCTCATTCAAAACCATTATATATCTTTAGATCCTGCCATGCGTGGTTGGATGAACGATTCAAAATCTTATATAGAACCAATAGCTTTGGGCGATGTTATGCGTGCAGGTGCTATTGGTAAAATAATCGCTTCTAAAAACAATACATTTCAAATAGGGCAGACCATAACAGGTTGGTCTGGTGTGCAACAATACACGGTTTCAAACGGAGAAAATGTTTATCCAGTTGATGATCGTCAAATACCAATGACCAAATTTTTAGGTATTTTAGGTATGCCTGGAATGACAGCCTATTTTGGTATCCTGGAAGTTGGTAAAATACAAGAAGGCGATGTGGTTGTTGTTTCAGGTGCAGCTGGTGCTGTTGGAAGCGTTGTAGGGCAAATAGCAAAGCTGAAAGGATGCTATGTAATTGGAATAGCAGGAGGGAAGAAGAAGTGCGAGTACATTACAAAAGAACTCGGTTTCGATGCTGCTATCGATTATAAATCTGAAAATGTATTTGATGCCATAAAAGAAACCTGCCCAAAGGGTATTGATGTGTATTTTGATAATGTAGGAGGAGAGATACTTGAAGCAGCTTTATCTCGATTACGTAAAAATGCTCGAATTGTTATTTGTGGCGCAATTTCGCAATACAATAGTATGGATGATATGAAAGGTCCTCGAAACTATATGTCACTACTAGTAAACCGAGCTACCATGCAAGGAATGGTGGTTATGGATTATGCAGAAAAATATCCGCAAGCCATGATGGAAATTGCAGGCTGGATGATGCAAGGCAAACTAAAAAGTAAAGAAACTGTTTTTGAAGGAATAGAAAATTTTGAAGAAACTTTTAAACGCCTTTTTACAGGAGATAAATTAGGAAAACTACTTTTAAAAGTAAGTGAATAAAAAAAGCGTTCTTTATATAGAACGCTTTTTTTAGGGGAAGGATTAATTTATAGTATAAGTATTTATTTTACTATTCTTGATTTTCCAACATAGCAAAAAACTTATTAATATTTGGTAGAATAACTATTCTAGTACGTCTATTTTTTGAACGGTTTTCTCTAGAATCATTTTCAACTAAAGGAATATAGAAACTTCTTCCAGCAGCGATAAGTTTTTCTGGTGCAACATTAAAGTTCTCTTGTAATCTTTTTACAACCGATGTTGCACGAAGAACACTTAAATCCCAGTTGTCTTTTACAGCAGCACCTGCAATCATTGTCTGGTTATCAGTATGACCTTCAACCATAACTTCAAGACTTTCTTCTGAGTTTATAACATCTGCTAATTTTTGTAAAATACCATCTGCTTTGTTACTTACTTTATAACTTCCTGAATTAAATAACATTTTATCAGAAATTGAAATCATGACAACTGTTTCATTAATATTAATTGCAATATCTTCATCTTCATTCATATCTGTCGTATCCATAGATTTACGCAAGTTGTAACCAACAGCTAAATTCATAGAATCTTTTAATGTTTTTGCTTCAGCTAAAGCAGCTGGATCAACATTTTTAAGCGTTTCATTCATTTGCTCACGCACATCGTTCGATATCACTAAATCGTCACCAACAGTAACTAGTTTAGCATCGTTTTCTTCAGTAAGAGAGCTAATTTTGGTATTGTAAGTATCAATACGAGCTTGGATTTCAGCAAACTTGGCTTCTAAATCTTCTTTTTCAACTTTTGTTTTAGTAAGTTCACTTTTAATTTCGCCATTTTCCTGTTCTAAAGCCAAATATTTCTTTTTTGAAACACAAGCAGTCATTAAAATTCCGGTTAGTAATAAAATTGATAGTTTTTTCATAATTTAAGTGTATGTTTTTGATTACAGTTTATTTACGAAAAAGACTAGAAAGTGGACGTTTGATATGCAACTTTTTTTTTAAAAACAACTTATAATTTTCTTAAAAATGCTGACACAGAAATAATTAGCATTTTTTCTGAATAATTTAATTTTACCACCAAACAATAAAACACTTGTTCATTTGTCCATTTGGAAGCTTTATCCAAACTAGAGGAGCCGTTTGTTTTTCTAAAATAGGGGAGACTTTCAATAAAAATGACTCAAAAGAAAGCCAAACAGTTTGTGTTTTAATCTCTAACAACCAATTTGCTTTTTTAGGTATGTGAAATTTACAATCGTTAAATTCCGATAATTCCTGTTTCTTTATGTAAAACCCAATAATACAGGCAGGATTAATACCATAAAAATCTGTGTTTTTTAATTTATAAGGAATAAATAATTGTGCTTTAAATAAGACCTTTTGTTCTATTTTTTTAATCTCTAATTTTAGTTTTTGCAGGTGTTTAAAAGTCTCCGGATGATAGAGAAGTGGTAACTGTTTGCTTTTAAGCTTGTTTAATTTCTCAACAAGACAATCTTTACGGTTTGGTCCAATCCAATGATCCAATTTGGTAGTACCAACAGTATCGTCATACACATAAAACTTATAGATAATTTCAAGGTGAACAGGTTTATTTTTTATTAACAGCAAAGCATCAATCTCACCAAGAGTTAATTTATTTTGTTGGATTTGAAGATTCTCAGCAAGGATTAAAATCTGGGGAAGTTGTTTTAATTCATGAAATACAAATTGTTCCACACGTTTTCCCAAACGAATATTATTTGGAAGCACTTCGTTGAAGCTTATAGATTTTTCTGAATCTAATTCTAATTGCTGTAAATAATAAATATTATTTCCTAACCAAAGATTTGGAGTATTTAGATAACCTTGAAATTGTAAATTAACTTCTTCATACAGCATATTTGCAAATTACAAATTCTTACAGTTCATTTCTTAATTTATAAGCAATAACATTTCTTATAGGATGTTTCAATATTACTATTTTAATAATGAAGAGAGGCGATATAAAATATTCTATTTTACATAATATAAATTATAGTACAAATAGTTAGTAATTTCTGTATAGCCGTTTTTCAGGCTATTTACACATAATATCAGATATGACGTCTTTAGACTCATATCGTTAGATATTATGTTAAAAGAAATTACGGCTTAGGAACTTTAAAGTTTATTTGATAGCTATAATTCTATATTATGTAAAATATCCCACAGTATTTAGTTTTCACAATAAACGTTTGTACTTGGGTCATTAAACATTATCGTTCTTGCTTTTTCGATAAATTTAATATTCTGTACAATTGTTCAAGTTTTTTTAAATAAGCGATTCTCAAGAAACTTCAGAACTATAAATTTGTAACTATAATTAGTCGTTATGTAAAATTGCCACTGCCAAACGCTCGATTGCTTTTTAAAAATTTAAATGCTTATTGCATTTATTTTTAAACACAATTATCCATCGCTTGCCAGCGCCAAAAAAAAGCTAGCTTTTAACTATTATTAATATTCTCGTTTTCGAGGAAATGTTCGTTGTAATTTTTTTCAGGAGATTCTCGTTAACTTGTCACAAGAGTATAAAATTTTCCCTCGCTTAAATCCTTGCTTTAAAATTTCTATACACTTGTTCTATTTAGAATTCCAATTTAACTTTTCTGAAATTCTATTTTACATAATGTTTATAGATATGATTTAAAGTTTGTCAACCATATTCTCTAAAGCATATTTACTTAATTCTGGAATTGCATTTGAAAACACGCTAATTTCCCAATTAGATAATTGTGCTAACATCACGTCATTACTTATAAATATAGAATTTGGATTTAAAAATACTGTTGACGGAAATAGATATAAAACTTTCGCTTCGCTATCAATTAAAAGAACTAAACCAATTAAAAGATTTTCGCTTAAATCACCTAAATCTTGCTTTGAAATTTTAATAGATTTTTCTGTTCCAGCATCAATAGATTTAAAGAATAATTGATAAGAATCACCTTTATTAGTAGTGATATTAAAGTCTACTGCTTCTCTCCCATTTTCCTTTTGTGATAGTTCTATTTGAGCTTTTTTAAGCTCTGAATTCATAAAGTTTAATGCTTTTTCATCGACAGTATTCATAGATAACAAGATACATTTTTAAGTTTAATATCTTTTGTCTTGAAACAAAAGAAACAAAAATTCAAGACTGCATATAATTTTGGAAACAATTACGGCTCGTTACGCTATATTTTAGGAAACATTGTAACTCTTTAAGATTTATTTGAAATTCGTTGTGTATTTAGAACTCTTAAGAGGCTTTATTACTAAACCCCTAAAATATGTACGCTACACTCACCTATTGTTTTACCAAAATTTTATGAGGTCAAGTTAAAACTAGAAATTAACCATAAATTTTGGACGACAAAATTTCTCAAATAATAGTTTCCCTATTTCATACCAAATATTTTGATATAATGAATTTAAAGAATTCTCAATTTTCATTCCAATCTTTTTTGAGAAATCTATAATTTCATTAGCAATATTTCTACCAAAAGGATGTATTAAATAATGATTGCAAGTACTACTATCACAAGAACATTTTCGCGTATTATATCCTTGTTTACTAAAAATCTCATCCCAATATGTTTTACAATCTTCATTAAAATTATAAAGCATATATCTATTGATTCCTTTTTTTAAGTCAATGTAAAAAAAAGAGTTACAGTCATTCACAGAGCTTAATGAATTAATAATAGTTCTGTTATTATTAAATTTAGGTATTCCATTAGAAACTGCACTTATCATTTCTGTTGGATAAAGATTCTCCATCTCATGAACAGGTAAAATAAAAAAATCTCCAAAGTCAGTTATTATTGGGTTTGTTATAAACTTTGAAGCTGTACTACCTAAATTTGAAGAGGGAGATATTTTATCTGAATCTAGAACACATAATGTGTAAGTTAAATTTTCATCAGTAATTCTTTTAAACTCTGAATGAGTTGTAGATCCTCCGCCCATACTTACATCCCAATCATATGGGATTCTATCTAAAGATTTACGTTTAATATAATATTTAACTATTAAATCATAAATACTTGAATCAACAGTGTTTTCTAAAAGGAGTCTATTTCTTAATAGAAAACAATTATTAGTCAAATCGCTAATTTCAATAAATTTATTATTTTCTGTATTGCTTTGTTTTGTAGATACTATATTCATAGTAAAATCTACTGCATTACTTATAGCGATTTCAGTCGTATAATTTTGATATAATTTTTGATATAATTTTTGTGATTTCTCACTAAGGAATTTTGAATTACCTAGCAAGCCAAATAATTTTCTGCTGGCTATAACAAAATGAAACCCTCTAATTCTTACATCAGAGATCAGTTCAAAAGCATCTAAATTGTTTTGGTTATTAGTTTCTAAACCACAGAAATCTATAAGTGAATCGTCTAATTTTATAATCATAAATGAAACTAATTATCTAGATTCCAATCTTCTTCAAAAAAGCCATAAGGCCAATTTTTTAAAGTTCCATCTTTATTATAACTAACTTCTCTAACTTCTGAAACAGACTCTTTCGATAGTCTATCAAACATAACTACATTTACATTCTCTTTAGCAATCCTTTCTTTATATATTCTAGTTCCTATGGCATTTACTATAGTTTCACTATGTGTTTCTAATACAAAATAAATTTTCAAGTCATTTTCAAAGCAATAATTAATTACACCAATAATCGCATCTATTAATTTAGTCTGAATTTTTGGATGTAAATGTAGTTCTGGTTGCTCTATTGCATATATTTTTATTTCATTTTCTCTTCTATATCTACTAACATTCCTCCCTTTAATTGTACCTGTCCAAATTTGGGTAATTATTGGCAATATTTGAGAGAAACCAAATCCTAAATCAGCAATATTATGTTCAGAATTAACACCTTCAAACTTTACATTAATAGTCATATTACCTCCAGATATTTTAGCTTTAGGGTAGAACTTGAAAGTATTAACACACCATTTTTCGAACTCATTTTTTTCTGAAGCACTTAAATTCCTGAGTACTAATGCTAAGTTTTTACCTTGAAAGTCAACTTCATCAACACTTAAATCTTGAGGTCTATAATATCTCTCAGCTGTTGCTCTTAATGGAGCAATATAACTAGTGTTCTCAGCTAAATTTTTAATATACTGATTACATCTATCAATAAATGAAGGAACTAAAGTAGCTAAAAGTAAAGCTCTAAATTCTTTATAAACTGTATCGTCAATATTCCAACTTTCAACTTGCCTAGAAAAGCTTTTTATTTCATCTTGGAGTCTTATTGATTCAAACAATTTTTCATTTGATGAAAAATTCAGTTTATTAATTATTCTGTTTATTGTACTATCGGCAATTTTCCGACTTGATATATCTTTAATCCTATCGAATACTTTTCTTACTAAAAACCTGTCTGTATTTAAGGTGTAATGCCCATCTTTTTCTTTATACAATAACTCAGGAATAAAGTTATTTCCTAAATTAGTAAGTATAACGTTTTCTTGTGTTACTATTTCTTCTTCACAAATTTGGATATGTTTTAATACATTATTCTTACCTATTATGATTTTAATATCAAAACCATTAAACTGAATATTAATTTGTGACGTATAAGTTTTATCTTCTTTATCACCTTTTAATCTTAGAGAAAATCTACACTTTTTAACATTATCTGTTAAAGAAACAATTGGATTTCTTCTACGATATGCAAAACGAGATCGTAAAGGGTTAATAAAATCTATATCAAAAGAATATTCAATAAAATCATCTTTACTCTTATCATTAAGAGCCATAGAAAAATCTCCAAAATCTACAAATCGACCATACCAAAGTAATGGTCCTGTTGTTCTAGTTTCTAAACTTTGCTTTAATAAAGGAAAAGTTCTAAGAAATGTACTCTTTCCTGAACTGTTTTGTCCTAATAGAATTGTAAGTGGTTTAATAGATATATCACCAGTATCCAAAAGGCTTCTAAAATTTTTAAATCCTATTTTCATATAAAAGTAAATTTATCATAATTCTTACAAACAACAATGAATAAAATCACAAAATCTCATTCCACACACATTCCACTTCTCTCCTATCGTCGTTTCGTAAAAAGCGTGTTCCATTAACATCGTAGAGAAAGTTTTTAGAAGAAAAAAATAAGAAAATGTAGAAGTTTAAACTTCGCTTTTACCAAAGCAAAGTTACATAACGCAGAACATTATAGTACAAATGTTCATTATGTTGTTTAAGCCATTGTTTCCATTTGATAGCTATAATGTAGTATTATGTAAAATATCCCAGAAGCATTTGTTTTCATAAGTATAATTGGAACTTGGGTC
>Ga0209345_10000477_pt1 | contig 51767 bp, 40 predicted proteins | sample Cruoilmetagenom7_FD_187294 | JGI IMG/M metagenome (GOLD analysis project Ga0209345, IMG submission 187294) | Oil polluted marine microbial communities from Coal Oil Point, Santa Barbara, California, USA - Sample 7 (SPAdes) (version 2) | ecosystem: Environmental > Aquatic > Marine > Oil seeps ... | reverse complement strand
CTAAACCATTGATGAATCGAATAACTTCCAGTTTCACCTTTTTTATTAACTGCAATGTAACCTACTTGAAAATTTTTATAGTCACTGTTGGGTTTATTAACGATTCTACTAATGGCTTCTTCGCAAGCTTCTTGTGGTGACTTTCCTTGACGTATAAGTTCTACAACCAGAAAACTGCCAACCGTTTTTACAACTCCTTCATCTAAATCTTTAGAAAATTTATTTAAACAATTTGTTACAAAATAATAAAATACGTTTCATAAGAAGGCATACTTTTTATACTTGGAAAGATAGTAAACCTTAACAGATGGTTAAAATTTATTTTAAAGATAAGATAACGAATGTATTCAATTATCTTTGAGTAAATTTAGAATATGTACCGTTGGGTAATTTTTGCAATTATTTACTTGATTTTAGTGGTGTATGGCTATCAAGCTATTAAAACACTAACAAAAAACAAGTGGGCTTATTTTTCGTTTATTGGCCTGTCTATATTGGTGTTAAGTAATTTTATTTTTCAATTTTCAGTAGCTTCAGATAGTCGTGTATTAACTCAATCTAAAAGTTATGCTTTTGGATTTTTATTGGCATTTATGTCTATAAGTATGGTTGTTGTGCCTATTTTATTTAGTGAAGACATTATTCGGTTTTTTGCAGGCATATTCAATAAGGTTCATCCTTCAAAAAAGAGTTTTCATGTACCATCAAGAAGAAAATTTATTAGCAAGATTGCTTTAGGGTTGGCAGCCATTCCATTCTCATCTTTGTTATATGGTATGTATAAAGGCAAATACAATTTTAGAGTTTTAAAATATACGTTACATTTTGAAGATTTACCAGATGTATTCGATGGATATAAAATTACTCAAATAAGTGATATCCATTCAGGAAGTTTTGATAATAGAGAAAAAATTGCATATGCAGTAAATTTAGTAAACGAACAGAAATCTGATACTATTTTATTTACAGGAGATATGGTAAATAATAAAGCTTCAGAAATGTTGCCTTGGAAAGACTTATTCGGCAAATTAGAAGCAAAAGATGGTGTCTATTCTGTACTTGGAAATCATGATTATGGAGATTATGTTGAATGGAATACACAGAATGAAAAGCTTCAAAATCTTGAAGAATTAAAACAGATTCAGAAAGATATTGGCTTTGATTTACTTTTAAACGACAGTCGATTTATTGAAAAAAATGGAGAACGTATTGCAATAATAGGAGTTGAAAATTGGGGTAGGGGACCGTTTAAAAAGGCAGGAGATTTAAAGAAAGCAACTGAAAATATTAATAAAAACGATTTTAAAATATTGATGAGTCATGATCCGTCACATTGGGAAGATGAAGTTATTAGTGATGAGTATAAATACCATTTAACTTTAAGTGGACATACACATGGTATGCAATTTGGAATAGAAATTCCAGGTTGGATTAAGTGGAGTCCTATTAAATGGCGTTATAAATATTGGGCTGGAATTTATAAAGAATTAGACCAATATATCAATGTAAACAGAGGATTTGGTTATCTTGGATATCCTGGTAGAGTTGGTATTTGGCCAGAAATTACAGTTATTGAACTTAAAAAAGGTAAAGATTTAGCATAATTTAAACAAAGCAACTTTTCTTACTATAAAAATGCGTATTTTTATGATACAAATTAGTTGAAACCTACTATTTATTAGGCATATATACAAAATATGAAAAAAATACGTAGGTTTGTAAATAATCATTTGACTTAAAACTTAAAAAGGTATGTCAAAATTTGGGGAACTTATAGACGTAGAAATTCCTGTACTACTAGATTTCTTTACCGAATGGAATGATCAATCTACTGCCATGCATCCTGTTTTAAGAGATGTTGCTGCTGCATTAGGTGACAAGGCAAAAGTTATAAAAATTGATGTTGATAAAAATAAAGAATTAGCTGAAGCTTTAAGAGTTAAAGGCTTGCCAACATTAATTATTTATAAAAATGGTGAAATGAAATGGCGTCATAGCGGCGAACAAGATGCCAATACTTTAATAGGAATTATTCAAGAGTATATTTAAGCGGTTAACGATTTAAAAGTGTAGCCTTTATTTTTAAAATATTCTAAAGTTTTAGGTAATGCATACATCATGTTTTTAGATGCCTTTTCGCTATCATGAAACACAATAATACTTCCGTTTTCAGCATTTTTTACCACATTATTTAAACAGGTTTCTTTTTTAATTGAAGATTTCCAATCTATAGCCAAAACATGCCACATAATAATTCGATATCCTAAATCAATTAATTCACGTCCTTGCTTTTTAGTAATTTGTCCATAAGGAGGACGAAAAAGCTTATGTTTTGAAGATTGAATTTTAGAATTTTCAGATTTTTGAAGCTGAAAATCTATAAATTCCTGAGCTTGCTCAACATTATTAACGTAACTCTTGGTTGAAGATTTCCAACCCCTTGGATGATTGTATGTGTGATTTCCTATAACATGTCCATTACTTAAAATGTTATCGAAAATATCTGGATGATTTTTTACATTATCTCCAACACAAAAAAAAGTAGCTTTTGCATTAAATTGATTTAATACATCAAGAGTCCAATTGGTAATTGTTGGAGTTGGGCCATCATCAAAGGTTAAAAAAATAATTTTTTCCTCTTGAGACATTCTCCAAATATAATTTGGAAAAAACCTTTTTACAATTCGAGGAATTTTAGCAGGAATTAATTCCATTTTTAGTTATTAAAATCTAACAACAAACTATCTAGTTCTGTTTCTTGAATAAGGTCAAGATCTTGTTCTGGAATTGTTTCAGTTTCCGTACCATCATAAAAATGACTAAATAAATTTAAATAGTTTGAAAATATTTTAGATTCATCTAAATAAAAACCTTCGTCATAATCTTGTAATACATCAAGGATTCCTTTGTAACGTTCAATGTCTGTTAAAATGTCTTCAATTAATCTATATTGACTTTCAACATCCAATTTGCTATAGTATGTTAAGTTTTCTTGATATTTTTTAGAGACATCTTTGTAAAGTTTCTGTGCTTTATCATCAGATTCAACTTCATAGTAAGCACCAATATAAGGTTCTAATAAGGTATAATAGCCAAATTGTTCAACAGGCATATTATCCATTGCTATATCTGCAATTTCTTCAGCCTTCGTTAATTTATCTTCAATTATTAATTGTTCCACTAGTCTGGCTAAATTGCCTCTGTATGTAATAGAATTTCTACGTGTTTCTGTATCATGATAGATATCTGTAGCTCCACTATTTCCCCAATCCCATTTTACTACTTTTTCATACATTAAATCGCTATCAACTCTTCCCATATCAAATGGATTTGCTCTATCTACAGGCGTTTTTATTGGTACTAATTTATAGCACATTCCATCCAGCTGTAAATAGTCTTTCATCCAGATATAATCTTCATTTCCAAAAGCACCACCTGTGAAATACAATGGTCTTTCCCAGTTGTTATTAGCAACAATGTCAAGCATTAACAGCCTGTTTTTATACAAGGCATTATCTGTTATTTCAACATCTAAATAATCTACCATTTTATCTGCATCTTTTTCTTTTACAATTCCAGATTTTAATGCATTTTCTTTATTAACAGGGATTCGGATGTTTTCTACTGGAAAATAATTTGAATTCACCAATTGAGATGGATAGAAACTTGGGTCATCACCTTGTTGTTCTAAGATGTATTTAAATTTTGTTCTTGGATTATCGCTAGTAACAAAATCTAAAAAGTCTTTAATTTCCATGGTGTCTCTAGAAATCATTCGCTTCATGATATAATCTCTAGTTCCATATCTATATTGGTCATGTGTTAATTGTGATGGAATAGGATCACTTTCATAAGCTTTACGTTTCATTTGATCTATATACCAATCTGTTTGAAACAAACTTGTATTAACGACTCTTACATCTGTTCTATAACCTTCAATTTCTTGAGCATACCAAAGGGCAAACGTATCGTTATCTCCTATGGAGAAAAGAATGCCATTCTCTTCGCAAGAGTCTAAATATTTTTTAGCCATAGCTCTGGCAGTATATTTCCCAGATCGATCATGATCATCCCAATTGTTAGAAACTAGAATACCAGGCACTAAAATGAAGCACACTAAAGTTATTGCAGGTGCTAAGAACTTAGTTGAGGTATATTTATTTAGTATTTCATATAAAGAAAATACTCCAAACCCTATCCAGATGGCAAACACATAAAAAGAACCAACAACAGAATAGTCTCTTTCTCTAGGTTCAAAAGGTCTCACATTGGTATAAAATTGAATGGCTAAACCTGTAAATAAGAAAAACACCAACATGGTCCAGAACAATTTCTTGTCTTTTTTATATAAAAAGAAGAGTCCTATAAGTCCTAAAATTAGTGGTAAAAAGTAATAGGTATTTCTAGCTTTATTGTTTTTAACATCACTTGGTAAATTGTCTTGCGAAAAGCCTAAATGCCATTCGTCTATTGGTTTAATACCGCTTAACCAATTCCCATGATTGTCATATCTTCCTTGTACATCGTCTTGTCTTCCAGCAAAGTTCCATAAAAAATATCTCCAATACATATAACCTAATTGGTATTCTAGCATATAGGCAATGTTGCTACCTAACGAAGGTTTTTCTACATCTATATATTGACCAAACTGCTTTAAGAAATTATGATAATCTTCATAATCAACAGCTCCTTGAGCAACATCGTTTTTGAATTCTGAAATTGCTTTGCGCAATTCGTTTTCCATTTGATATTCTGGTTTTAATTTAAAATCCAAAAATCCAGAAAAAAGCATATAGTTTTCGGCATTTTCTTGACTCCACATACGAGGTAAGATAGCTGAATGCTCATGATTATAATTTTGTTTGGCGTTTTTCCAATCGTTAATTATAACATATTTGCCTGTTTTTTCATCTTTCTCATAATTTGGCTTATCGTCAACATAAGGCTCATTTTCATCCAGTCCAGAATATTGATCTGTAAATAAAGGACCATAAAACAAGTGTGTCTCAGGATATTGTTCTAAATTATAATAAGCTAATAATTCTCTTGCATCAGAAGGATCATTTTCATTAATTACCACATTCGCATTTGCTCTAATTGGTAATAAGAGCCAAGAAGAAAAACCAATAAAAATGAACAATAAACATAAAATACCTGTATTTAAATGTTTGTAATTTTTATCTCTTGTATATTTTATTCCAAAATAAAATGCTGCAATTAGTACAAATCCAGCGATTATGGTTCCAGAATTAAATGGAAGTCCAATAGTGTTAACAAAAAATATTTCGAAAGCACTAAAAAGCTTTAGAGCATTTGGTAATAATAATTTAAAGATGAATAATAAGATGGCCACAGAAACCACATTGGCAATTATAAAATTTTTAACAGTTACAGTCTTGTAATTTTTAAAATAATAGATTAATCCAATAGCAGGAATGGTAAGTAAGCCCATAAAGTGAACTCCAAATGAAAGACCAATAATAAAGGCAATTAATATCAGCCAACGGTTTCCTCGAGGGTTGTCCATATCTTTTTCCCAACGTAAACTTAAGTAGAAAAGCACAGACATAATTAAAGTTGCCATGGCATAAACTTCAGTTTCTACAGCGTTAAACCAGAAAGAATCTGTAAAAGCAAAAGCTAAACTTCCTACAAAAGCACTACCAAGTACTGCTATTTTTTTAGATTGTGTAAATTCGCCATTAAGTTTTATTATTTTTTCAAGCAATAAAGAAATAGTCCAGAACATAAACAATATGGTAAAGGCACTTGCAACAGCACTCATAAGGTTCATAACCAAACCTATTTGACTAGGCTCTAAAGCAAACATAGAAAAGAAGGCGCCAAACATTTGAAACAATGGAGCTCCAGGTGGATGACCAACTTGTAATTTTGATGAAGTTAGTATGTATTCGCCAGCATCCCAGAAGCTTACAGTTGGTTCAACAGTTAAACTATAAGTTGTTAATGCAATTAAAAAGGAGAACCAACCTAAAGTGGTATTCCATTTTTTATAGCTGAATTGTGTCATAAAATCTATGTTTATTGATGCAGCGAATTTAACAATAATTATGTAATCAAGAATATTTTTAAGGAAACGTTAAGGATTAAAAAATATTTTCCATAAAAAATGTTTGTACAAACAAAACTTTGTTTTAAGTTTGCACTCTCATTTTGAGATATTGGCCCATGGTGTAACTGGCAACACGTCTGTTTTTGGTGCAGAAGAGTCTAGGTTCGAGCCCTAGTGGGCCAACAAAAAAGCCTTTCAATTTAGTTTGAAAGGCTTTTTTAGTTTTATATAATTTACGTTATATCTTAAACGTTATAACAGGTCTTTTGGCATGGTTTACTAAATCTTCACTAATACTACCATTTAAGAAATGAGCAATACCTTGTCTTCCATGAGTGCTAATGCCAATTAAATCAGCGTTTATAGTATGTGAAAAGTTTAATATGCCTTTTTCAACATTCTCATCGTTATATATATTTACGGTGTAATTATTAAAATCATTACCACCAATAAAGTCTAAAATTCTTGAATTTGCATTTTCGGTGGTGCTAAAATTATTAGCTGTATTTACCATCAGTAAATGTATTTTCGCATCAAATGCTTTGGCAAGTCCTGTTGCTTGTTTATAGGTTTCTTTGCTGTCATTTTTAAAATCTGAAGCAAAAACAAATTCATTGATATCAAAAGCGCTATGTTCATTTTTAATAACTAGAACAGGTACTTCTGAGGTCCGAACCACTTTTTCGGTATTAGAACCAATAAACATTTCTTTAAATCCTGAGGCACCATGAGACCCCATGATTATTAAATCTACGTTGTTTTGTTTTGCTGTATCAGCAATCCCAGAAAACGATTGATTAAAATCTACATTCTCTTGTACATTAATCCCTTTAAGGTAGTCCCTGGCTAACACATCTTCAAACTTTTTATGAGCCAATTTCATGAAAAATACAGCTTCGGGTAATTCGCTATGACTGCTTAGAGCATCTACCTGACTCAAGGGGAGTTCTAGTAAATGGGTTAAAAATATTTCACTATTATATTTTTTAGCTAGTTGTGCAGCTACTTTTAATGCGTTTTCTGCTTCTTTAGAAAAATCAGTTGGTACAAGAATTCTTTTCATAGTTGGTGGTTCGATTTTTTATTAATGGTTGTCAATAAAATTAAGAATAAAAAATGACATTTCAATCATTATGTAATTCAATATAAATATTGTATATTTGCAGCGTTGTAAGAATTACGAGATTATGAGGGGACGAAAAGTCCCCTCTTTTTATACAAAAAATGTTTAGAACAACTGTTGAAAATTTATTAAAAGAAGGACTAGATCAAAAACAAAATCTGTTTTTAATAGACCTAACTATTTCTGAAGATAATGCGATTAAAGTTATTATTGATGGAGACAATGGAGTGACTGTTGAAGACTGCATGTTTATAAGTCGTGCAATCGAACACAATTTAGATAGAGAAGAACTAGATTTTTCTTTAGAAGTTGCCTCATCAGGAGCAACAGCTCCTTTAATTAACAAGAGGCAGTATATGAAAAACATTGGTAGAACTTTAGAAATAAAGACTGCAGATAAAGTAATAGAAGGAATATTAATTAATGCAACAGATAAATTAATTACTGTGCAGTGGAAATCTAGAGAGCCTAAGCCAATAGGTAAGGGTAAGATTACTGTTCAAAATGAAGCAGAAATTGCTTACCAAAATATTGTAGAAGCAAAAGTTATGATAAAATTTTAATTCAATAGAGATATGGAAAATCTTGCGTTAATTGATTCTTTTTCAGAATTTAAAGACGATAAATCAATAGATCGTGTAACCTTAATGGCAATTCTTGAAGATGTTTTTAGAAATGCCTTAAAAAAGAAGTTTGGAGACGATGATAATTTTGATATTATTATAAACCCAGATAAAGGAGATTTAGAAATTTGGAGAAATAGAGTTGTAGTTGCAGACGGAGAAGTTGAAGAACCGAATCAAGAAATTTCTTTAACTGAAGCACGAAAAATTGAACCAGATTTTGAAGTTGGGGAAGATGTGTCTGAAGAGGTAAAGCTAATCGACCTTGGTCGTCGTTCTATTTTAGCATTAAGACAAAATTTAATTTCAAAAATACACGAACACGATAATACTAATATTTATAAGCATTTTAAAGACTTAGTAGGAGAAATATATACAGCAGAAGTGCACCATATTCGTCACAGAGCTGTTATTTTATTAGATGATGATGGGAATGAAATTATTTTACCAAAAGAAAAACAAATTCCTTCAGATTTTTTTAGAAAAGGTGATAATGTAAAAGGTGTTATTGAAAGTGTTGAGCTTAAAGGAAATAAGCCAGCAATTATTATGTCTCGTACATCGCCAACGTTCTTAGAGAAATTATTCGAACAAGAAATACCAGAAGTTTTCGATGGCTTAATTACCATTAAAAATGTGGTTAGAATACCAGGAGAGAAAGCTAAAGTAGCTGTAGATTCTTACGATGATAGAATAGATCCAGTTGGAGCTTGTGTTGGTATGAAAGGTTCTAGAATTCATGGCATAGTTCGTGAACTAGGAAACGAAAATATTGATGTAATCAATTATACAAACAACTTACAGCTTTATATTACTAGAGCTTTAAGTCCTGCTCGTGTAACGTCTATTAAAATAGATGAAGAAAACAAACGTGCAGAAGCCATTTTAAAACCAGAAGAAGTTAGTAAAGCTATTGGTCGTGGTGGACATAACATTCGTTTAGCTGGTCAATTAACTGGTTACGAAATAGATGTATTTAGAGAAGGCGCAGAAGAAGATGTAGAATTATCTGAATTTACAGATGAAATAGAAAGCTGGATAATTTCAGAATTTAGCAAAGCTGGTTTAGATACAGCAAAAAGTATCCTTGAACAGGAAGTTGCAGATTTAGTGAAAAGAACAGATTTAGAAGAAGAAACAATTATTGACGTTATTAGAATTCTTAAAGAAGAATTTGAAGAATAACATATTTTTAGGTTATATTAAAGGCAATTTATGGCTGAAACTATTAGATTAAATAAAGTATTACGTGAGCTGAACATTTCTTTGGATCGTGCTGTAGAGTATTTAGATACTAAAGGCATTGAGATAGAGAAGCGTCCAACTACAAAAATTTCAGACGAGGTTTATCAAGTCCTTTCAGACGAATTTCAAACAGATGCTAATAAAAAAATGGCGTCTCAAGAAGTTAGTGAAGCGAAGTTAAAAGAAAAAGAAGCTCTGAAAGAACAGCGTGAACGCGAGATTGAAGAAAAAGAAAAAGCTAGAGCAAAACGAGAAGCTGCTGCAAAAGAAGCTGAAGTTGTAAAAGCGAAATCTACTTTGTCTGGACCGAAACAAGTTGGTAAAATTGATTTAAAATCAACTAAGAAGTCTGCAGAACCTGCTAAAAAAGTAGAAGAGAAAGTTGCCGTAGAGAAACCTCAAGAAGTTGTTGAAGATAAAGTAGCTGAAGATAAACCTAAAGATGAAGTTGCTAAAAAATCTGAAGAAAAAGTAGAGGAAAAAGCAACAAAGAAAGACCAGTCTGAGAGTCCTAAAAAGGAAACGAAGAAAGAGGATGCTAAGAAAGAAGAATCTTCTGAAGAAGGTCAAGTTGAGGATGAAACCTTAAAAACAAAATATCAAAAACTTTCAGGGCCAAAAATTTCAGGTGATAAAATTGATTTAAGTCAGTTTAATAAGCCTAAAAAGAAAAAAGAAGAGAAAAAGAAAGACGATAAAGCAGCTCCTGGAAACAAGAAGAAGCGTCGTAGAATAAGCAAAGCAGGAGCTCCTGGTTCTGGAAACACAAATTCTCCAAGAGGAGGAAACGATCGTTTTAAAGGAAAGTCAGGTGCAGGAAAAGGAAGACGAAATATCGTTAAAGAAGAGCCTAGTGAAGAAGATGTGAAAAAGCAAGTTCGCGAAACTCTAGAAAAACTTCAAGGAAAATCAAACAAAGGTAAAGGTGCTAAATATCGTAGAGATAAAAGAGAGCAGCATAAAGAGCAATCGGAAATAGATCAAGAATTAGAAGCTGCTGAAAGCAAAATTCTGAAAGTAACAGAATTTGTAACAGCAAATGAAGTTGCAACTATGATGGATGTTTCGGTAACTCAAATTATTTCAGCATGTATGTCTCTGGGCATGATGGTTACAATGAACCAACGTTTAGATGCAGAAACTCTTAGTATTGTTGCCGAAGAATTTGGTTATCAAGTTGAGTTTATTACTGCAGATATTGAAGAATCAATAGAGCTAGTTGAAGACAAACCAGAAGATTTATTAGAACGTGCACCAATCGTTACAGTTATGGGTCACGTAGATCATGGTAAAACGTCACTTCTGGATTATATACGTCAAGAAAATGTAATTGCTGGAGAATCTGGAGGTATCACACAACATATTGGAGCCTATGGAGTTCAACTAGAAAATGGGCAAAAAATAGCCTTTTTAGATACACCTGGTCACGAAGCCTTTACTGCTATGCGTGCTCGTGGTGCTCAAGTAACAGATATTGCTATTATTGTTGCAGCAGCAGACGATGATATTATGCCACAAACTAAAGAAGCCATTTCTCATGCACAAGCTGCAGGAGTGCCAATAGTTTTTGCAATTAATAAAATCGATTTACCTGCAGCTAATCCTGAAAAGATTAAAGAAGGACTTGCTAATATGAATTTATTAGTTGAAGATTGGGGAGGTAAAGTTCAATCTCACGATATTTCTGCTAAACAAGGAACAGGAGTTAAAGAATTATTAGAAAAAGTATTGCTAGAAGCCGAATTATTAGAGCTTAAAGCAAACCCAAATAAACCAGCAGTTGGAACAGTTGTAGAAGCATTTTTAGACAAAGGACGTGGATATGTATCAACTATTTTAGTTCAAGCAGGAACCCTTCGAGTTGGGGATTATGTGCTTGCAGGAAAGAATAGTGGAAAAGTAAAAGCCATGCATGATGAGCGTGGAAACGAAGTAAAAGAAGCTGGTCCATCAACACCTGTATCTATTTTAGGTTTAGATGGCGCACCACAAGCAGGTGATAAATTTAGTGTCTTTGAAGACGAACGTGAAGCAAAACAAATTGCAACAAAACGTACACAATTACAACGTGAGCAATCTGTTAGAACACAACGTCATATTACACTGGATGAAATTGGAAGACGTATTGCTCTTGGAGATTTCCAAGAATTAAATATTATTCTTAAAGGAGATGTAGATGGTTCTGTGGAAGCATTAACAGATTCTTTCCAGAAATTATCTACCGAAGAAATTCAAGTAAATATTATACATAAAGGTGTTGGACCAATTACAGAAAGCGATGTCTTATTAGCAACTGCTTCAGATGCTATTATTATTGGATTTAATGTAAGACCAATGGGTAATGCACGCCAAATAGCAGATAAGGAAGAAATCGATATTAGAATGTACTCGATTATTTACGATGCTATTAACGATCTTAAAGATGCTATGGAAGGTATGTTGTCTCCAGAGCTTAAAGAAGAAATTACTGGAACTGCCGAAATTAGAGAAATCTTTAAAGTGTCTAAAATTGGAAGCATTGCAGGTTGTATGGTTCTTTCTGGTAAAATCTTTAGAAATTCTGGTATCCGTTTAATTCGTGATGGTGTAGTAGTTTACACAGGAGAATTAGCTTCATTAAAACGTTTTAAGGACGATGCAAAAGAAGTTTCTAAAGGATACGATTGTGGTATGCAAATTAAAAACTATAACGACATTAAAGAAGGTGATGTTATAGAGGCTTACCATGAAGTTGAAGTTAAAAAGAAATTGAAATAATTTCTAATATATATAGATAAAAAAAGCGACCAATTGGTCGCTTTTTTTTGTTTTAATAATTTCCCTTCTTTAACATAGTCCATATAGAAAAGCAAAAGAAACAATTAATTATATGTATTGTTGTGTTTAGTGTTTTATTTTAAACTAATCAATTCTCGTCCTTTTTCAGAATCAACTCTAAATAATTCATATCTGTTGTTCATCATTATTTCACCATCTTTATACATATCCATCCATACTTTAAATCCTGTTTTAGTTTTAAGTATATGATAACCATGCATATGAAATTCATCATGGTTAGAGGTATTACCTACTTCTCCAGTGCATAATAGATTTATATCTCCTCCTCCTGTACTTACTGCTATAAGCTTTGGTTGATTTTGTAATTGACAAAAATGACTGGCTTTTAATGTTTTATGTTCAACGTTATAAATGGTTAACATTTCTGTAGGTATATCAGTTCTTAATCTCTCAATAATTACATTATCTCTAGCGCTTAGAATGTATTCAAAGCCAATATAAATCGTTGTTACCATCAAGTGTAGCAATCCATTCTCCTTCTAAAACTCTCTAAGGTAACTCATTGCATCTTCTGTATTCGTAATAGAATCTTGGAATTCAGTTTTCTTGTTTGAACATCCGCTAATACTAATTAAGATTAAAAGCAAAATCAAGTGCATAATTAAATATGTCTTACTATTCATAATTTGGTTAATCAATAATTTTAATTAGGCTGTTTCTAACATTAATTATAACGTATTCTAAAAGTATAAATTAGCATAATACAACCACCATCAAACCCTTATTCCTTCTCCTTTTTAGGTTTAAAAATAAAGGCTGTAGGGAATTTGGCTTTCACTTTTACTAAAGCTCTATCTGCTTCAAGTCTGGTTCTAAAATTACCAACCCAAATTTTATAGTTAGGCGTTTCATAAACTAATTTCGAGCTTAAATTGATAGACATATTTCTAAAGGTGCTTTTAGATTTTTCTGCTTCTTGCCTGTTTCCAGAATAAATTTGAATTTTATATCTATCTGAAGCAGTTTCAGACTCATTCATTTCTTTCTTTATAGCAAGTAATTTATCAATTTCTTTGTCTTGATTGATAATTACTGTGCCTTGTTGTCCAAAACTTAAGTTGCTTACAAAAAGAATGCAAACAACTGTAAATGTGCTTATTCTTGTTTTTAATATTTTCATTTTCAACAATATTTAATACAAATGTAGACCTTATAAACTAATTATTATATCTATTTATTATTTAGAATTCCTCTAAATTACCAATTAACACTTCCCTAACATTTTCAAAATCGACTTTAAATGTTACTTTTGCGAGAGATTTTATAATTGTGTTTTTCATTCACATTAATGAAAAAATCATACCAAAGTTTAGACGTTAATTCAACCATTAATATGAAACAGGTGAGTAACCGTAAGTTAGGCAGAAATATTCTTAAATTAAGTTTTGTTTTTATTCTAACAATTTCAACTTCAATTTTCGCTCAAGATGGCGACCCAGAGAAAGGAAAATCTTTATTCAACTCCAATTGTGCTGCTTGTCATAAATTAGACAAGAAGATGACAGGTCCTGCACTTCGTCATGTAGAGCAACGTTTGGCAGATGAACAAGATTTAGATAGAGAGTGGCTAGCAGCTTGGATTCGTAACAGTTCTGGTGTTCTTAAAACTGGAGATGCTTATGCAACTAAAATATATGATGAGTATGGTGGAGCGGCTATGACAGCTTTTCCTCAACTATCAGATGATGACATCAATCATATTTTAGCATATACAGCTCAAGAACCAGCAGTTCCAGCTCAAGTAGCAGGTGCAACTGGAGCAGCAACAACTGCAGAGCCTGGAATATCAAATCAAATAATTCTTGGAGCTTTAGCCTTATTGTTTGTGCTTCTTGCATTGGCTTTATTATTAGTAAGACGTACACTTACTCGTTTTGCTGAAGCTAAAGGTGTAGATGTTTCTGAAACAAAAGGAACTCCAATCTGGAAAGCTTTTGTTCAAAATCAATTTTTAGTATTAGTTACTGCTATCTTCTTATTATTAGCTAGTGGGTATTATTTATATGGTTTTATGATGCAAGTTGGTATAGATCAAGGATACCAACCTGTTCAACCAATTCATTATTCGCATAAAATACATGCAGGAGATAATGGTATCGATTGTAAATACTGTCATTCTTCAGCAAGAGTTAGTAAAACGTCTGGAATTCCATCATTAAATGTCTGTATGAATTGTCATAAGTCAATTTATGAAGTAGCAGAATCTACAGCTACCGAAGAGTATAGCAAAGAATTTTACGATGGCGAAATCCAAAAGCTATATGCAGCTGCTGGATGGAGTGATGCTGACCAAAAATATACAGGAGAAGCGCAACCTGTTAAATGGGTAAGAATACACAATTTGCCAGATTTCGCATATTTTAATCACTCACAACACGTATCTGTTGCAGGAATAGAATGTCAAACATGTCATGGTCCAGTTGAAGAAATGGAAATAGTTTCGCAACATGCTCCATTAACAATGGGATGGTGTATTAACTGTCACAGAGATACAAATGTGAAAGTAAAAGACAATGCTTATTATACTAAAATTCATGAAGAGCTATCTAAAAAGTATGGTGTAGACCAGCTTACAGTAGCTCAAATGGGAGGTTTAGAGTGTGGTAAATGTCATTATTAAAAAAACAAACAAGAAGTAATTCAATTATATAATATGTCATCAAACAAGAAATACTGGAAAAGTGTTGAAGAGCTAAACGAGAATAGCTCTATTGTTGAGACGCTACAACAAAATGAGTTTGTTAAAGAAATTCCTACAGATGAATTTTTAGGTGATAAAGATTCGTTAGAGAGTTCTAAAACAACACGTCGTGATTTCTTAAAATATGTTGGTTTTAGTACTGCTGCTGCATCTCTTGCAGCCTGCGAAGGACCAGTTATTAAATCCATTCCTTATGTAGTGCAACCAGAAGAAATAGTTCCTGGTGTTGCTAACTATTATGCAACAACTATTGCAGATGGTTTTGATTTCGCTAGCGTATTAGTAAAAACTCGTGAAGGTCGTCCAATTAAAATTGAAAACAATACTATGGCATCCACTAATGGTGGAGCAAATGCTAGAGTAAATGCTTCGGTTTTAGGATTGTACGATAGCTTGAGAATGCAAGGTCCAGTTAAAGGAGATAGTTATGTTTCTTGGGAAGATTTAAATGCTGAGGTGAGTCAAAAACTTACAGCTTTAAGTGGTTCTGGAAAACAAATCGTTTTGTTAACCCAAACTTTTGCTAGTCCTTCTACAACAAAATTAATAGCAGAATTCAAACAAAAATATGGTAACGTAAATCATGTGATTTATGATGCTGTATCAGAATCTGCTGCACTTGATGCTTATCAAGCAAAATATAATGAAAGAGGCTTAGCTAATTACGATTTCTCAAAAGCTGAAACAATTGTTTCTGTTGGAGCAGATTTCTTAAGCGATTGGCAAGGAGGAGGATTCGATTCTGGCTATGCAGCTGGACGTGTTCCAAATCATGGGAAAATGTCTCGTCACATTCAGTTTGAGTCTAATATGTCTTTAACTGGTGCTAATGCAGACAAACGTGTGCCATTAACTCCAAGCCAACAAAAATTAGCTTTAGCAAAATTATATAGCGAAGTTGTTGGTGGTTCAGTTTCAGTAGATTTACCAGAACATATATTAGACGCTGTAAGTAAAGCTGCTTCTCAGCTTAAAAAATCTGGAAGTAAAGGCGTTGTAGTTACAGGAATACAAGATGTAAATGCACAAACGGTTGTGTTAGAAATAAATGAATATTTAAATTCTAAAGTTCTTGATGTTTCTACACCAATTAAAACAAGACAAGGAAATGATAAAGCTGTAAATACTTTAGTTGCTGATATGAAAGCTGGTAAAGTTGGAGCAATTATTATGAGTGGTGTTAATCCACTATACACATTACCAAATGCTGTAGATTTTGCTGAAGGATTAGGACAAACAGACTTATCTGTTACGTTCTCTTTAAAAGCAGATGAAACATCTACGCAAACACAATATATTGCAGCAGCACCTCATTACTTAGAATCTTGGGGAGATGTAGAGTTGAAAAAAGGGCATTATGCTTTAATGCAACCAACTATTCGTCCGTTATTCGATACAAAACAATTTCAAGACGCTTTATTAAATTGGACAGGAAACGATGTTTCTTACCATGATTACATCAAGCAAACTTGGAATGAAAATATATTAGGTGGTTCTTCATTTAGTCAAGCATTACACGATGGTGTTTTTGTTTCTGGAACTCAAATGAGTGGATTGAATGGTTCTTCTACAGAGACTATTGAAACTACTACAACTGAAGTATCTGGTGGAAAAGACAGAACTTTAGTTGGAGGTATCATTCACGATGCTGCAGTAGGAGTTGGAATTAAAGAAGAGGATGAGTTAGAACAAGTTACTAGTACATCAACAAGTACAACTGAAAATTCAGGAAATGTAGCTGGATCAACTCTTTCAACTGTATCTGGTATTGATGCTGCAAGAGCATTAGCTTCTTCAACTTCATCTGAAGGCTTAGAGCTTACATTATACACTAAAGTAGGAATGGGAGATGGTCAACAAGCCAATAATCCATGGTTACAAGAATTTCCAGACCCTATTACAAGAACAACTTGGGATAATTATTTAACAGTATCGCAAGCAGATGCAGAACGTTTGGGTATTAAAAACACACATGTAGCTGATGGTGCATTAAACGGAAGTTTAGTTGAACTAACAGTAAATGGTGTCCCAGTAACGATTCCTGCATACATTCAACCTGGGCAAGCAATAGGATCTGTTGGTCTTGCTTTAGGATATGGACGTAAAATGGGCTTAAAGGAAGAAATGCAAACTGGTAAGAATGCCTACCATTTTTACAAAGACTTTAATTCAGTTCAGTCAGATGTTTCTATAAGTGTTGTTGGTGGCGAGCATGAATTTGCTTGTGTGCAATTACACAATACGTTAATGGGTCGTGGAGACATCATTAAAGAAACGTCATTAGAAATATTTAATACGAAAGATAGATCTGTTTGGAACGCTGTTCCAGTAGTATCTTTAAACCACGCTGAAACACCAGTAACGTCTTCTGATGTTGATTTATGGGATGAATTTGATCGTTCAATTGGACATCACTTTAATTTATCTATAGACTTAAATGCGTGTACAGGATGTGGTGCTTGTGTAATAGCCTGTCATGCTGAAAATAACGTTCCAGTTGTTGGTAAAACAGAAGTACGTAGAAGTCGTGACATGCATTGGTTACGTATTGACAGATATTATTCATCTGAAGAATCTTTTGATGGAGATATTACTAAAAAGGAAGATACAAAAGGATTAGCAATTACAACAGCTTTAGGAGAAATGGAGCAAGCTTCAGAAAATCCTCAAGTAGCTTTCCAGCCAGTTATGTGTCAACATTGTAATCATGCACCTTGTGAAACTGTATGCCCTGTGGCAGCAACATCTCATGGTCGTCAAGGTCAAAATCACATGGCATATAACCGTTGTGTAGGTACAAGATATTGTGCAAATAACTGTCCTTATAAAGTGCGTCGTTTTAACTGGTTCTTATACTCACAGAATGATGAGTTTGATTACTACATGAATGATGATTTAGGACGTATGGTATTAAATCCAGATGTTGTTGTTCGTTCTCGTGGAGTTATGGAAAAATGTTCTATGTGTATTCAAAAAACACAAAAAACCATTCTTGATGCTAAGCGTGATGGACGTGAAATTAAAGATGGCGAATTCCAAACAGCATGTTCTTCTGCTTGTAGTAATGGAGCAATGGTATTTGGAGACATCAACGATAAAGACAGTAAAGTTGCAAAACTTTTAGAAGATAATCGTATGTATCACTTATTAGAAAGTATTGGTACTAAGCCTAATGTGCAGTATCATACTAAAGTGAGAAATACAACCGAAGCATAATAAAACGAATTAAGAAAATAATTATAAAAGGATTATGGCGTCTCATTACGAAGCACCTATTAGAAGACCTTTAGTTACAGGCGAAAAATCATACCACGATGTATCTGTGGATGTAGCAAGACCTGTTGAAGGTAAAGCAAACAAATCTTGGTGGATAGTTTTTTCTATAGCACTAGTAGCTTTTCTTTGGGGAATAGGATGTATCATTTACACAATATCAACAGGTATAGGAACTTGGGGTTTAAATAAAACCGTAGGTTGGGCTTGGGATATTACCAATTTCGTTTGGTGGGTTGGTATAGGTCACGCAGGAACATTAATTTCTGCAGTACTTCTACTTTTCCGTCAAAAATGGAGAATGGCAATTAACCGTTCAGCAGAAGCAATGACTATTTTTTCTGTTGTTCAAGCAGGTTTATTTCCTATTATCCACATGGGTCGACCATGGTTAGGATATTGGGTATTACCAATTCCAAACCAATTTGGTTCTTTATGGGTAAACTTTAACTCACCATTACTTTGGGATGTATTTGCAATTTCAACATACCTTTCTGTATCATTAGTTTTCTGGTGGACAGGATTGTTACCTGATTTTGCTATGCTTAGAGATAGAGCTATTAAGCCTTTCCAAAAGAAAATATATTCATTATTAAGTTTCGGATGGTCAGGTCGTGCAAAAGACTGGCAACGTTTCGAAGAAGTATCATTAGTACTTGCTGGTTTAGCAACACCATTAGTACTTTCAGTACATACTATTGTATCATTTGACTTCGCAACGTCTGTAATTCCTGGATGGCATACAACTATATTCCCTCCATACTTTGTTGCTGGAGCTGTATTCTCAGGTTTTGCAATGGTAAACACACTTCTTATTATTATGAGAAAAGTGTGTAACCTTGAAGATTATATTACTGTTCAGCACATCGAATTAATGAACATAGTCATTATGATTACTGGTTCTATAGTTGGTGTAGCTTATATAACAGAGTTATTTATTGCTTGGTATTCTGGTGTAGAATACGAACAATATGCTTTCTTAAACAGAGCAACTGGACCTTACTGGTGGGCATATTGGGCAATGATGTCTTGTAATGTGTTCTCTCCACAGTTTATGTGGTTTAAGAGACTAAGAACAAGTATCATGTTCTCTTTCTTTATATCTATTGTAGTAAATATTGGAATGTGGTTTGAGCGTTTTGTAATTATTGTAACATCATTACACAGAGATTACTTACCATCTTCTTGGACTATGTTCTCACCTACATTTGTAGATATAGGAATCTTTATTGGAACTATTGGATTTTTCTTTGTGTTATTCTTATTATACTCAAGAACATTCCCAGTAATTGCACAAGCAGAAGTGAAAACTATTTTGAAATCTTCTGGTGAGCGTTATAAAAGCATAAGAGAAAGAGGAGATAGTTTAGTTGGTACAGGAGCAGATGAAAGAACTTCTGGAACTAAAGTTAATAAAACTAAAAACGACGAGTAGCATATGGAAACTTCAAAAGTAATTCACGCTATTTATACAGATGATGATGTCTTAATGTCTGCAGTTAAAACCGTAAAGGCTGAAAAACATCATATCGAAGAAATATATACACCTTTTCCAGTTCATGGACTAGACAAGGCTATGGGATTAGCTCCAACACGTATTGCAATTGCATCATTTATGTATGGTTGTGTAGGCCTATGCGTTGCTATTGTGATGATGAATTTTATCATGATATCAGATTGGCCACAAAACATTGGTGGTAAACCAAGTTTTAGTTATATAGAAAATATGCCAGCATTTGTGCCTATTATGTTTGAGCTTACAGTGTTTTTTGCTGCTCACTTAATGGTAATAACATTTTATTTACGTAGTAGAATGTGGCCATTTAAAAAAGCTGAAAATCCAGACCCAAGAACTACAGACGATCATTTCTTGATGGAAATAGCTGTTCATGGAAATGAAAATGAGTTAGAAACTTTACTTAAGGAAACTGGAGCAGTGGAAATTAGATTAATTGAAAAAGAAGAAGCACATTAATATTTTAATATGAAGAGCTTAATAAAAATAACAGTTTTAGCATTAGTACTTGTATCGTTTGTGTCTTGCCAAAATGATTCCAGACCTAACTATCAATTCATGCCAAATATGTATGAATCAGTAGGATATGAAACATACTCAGAATCACATGCTTTTAGAAGTGGTTTTGAAGCGCAGTTGCCAGTAGAAGGAACTGTAGCTAGAGGATATCTACCTTTTGATTATTCAAATACAATTGAAGATTTTAATTTGGCAAAAGTTAACTTAAAAAGCCCATTAGATTCTACTCAAGTAAATTTAGAAGAAGCTAAAGTTTTATACGATATTTATTGTGGAATATGTCATGGTAATAAAGGAGATGGACAAGGACAACTTGTAAAGAGAGAGAAAATACTTGGTATTCCTAAATATGATGACATAGGAAGGGCAATTACCGAAGGTAGTATTTATCATACTATTTATTATGGTAAAAACACGATGGGTTCTTATGCAAACCAATTAAATGAAGATGAACGTTGGCAAGTTGTTGCTTACGTATTAGATTTAAAAGCTAAATTAGAAAAGTAAGAAAGATAAAGATTAATATAGATATGTATACAATCTCAAATAAATTAAAGACATTTTCTATAGCCTTAATAATTTTAGGACTATTAGGCGTAGGATATGGTTTTATGACATCTCATAAATCTTTTGAAGACGTTGAAACCATGTTAGCAGAAGAAACTTCTCATGGTGGAGGTCATGGTGAAGAAGCTAAACCTCATGTTGCAGAAGATGCATCTCATGATGCTGAAGAAAACGAATCACATGGAGAAGGAACTCATGGAGATGCTTCCGAAAGCCATGTTGATGCCCATAAAGAGCACATAGAACATGTACAACATCAAATTGCTAATAGACCTTGGTCAGCATTATATGTAGCTGCATTTTTCTTTTTCATGATATCTTTAGGTGTTTTAGCATTTTATGCTATTCAATTTGCATCGCAATCAGGCTGGTCTCCAGTTCTCTTTAGAGTTATGGAAGGAATAACTTCTTATGTGTTGCCTGGAGGACTTATTGTTTTAGCTATTGCAGTTGCTTCTGGTACTATAGGACATTACAACATTTTTGTTTGGATGGATCCAGATGTAGTAGCTCACGATAAATTAATACAAGCTAAAGCAGGATGGTTAAATATAGTATGGTTTGCAGTAAGAGGCTTAATCTTTATTGCAGGTTGGAGTTTATACAGACATTTTGCACGTAAGTTTACAATAGCTCAAGATAGTTCTAACGACGATAGTTACTTTAAGAAAACCTTCCGTATTTCGGCTGCTTTCTTAGTGTTCTTTATTTATACAGAATCAATTATGTCTTGGGACTGGATTATGAGTGTAGATCCACACTGGTACAGTACGTTATTTGGATGGTATGTTTTTGCTGGTATGGCTGTTAGTGGTATTACAGTAATTGCTTTTATATCACTTTACTTAAAATCTAGAGGACATTTAGAAATAGTAAACGATAGTCACATTCATGATTTAGCAAAATTCATGTTCGGATTCAGTATTTTTTGGGCTTACCTTTGGTTCTCACAATTCATGTTAATTTGGTACGCAAACATTCCAGAAGAGGTTACTTATTTTGTGACTCGTATTGAAGATTATAATGGACTTTTCTTTGGCATGTTAGTATTAAACTTTGTGTTCCCATTCTTAGTGTTAATGAATAGTGACTATAAACGAATTCCTTGGTTTGTAGTTATGGCTGGAATTATTATTTTAGTTGGACATTATATAGATGTTTATGTTATGATTATGCCTGCTACAGTTGGTGATAGATGGACTTTTGGTATTCCAGAATTAAGTTCTATCATGTTATTTGCTGGCTTATTCATATTCATCGTATTTACAGCTTTAACAAAAGCACCATTAATAGTAAAAAGAAATCCATTCTTAAAGGAGAGTGAACATTTCCATTATTAAAAATTAATTAAAGAAGAGAAAAGACAATGACAGCTTTTTTAACAATTATAATAGTACTTTTTGTAGCTGTTGCCATATGGCAAATGGTTAAAATATTTGATTTAGCTCAAATAGGAGAATCAAATAGTCAAATAGCAACAGATAATGATAATAAATTGAATGCATATATGATGCTAATATTTCTAGCATTCATTTATATTATTACCATCGTTTGTTTTGTTAAATGGGGAGATTTACCATTAATGTCAAATTCAGCATCTGAGCATGGTTCAGAAATTGATAATTTGATGATTATCACAATGGTACTTATCTTTGTTGTACAAACAATTACGCAATATATATTACACTATTTTGCCTTTAAATATAGAGGGGAAAAAGGTAAGAAAGCATTATTCTATGCAGATAATAATACACTTGAAGCCATCTGGACTATTATTCCTGTAATTGTATTAGCTGGATTGATAATATATGGTTTATTTACTTGGACAAGTGTTATGAATGTTAATGAAGATAACGATCCTTTAGTTATTGAATTATACGCTCAGCAATTTAACTGGAAAGCTAGATATGGTGGAAATGATAACACTTTGGGTAAAGCTAACGTGAGATTAATTAACTTGGATAACGCTAACATTTTAGGTTTAGATGAATCTGATCCTAATGCTCAAGACGATATTATAACATCAGAATTGCATTTACCAGTTGGGAAACCAGTTTTATTTAAAATGCGTTCGCAAGATGTTTTACACTCAGCTTATATGCCACACTTTAGAGCACAAATGAACTGTGTTCCTGGAATGGTAACCCAATTTGGATTTACTCCAACTGTTACAACTGTGGAGATGAGAGAAACTCAACAGATGAAGGATAAAGTTGCTAACATTAATAAGATAAGAGTAGAAAAAAGCAAAGAATTGGCAGCTAAAGGAGAAGCGGCTTTAGATCCTTACGAATTTGATTATTTATTATTATGTAATAAAATTTGTGGGAAATCACATTATAACATGCAAATGAATATCATTGTTGAGACTCAAGAAGAGTACGACGCATGGATAAAAGAACAAAAAGAATTTAAAAATTCTTTAATTAAGTAATTAAGAAACGGTTTAAAAAGTATATAATAGATTATGTCAACACACGCAGATACTCACGCACACGAAGACGATCACGGACATCATCATAAAGAAACATTTGTGACTAAATACATCTTTAGTCAGGATCATAAAATGATATCTAAACAGTATCTTATTACAGGTACTATAATGGGTGTTATTGGTGTTTTAATGTCCATTATGTTTCGTATGCAAATTGCATGGCCAGAAGAACCAAATGTGTTATTTGAAGCATTATTAGGTAAATGGGCACCTGGAGGTGTTATGGATGCTGATATTTATTTAGCATTAGTAACAATTCACGGAACCATCATGGTATTCTTTGTTTTAACGGCTGGATTAAGTGGAACATTTAGTAATCTTTTAATCCCGTTGCAAATTGGTGCACGAGATATGGCATCTGGATTTCTAAATATGATCTCATATTGGTTATTCTTCCTTTCTAGTGTTATCATGGTTATCTCTTTATTTGTGGAAGCTGGTCCAGCTGCTGCAGGTTGGACAATCTATCCTCCTTTAAGCGCCTTACCAATGGCTCAAGGTGGTTCTGGAATGGGTATGACTTTATGGCTTGTATCTATGGCAATTTTTATTGCTTCATCATTATTAGGATCTTTAAATTATATTGTTACAATAATAAACTTAAGAACTAAAGGAATGTCTATGACTAGGCTTCCTCTTACCATCTGGGCATTTTTTGTAACTGCGATAATTGGTGTAGTTTCTTTCCCAGTCTTATTATCTGCAGCCTTATTATTAATAATGGATAGAAGTTTTGGAACTTCATTCTTTTTGTCAGATATATTTATTCAAGGAGAAGTATTACATTATCAAGGTGGGTCTCCAGTTTTATTTGAACACTTATTTTGGTTCTTAGGGCATCCAGAAGTTTATATTGTAATATTACCAGCAATGGGAATTGTTTCAGAAATTATGGCATCAAATTCACGCAAGCCTATTTTTGGATATCGTGCAATGATTGCTTCAATTTTAGCCATAGCATTCTTGTCAACTATTGTTTGGGGTCACCACATGTTTATCTCTGGGATGAATCCATTCTTAGGATCTGTATTTACATTTACTACCTTATTAATTGCAATTCCATCAGCTGTAAAATCCTTTAACTGGATAACGACTATTTGGAAAGGAAATATACAAATGAATACAGCCATGCTGTTTTCAATTGGTTTTGTTTCTACTTTCATAACAGGTGGTTTAACAGGAATTATAATGGGAGATAGTGCATTAGATATTAATATTCACGATACTTATTTCATCGTAGCACACTTTCACTTAGTAATGGGTATTTCTGCACTCTATGGAATGTTCGCAGGTATTTACCATTGGTATCCAAAAATGTTTGGTAGAATGATGAATAAGAATTTAGGGTACATTCACTTTTGGGTAACAGCCATTTGTGCTTATGGTGTATTCTTCCCAATGCATTTTATTGGAATGGCAGGATTACCAAGACGTTATTATACAAATTCGAATTTCCCATTATTCGATGATTTAGCAAATGTTAATGTAGTAATTACAATATTTGCAATTATTGGTGGTGTTTTTCAGATAGTATTTTTATATAATTTCTTTGGTAGTATTTTCTTTGGAAAAAAAGCATCTCAAAACCCTTGGAGATCGACAACTTTAGAATGGACAGCCCCTGTAAAGCATATGCATGGAAACTGGCCAGGAGAAATACCTCATGTATACCGTTGGGCTTATGATTATAGTAAACCAGGACATGACGTCGATTTTGTTCCTCAAAATGTACCTTTAAAAGAAGGAGAAGAAGAACTTCAGCATTAATTAAAAAATCTTTATATAATACAACAAAAGCCTTTCTATTTTAGAAAGGCTTTTTGTTTATATTTGTGATATATGAATGATAATTTAGATCCAACAAGTGAGAATTTTACACCAGAAGAACTGGATGTTGAAAAAAAGTTAAGACCCTTATCTTTTGAAGATTTTACTGGTCAAGATCAAGTGTTGGAAAATCTTCAAATATTTGTTCAAGCTGCAAATCAAAGAGATGAAGCTTTAGATCACACATTATTTCATGGGCCTCCTGGACTAGGTAAAACTACTTTAGCTCATATTTTAGCAAGTGAGCTTGAGGTTGGTATAAAAGTGACTTCAGGACCTGTTTTAGATAAGCCTGGAGACCTTGCAGGACTACTTACAAATCTTGAAGAAAGAGATGTTCTATTTATAGATGAAATCCATCGATTAAGTCCCATAGTAGAAGAGTATTTATACTCAGCAATGGAAGACTATAAAATAGATATCATGATTGAGTCAGGACCAAATGCTAGAACCGTTCAGATAAATTTAAACCCATTTACTTTAGTTGGAGCAACAACTAGATCTGGATTATTGACAGCTCCAATGAGAGCTCGTTTTGGTATTCAAAGTCGTCTACAATATTATAATACAGAATTACTAACCACTATAGTGCAAAGAAGTTCGACTATTCTAAACGTTCCAATCTCTATGGAAGCTGCTGTAGAAATTGCTGGAAGAAGTAGAGGAACACCTCGTATTGCAAATGCATTATTACGTCGTGTTCGAGATTTTGCCCAAATAAAAGGTAATGGAAGTATCGATATTAAAATCGCAAGATTTTCATTAGAAGCTCTACATGTAGATGCACATGGTTTAGATGAAATGGACAATAAAATTCTAACAACTCTTATAGAAAAATTTAAAGGAGGACCAGTTGGTATAACAACTTTAGCAACTGCAGTAAGTGAAAGTGCAGAAACTATTGAAGAAGTATATGAGCCGTTTTTAATTCAGCAAGGCTTTATTATGCGAACACCTAGAGGACGTGAAGTTACTGAGCTTGCCTATAAACATCTTGGAAAAATAAAAGGACCAACACAAGGAGGATTGTTTTAGAATGAAATATCATTCTGAGTAAAGAGAAGAAACTCAAAAATGAGCTTAAAGCAAAAACATACAGAATTAATTAAAACCGAAGCCAAACGCCTCGGTTTTTTGTCTTGTGGGATAAGTAAAGCACAATTTTTAGAAGAAGAAGCTCCTAGATTAGAAAAATGGCTTAATAAAAATATGCATGGAGAGATGCAGTATATGGAAAATCATTTTGATAAGCGCTTAGATCCAACAAAACTGGTAGATAATTCTAAATCTATAATTTCCTTATTACTTAATTATTATCCAAACCAAGAACAAACAGCAAACAGCTATAAGCTATCTAAGTACGCTTATGGAACAGATTATCATTTCATAATAAAAGACAAGCTAAAATCACTTCTGCATTTTATTCAAGATGAAATAGGAGAGGTTCAAGGTCGAGCTTTTGTAGATTCAGCTCCTGTTTTAGATAAGGCTTGGGCTGCAAAATCCGGTTTGGGCTGGATAGGGAAGCATAGTAATTTATTGACTCAACAAGTTGGTTCTTTTTATTTTATTGCTGAACTAATTATCGATTTGGAATTGGAATACGATTCAATTACTACAGACCATTGCGGAACTTGCACTGCCTGTATTGATGCTTGTCCAACAGAAGCTATTACAGAACCTTATGTGGTAGATGGAAGTAAATGTATTTCTTATTTTACCATTGAATTAAAGGAGAATCTTCCAACAGAATTTAAAGGCAAATTTGACGACTGGATCTTTGGTTGCGATGTATGCCAAGATGTATGCCCATGGAACCGTTTTTCCAAACCTCATAATGAGCCATTATTCAATCCTCACCCAGAATTATTGTCCATGACCAAGGAAGATTGGGAAGAAATTACTGAAGATACCTTTAAAAAAGTGTTCCAAAAATCAGCAGTAAAACGCACGAAATATTCAGGGTTAAAACGAAATATCAATTTCTTAAAAGATTAGGCTTTAAGTATTAGTATTGTTACATTTGTTAGTTAAAATTTTTTATAAAAGAAGCTTTAATTAATAGCAAATATGAGCAAACAAAGTAAACGTCGTGAAGCCCTAGTATATCATGCCAAACCAACTCCAGGTAAAATTCAAGTCATCCCAACAAAAAAGTATGCATCACAAAGAGATTTATCTTTAGCCTATTCTCCTGGCGTTGCTGAACCTTGTTTAGAAATTGCAAAAGATGTAGATAGCGTTTATAAATATACAGCAAAAGGAAATCTAGTTGCAGTAATATCAAATGGTACAGCCGTTTTAGGATTGGGTAATATTGGGCCAGAAGCTTCTAAACCAGTTATGGAAGGTAAGGGTTTACTTTTTAAAATATTTGCAGATATTGATGTATTCGATATAGAAGTAAATACTGAAAATATTGAAGAATTTATTCAAACTGTAAAAATGATTTCACCAACTTTTGGTGGTATCAATTTAGAAGATATTAAAGCTCCTGAAGCTTTTGAGATTGAAAGAAGGCTTAAAGAAGAATTGGACATTCCAGTCATGCACGACGATCAGCATGGCACTGCAATTATTTCTGCTGCAGCTTTGTTAAATGCCGTAGAACTTTCAAAAAAGAAAATTAAAGATGTTAGAATAGTAGTTAGTGGAGCAGGAGCCGCAGCAATTTCTTGCACAAGATTATATATGGCATTAGGAGCAGACAGGAATAATATTGTAATGCTCGATAGTAAAGGAGTTATCAGGCAAGATAGAGCTGACCTTTCAATAGAGAAAGCTGAATTTGCTACAAGTAGAAAAATAGATACTCTTGAAGAAGCTATGAATCATGCAGATGTCTTTATTGGGCTTTCTAAACCAGATGTTTTAACACCAGATATGCTGTTGTCAATGGCCAAAAACCCTATTGTTTTTGCGATGGCCAACCCAGATCCTGAGATTGAATACAATTTGGCAATTGCAACCAGAAAAGATATTATTATGGCAACTGGTCGTTCAGACCATCCAAACCAAGTAAATAATGTGCTAGGATTCCCATTTATTTTTAGAGGTGCTTTAGATGTAAGAGCAACTAAAATTAATGAGGCTATGAAAATGGCAGCAGTAAAAGCTTTGGCTAAGTTAGCTAAAGAGCCTGTGCCAGAACAAGTAAATATTGCCTATGGAGAAACAAGATTAACTTTTGGAAAAGAATATATTATTCCTAAGCCATTCGACCCAAGGTTAATTGCTGAAGTTCCACCAGCAGTTGCAAAAGCTGCTATGGAAAGTGGTGTTTCTAAAGAACCAATTGAGAATTGGGAAAAATATAAAGATGATCTTTTAGAACGGTTAGGCTCAGATAATAAAATAGTTAGGTTGTTACTTAATAGAGCTAAATTAAGCCCGAAACGTGTTGTTTTTGCAGAAGCAGACCATTTAGATGTGTTAAAAGCTGCTCAAATTGTTTATGATGATGGTATTGCAATTCCAATTCTGTTAGGAAGAAGAGAGACAATTGAAAAATTAAAAGAAGAAATTGAGTTCGATGCAGATGTTGAAATAATAGACCCAAAATCAGACGAAGAAGAAACAAGAAAAAATAAATATGCAGAAGTCTATTGGAAACAACGCAAGAGAAGAGGTGTAACTTTTTATTCTGCTCAAAATATCATGAGAGAGCGTAATTATTTTGCAGCTATGATGGTTAACGAAGGAGATGCAGATGCAATGATTTCAGGATTTTCAAGAAGTTATCCATCTGTTGTAAAACCAGTGTTAGAGCTTATTGGCTTAGCGCAAGATTCTACTAGAATAGCAACTACAAATGTCATGATGACCAAACGTGGACCAATGTTTTTAAGTGATACAGCTATTAATATTAATCCCACAGCAGCAGATTTAACTAAAATTGCTCAAATGACAGCTGGAGTTGTAAAGATGTTTGGGATGGAGCCAGTTATGGCAATGATTTCTTATTCAAATTTTGGTTCTTCAAAAAATCAAACAGCAACCAAAGTACGTGAAGCAGTAAATTATTTGCATAGAAGACACCCTAATTTATTAGTCGATGGGGAACTTCAGGCAGATTTTGCATTAAATAGAGAGATGCTTCAAGACATATTTCCGTTCTCTAAATTGGCTGGAAAAAAAGTAAATACGCTAATTTTTCCAAATCTAGAATCAGCAAACATTACCTATAAACTTTTAAAGGAGCTTAATAATGCCGATTCAATTGGACCTATTATGATGGGACTAAGAAAACCTGTTCATATTCTGCAATTAGATGCTAGTGTTGATGAAATTGTTAATATGACAGCTATTGCTGTAATAGATGCACAACAAAAAGAAAAAAAAGAACTTGAAATTAAAGCAGTATTAGAGAAATAAACGGCTGTATTATGTGAATAATTTTATTACATTTGAGAGATTATTAAAGTTTTGTTAATGATTACACATATTCAAGGAAAACTTGTCGAGAAAAATCCAACCGATGTTGTTATAGATTGTAATGGTGTCGGCTATTTATTAAATATCTCTTTGCATACTTACTCGCAAATTCCAAACCAAGAAAATTTAAAATTATATACGCATCTTCAGGTAAAAGAAGATTCACATACATTATTTGGATTTTCTTCAATTGCCGAAAGAGAAATTTTTAGATTATTGATTTCTGTAAGTGGTGTTGGAGCAAGCATTGCAAGAACTATGTTGTCATCTTTAACACCCAAACAAGTAAGGGAAGGAATAGCTGTTGGAGATGTTGCTTTAATACAATCCATAAAAGGTATTGGAGCCAAGACAGCTCAACGAGTAATTTTGGATTTAAAAGATAAAATTTTGAAAGTATATGATATTGACGAACTTTCAACTATTAAAAGCAATACAAATAAAGATGAAGCGTTATCTGCCTTAGAAGTTCTTGGGTTTAATAAAAAACAATCCGAGCGTTTAGTAGATAAAATTATATCTAATCAACCAGATTCAAGTTTAGAATTTATAATTAAAGAAGCTTTAAAAAATTTATAAAAGATTTGAGTACAACCAACTATACTAATACAATTCAAACCAAACATTATCTATTATTAGGCGTATTTATGCTTTTTAGCATGTATTCCTTCTCTCAAATAACTCCTACAGAGCAAGATAGTACTAGTACAGGTTATAATTTAGGTAATTTAGATATGCCTAACCCTAATAGTATAGAATCTAAATATACTTACGACCCTCTAACCGATAGATATATTTACACTGAAACTGTTGGTAATTTTAATATTAACTATCCAATTATTTTAACTCCTGAAGAATTTAGAGAGTTAGTAATTCAAGAAAGTTTAAAAGAGTATTACAAGCAGAAAATTGATGCTTTCGATGGGAAAAAAGAAGGGACAGAAGAAGAGCAGAAAAATTTATTGCCCGAATTTTACGTTAGGTCTGGATTGTTTGAATCCATTTTTGGAGGCAACACAATTAATGTCGTACCACAAGGATCCGTAGAAATGGATTTAGGTGTTTTGTTTACTAAACAAGATAATCCAACTTTTTCACCACAAAATAGAAGTAACTTCACTTTCGATTTTGACCAACGTATTAGTTTAAGTTTATTAGGTAAAGTAGGAACTAGGTTACAGGTAACAGCAAATTACGATACCGAATCTACATTCGACTTCCAAAATCTTATTAAATTAGAATACACACCAACAGAAGACGATATTATCCAGAAAATTGAAGTAGGTAATGTTAGCATGCCTTTAAATAGTTCGTTAATAACTGGAGCTCAAAGTTTATTTGGTGTAAAAGCAGAATTACAATTTGGTAAAACGACCATTACAGGAGTTTTTTCTGAACAGAAATCAGATAGAACAACAGTTATTGCTCAAGGTGGAGGAACACTAGAAGAATTTGACTTTTTTGCTAGAGAATATGACGAGAACAGACACTATTTCTTAGCTCATTATTTTAGAGATAATTATGATAGTAGTATAGAAAACTACCCATTTATTAACAATAATATTCAAATTACTAGAATTGAAGTATGGGTTACAAATAGGAGTAATAGTACAGAAAATGTTAGAAATGTAGTAGCATTACAAGATTTAGGAGAATCTAATCCAGATCCGAATGAAAATAATATGGTATTACAGCCATTACCACCTGGATTTGTTAATGCTGGACCAAATGCTTATCCAAATAATGGAAATAACGATTTCGATCCAACTCAAATTGGATCAAGTTCTGTTTTAAATGAGCAAATTAGAGATATAGCAACTGTACAACAAGGTTTTGGAGCAGTGTCTAACTCGGTTAGTGAGGGTTCAGATTATGCTAAACTTGAAAACGCTAGAAAACTTCAACAAGGGCAAGAATATACTTTAGATACACAACTTGGTTATATCTCATTAAACCAAAGATTAAATAATGATGAAGTGTTAGCCGTTGCATACCAATATACAGTTGGTGGACAAGTATACCAAGTAGGTGAATTTGCTAACGACGGACTAGACGCTACAGGAGTAAATACAAATCCTGGAGGAATTACAACAGTTACAAACAACAATTTAGTATTAAAATTATTGAAGAGTCCTATTACAAATGTAGAACAACCTATTTGGGACTTAATGATGAAAAACATCTATAATACTGGAGCATATCAATTAAGTCAAGAAGATTTTAAATTAAATATTTTCTATAACGAAGCTTCATTATTAAATTTTATTTCTCCAGCAGATGGAAATTCTTTTGGTGTTGATATTAATGGAAACCCTATTACGCCATCCACACCTCCTGAAGATCTAATTCAGAATACAACCTTACTACGATTATTTAATTTAGATAGGTTGAATTTTAATGGAGATCCACAAGCAAATGGAGATGGGTTTTTCGATTTTGTTCCGGGAATAACAGTTATTCCTCAAAATGGAAAAATAATCTTTACTAAAGTAGAACCATTTGGAGAATACTTATTCGACAAACTATCAACTGGAGGAGAAGATTATAATAATGACTTGACTTATAACGATAATCAAAACAAATATGTTTATGATATTCTGTATAAGGAAACCAAAACAGCGGCATTAGAAGCAGCAGATAAAAATAAATTCAAAATAAAAGGACGATATAAAGCTTCTGGTGGTGGAGATGGAATTCCTATTGGAGCTTTTAATGTGCCAAGAGGTTCTGTGCAGGTAACTGCAGGAGGTAGAACTTTAGTCGAAGGAATAGATTACACAGTTAATTACCAACAAGGTACTGTGCAAATTCTTGATGAAGCTTTAAAAGCATCAAATACACCAATACAAGTTACTACTGAAAACAATGCTGTTTTTGGTCAGCAAACAAAACGTTTTACAGGTATTAATGTAGATCATAAGTTTAATGAAAACTTTGTTATAGGTGCCACTTGGTTGCATTTAAATGAAAGACCGATTACGCAAAAAGCAAACTATGACCAAGAGCCGATTAATAACCATATTTTTGGATTACATGGAAACTACTCAACCGAAGTTCCATTCTTTACGCGATTAGTAAATAAATTACCTAATATAGATACAGATGCACCTTCTAATCTTTCTGTAAGTGGGGAATTTGCATATTTAGCACCTGGATCACCTAAAGGAACAGATTTTAATGGAGAAGCAACGTCTTATATTGATGATTTTGAAGGCTCACAAAATGCTATTGATTTAAAGTCACCTCAATCATGGTACATTTCAAGTAGACCACGAGGCATTAATTCTAATAATGATGATGTTAATGGAATTGAGCAAGGTTATAATCGTGCCTTACTAAACTGGTATAATATTGACCCTATTTTTTATGGCAGCCAAAGTCCTAGTGGAATTTCAGATGATGATATTTCAGATCTATACACAAGTCGTGTTTTTATTCAAGAATTATTTCCAAATCAAGATGTTGCTCAAGGGCAAACAACTGTAGTTAACACATTAGATTTAGCATTTTATCCAGAAGAGAGAGGACCATATAACTTTCAGCCTAACAATGTAGATCCATCAACAAATACCTTAACAGTTCCTCAAGATAGTTGGGCAGGAATAACAAGACAGTTAACGTCAACAGATTTCGAACAGGCAAACGTAGAATATATTGAATTTTGGTTACAGGATCCATATCAAGATAATCCAACAAATCCAGGAGGAAAACTAGTTTTCAACTTAGGTAATATTTCAGAAGATGTTATTAAAGATGGTAGAAAATTATATGAAAATGGTTTACCAGCAGATGGAAATGTTATTGGTGTTTTACCAATATCTCCATCATGGGAAACTGTATATCCTCAAAACCAATCATTAATTTATGCCTTTGATACTGCAGGAGATGAACGTGCAAATCAAGATGTTGGTTACGATGGTTATGATGATTCTGAAGAGGCACAAATTTTTTCAGATTACTCTGGATTATCAGATCCAGCAAACGATAACTATTCATATTTCTTAAATGCAGAAGGTGATATTTTTGATCGTTACAAAAGATATAATGGTGTAGATGGTAACTCTCCTGATACGTTTTCAGATACAGATAGAGGTTCAACAACACAGCCAGATGTAGAAGATATAAATCGAGATAACACCATGAATACCATTGATAGTTATTTTGAATATGAACTAGACTTAACGCCTGCCACATTAAATGAAAACAATCCATATATTGTTGATATTAAAGATGATGAGGCAAGAGAATTACCAAATGGGCAAACTGTAATACCTAGATGGATTCAATTTAGAATCCCAGTGTCTGAATTTACAGATGCAATTGGAGGAATTTCAGATTTAAGATCTGTACGTTTTTCAAGAATGTATTTAAAAGAATTTTCAGAAAAAACCGTTTTTCGTTTTGGTACGCTAGATCTTGTTAGAAGTGATTGGAGAAGATACACTTTAACTTTAGATGAAGATGAAGGTGATCCTAGTTTAGATAATACAGAGTTTAGTGTTGGTATTATTGGAACTATTGAAAACGATGGTACATATGTTTCTCCTCCAGGAGTAGATCCTGAAGAGTTTTATAATAACAATACAGTAATCAGACAGAATGAACAATCTTTAGTTTTAGATGTTTGCGATTTAGAATCTCATGATGCTAGAGCTGTTTACAAAAACATTAATATAGATATGCGTCAGTATAAACGATTAAGAATGTTTATGCATGCCCAAGAAGGAGAGATTCCTGGACTAAACGACGAAGATCTTGTTGGTTATATTAGAATGGGTAACGATTTAACTCAGAACTACTACCAAATAGAAGTGCCTTTAAAAGTAAGTGAAGGAACAAGTAGAGAATTATTATGGCCAGAAGAGAATGAAATAAATCTACCATTAGAATTACTTCAAAATATAAAATCCGAAGCCATAAGTAATGGCGCTATTAGTAGTCCTACTCCAACATTTTATGATGTTATTGATGATGTTTTAAGCGAAAATCCTGTCCCAGAATATTCACCTTACACATTAGGCCAACAGCGTATAGGTATTATTGGTAATCCAAATTTTGGGGATATTAGAACCTTAATGGTTGGTGTTAAAAACGCAGCTGCAACAGATAAATGTGCCGTGTTATGGTTTAATGAGCTTCGTATATCTGATATGGATAACGAAGGTGGTTGGGCAGCCATTTTAAGCGCTGATACAAATTTTGCAGATTTTGCTAATGTTAGTGCTACTGGAAGAAAAAGCACAACTGGTTTTGGCTCAATAGAACAAGGACCAAATCAAAGAAGTAGAGAAGATGTAGAACAATACGATGTAGTTACTAATGTAAATGTAGGTCAACTTTTACCAGAAAAATGGGGTATACAAATTCCATTTAATTATGGTCAAGGAGAAGAAATGATTACACCTAAATACGATGAGTTCTATAAAGATTTAACTTTAGAATCTAGAATAGATGCAGCAGATACTAACGAAGAGAAAGATGTCATATTAGAGCAGTCTGAAAACTACACAAAAAGAAGAAGCATTAACTTTATTGGAGTTAGGAAAATTAAAACCGGAGATTCCAAGCCTAGATTTTACGATGTAGAAAATTTAACCTTCAATTACTCGTATAATAAAATTAAACATAGAGATTTTGAAATAGAAAATTCTATTGACCAAAATGTAAGAGCTGGAGTAAATTATGCTTATAATTTTCAACCAGTATCTATTGAGCCTTTTAAGAAAAACGATTCATTATTTACTCATGAGTATTTAAAACTACTAAAGGATTTTAATTTTAACCCTTTGCCTTCAAGCTTTACCGTTAATACAAATATTAATCGTCAGTTTAATCAACAAAAGTTCAGGGAAATAGATTTAACAGGAGACAATATTGGACTGGAAGAGTTTTATAGAAGAAATTATGCATTCGATTACCAATACACTATTAATTATAATTTAACAAAGTCTCTACAATTAAATCTTACAGCATCAAACAATAACATTGTAAGGAATTATTTTAAAGATGGCATTATAAATGGAGAACAAGACCCAACTTTAGACGTTTGGGATGGATTTTTCGATTTTGGAGATCCAAATAGACAGTTTCAACAATTAGGAGTTAATTACGATATACCAATTGATAAAATACCAGCATTGAGTTTTATTGATGCAACCTATTCTTATAGTGGTGATTTTCAATGGCAAAAAGGCTCAGATTTATTTGGAAATTTAGAGGTAGATGGAGTTACATACGATTTAGGTAATGCAATTTCTAATGCCAATAGACACAATATTAATTCTACTTTAAACATGAATAAGCTCTATAATTATATAGGACTTAAAAAGAAAACAACTAGAAGAAGAGCTACGCCAAGAACACCAACTGGACTAGATGATAAATCTGGAGGTAAAGACGAAAAATCTAGTGGTAAGAATGATAAATCTAGTGGTAAGAATGATAAGTCTGGTGGAAAGAACGCAACAAATAGCTCTTCTAAAGTTAAAAATGGTGGACAGAAATTAGCTAATGCTGGAATTGATATCCTTACAAGTGTAAAAAGAGTACAGATAAATTATGCTGAAACTAACGGAACGTATTTACCAGGTTATCTAAGGACACCTGGATTTATAGGTACTTTAAAACCTACTGTTGGTTTTACATTTGGTAGCCAAAGGGATGTTAGAGATTTAGCTGCAAGAAATGGTTGGTTAACAGTTTATCCGGAGTTTAATGAGCAATACACATCTGTAAAAACAGAACAGTTAGATTATGCAGTTAATATAGAGCCATTAAACGATTTAAAAATAGATTTAGTAGGCACAAGATTATATGCTCAGAATTATACTGAAAACTATAGAATAAATGATTATGGTAATGGTTACGAATACGAATCTCTAACACCAAATACCTTTGGTAATTTTACCATTTCAACCATCTTAATAAATACAGCGTTTGGTAAAAGCGATGAAGTACAATCTGCTGCTTTTGATGATTTTAGAGCAAACAGATTAGAAGTTGCAAACAGATTAGCTGAAGAACATTATGGAAGTACTACATACCCTGTAGATGCTGAAGGTTATCCTGTTGGTTACGGAAAAAACAATCAAGCTGTCTTACTACCATCATTTCTAGCTGCATATAAGGGCAAGGAAGCCAGTGGAATTTCATTATCAGCAATTAGCGATTTTCCAATTCCTAACTGGGATTTAAAATATACTGGATTAATGAATTTTAAATGGTTTAAAAAACGATTTAAGCGTTTCTCTTTAATTCATGGGTATCGTGCCAATTACACGATTAATCAATTCAGGACAAATTTAGATTACGATCCGCAAGATCCTGAAGAATTAGATCAAGGAGGTAACTTTAAAAATGAAAATATCTATAGTAATATAAACTTAACAGAAATGTTTAGTCCATTAATTCGAATAGATATGGAGATGAAAAATTCTGTTAAGATTTTAGCCGAAATTAAAAAAGACAGACTACTTTCATTAAGTTTCGATAATAATTTAATGACCGAAATTCAAGGAAATGAATACATAATTGGGTTAGGATATAGAATTAAAGATGTTAGAATTAAATCTAAATTGGCTGGTCCTAAGAAAAGGATTGTTAGTGATTTAAATATGAAAGCAGATTTAGCTTATAGAAGAAACGAGACTATAATAAGATACCTAGATATTGAAAATAATCAAATTACATCAGGGCAAACTATTTGGTCTGGAAAATTCACTGCAGATTATTCTTTTAGTAAGAATCTTACAGGAATTTTCTATTTCGATTACATGTTTTCTGAGTATGCTATTTCTACAGCCTATCCACAAACAACCATTCGTGCAGGAATTACTTTAAGATATATTTTTGGTAATTAATAAAATCTGTTTGATATTAAAAATTGAATAAATACATTTGCGAAAATAAACACATAATATAATGAATATTCCATCAAATTTAAAGTATACAAAAGATCACGAATGGATTAAAATAGAAGACGATATTGCAACTATTGGAATCACAGATTTTGCTCAAGGAGAACTTGGAGATATCGTTTATGTAGAAGTTGAAACTGTAGATGAAACCCTAGATGCAGAAGAGATTTTTGGTACAGTTGAAGCTGTTAAAACAGTTTCAGATTTATTTCTTCCTCTTTCTGGAGAAATTATAGAGTTTAACGAATCTCTAGAAGGAGAGCCAGAAAAAGTAAATACCGATCCTTATGGAGACGGTTGGATGATTAAATTGAAATGTTCAGACCTTTCACAAGTCGATAATTTGATGTCTGCTGAAGACTATAAAGAACTTGTTGGTGCTTAAAAACAAAGCATTATTACTATCAATATTATATACTTTAGCCTTAACGGTATTAAGTTTAATAAAGCTAGATTTAGATGATGTTGAAGAAAACATACCTTCATTTAGCGATAAAATATTTCATTTTTTAGCATACGTTATTTTTACTTGGCTTTGGTTTAATGCTTTTTTTTATCATTTTAATTTCAATAAAATTAAAAGTATTCTACTTAGTATATTAGTGTCAGTAACATTTGGTATAGTTATTGAAGTATTACAACATCTAATTACAACAACTAGAGGTTTCGACATATTAGATATTTTTGCAAACATTCTAGGAGTAATAATTTCAGCTATCTTAATAAACAACTATATTAAAATAGAAGTTAAAAAATATTAATCGTTTGCTTTTTTGCCAAATAATTGGTTATTTTAGCAATCAGGTAAAATTTAAAATCATGGAACAGAAAAAAAATCCTCAAGCTAACGTAGGTAGAAACAGTGGTCTGTATTTTGCAGTTGGTTTAGCACTAATGTTATTTATAACTAATTATGCAATTAATTATAAGACGTATGACAAGTCTGCAATAGATATTGGACTATTAAACATGGATGATGAATTTGATGAAGAAATTCCAATTACCGAGCAATTACAAACACCACCTCCACCACCACCACCACCTGCAGCACCAGAAGTTATTGAAGTTGTAGAAGACGAGGAAGAAGTTGAAGAAACTGTTATTGAATCTACAGAAACAAATCAAGAAGAAGAAATTGTTGAAGTAGAAGAAGTAGAGGTAGAAGAAGTAGAAGAAGATTTAGAGGTTCCATTTGCGGTTATCGAAAATGTACCAGTTTTTCCAGGCTGTGAAAGTGGTAACAATGATGCTAAAAAAGCTTGTATGAATGAAAAACTGCAAAAATTTATTCAGAAAAAATTTAATACAGATTTAGCTGGTGATTTAGGACTAAGTGGAATTCAAAAAATTAGTGTTTTCTTTAAAATTGATAAAACTGGTGAAATTGTAGATGTAAAAGCTAGAGCGCCACATCCAAGACTTGAGCAAGAAGCTAAAAGAGTAGTAAACTTATTGCCTAAAATGAAACCAGGAAAACAACGTGGAAGAGCAGTAAGAGTACCTTACTACTTGCCTATTAAATTCCAGGTACAGAACTAAGAGTTTTAGTATTTTTAAAAATATATAAAATCCCGTTACAGCAATTGTAACGGGATTTTTTTTGGTATGCTTATTGATATTTTATCATAATATTAACTTCTAAATTTTATTATTATGATTTTTATTAAAAAAAATCGCGAGCTCATTCGGAAAAATGAGACTAACGCGACAAAATCTCAAAAGCATGAAGTAAATCTACAAAAAAACTCAAGCTTTTACTTTCAAGTAGGTTTAATTATTTGCCTACTTATTACTTATACACTTTTTGAAATTTCATTTAAAACAAATGAGATTGCTGTTGCTGATTTTCCAGAATTGCAAGAAGATGATATATTTGTTTACAATGTTCCAATTAAAATTTTCGAGGATATTAAGCAAATAGAAAAAAAGAAAAGCAAACCTGTGGTTTTAAATAATCCAGCGATTACAGATGATGATAGTTCAATAGCTGAGACACCAAATGTGGTTTTGGAGCCAACGACTAACGAACCTCCTATAGATCCTGGTGAAATTATTTTAGAAGAGAACCCAGACATTCTAACTCCAATAAATATTATGGCTGTAGAGCAAGTTCCAATTTTTCCAGGTTGCGAAGATGCTATAACTAATGAAGCTAGAAGACAATGTATGTCTGATAAAATTGCAACTCATATTAAGAAAAAATTTAATGCAGATATTGCAAGTGACATGGGTTTAAAAGGAGAACAAAAAATTTATGTGATGTTTAAAATTGATAAGCAAGGTTATGTAAAAGATATTAAAACAAAATCTGATTATAGCCCGTTAGATAAAGAAGCAGAACGTGTTATTGGGAAATTACCTCAAATGACACCTGGTAAGCAAAAGGATAAAAATGTTGAAGTTGTTTACAGCATACCTATTAAATTTCATGTAATAAATTAATGTTTGAAATATTTAAAATTTAAAAGCCGTTATCATCTTTGTTAACGGCTTTTTTTCATGCTATCATTATTAAAAAAATAGTATCTTTCAGCACAAATAAAAACACGCCTTTTAGATATGAAGAAATTCTTCGTAATTATTTTTTTACTTGTTACATGTCATTTTTATGCTCAAAATGATTTTTTATACGAAAAACCACCTGTTTTTTCAGAATGTAAAAATGTCGACTTAGAACTTTTACAAAAGTGCTTCGATAATCAAATTTTCTCTCATGTATTTAACACATTTAAAGTTCCAGAAATTGTTTCCAACGATAATTATAATGGAGATGTAGTTGTACTTTTTGAGGTTGATAAAGAAGGCGATTTTAGGGTTATATATGTCGATGCAACTTATCAAGAATTAAAAGATGAAGCCAAAAGTGTTTTTGAAGAATTACCAAAAATAAAACCAGGAACTTATAATGGCAAAACAACCTACAAACAATATTCTATAGCTATAAAAATCCCTTTAGTAAATCAAGCAGTAGAAACAAAAGATTTATCAAAAGACGAAGATCCAAATATTGATAAAGAATTAACTGAATTAGAAAATGCAGCTAAAAAAGAATATGATAGTGTAAATTTAAAGTTAGTGCCTTTTTCAAATAAAGAATATAAAAGTCAGCTAAACATTCCATTTACACATAGCAATTATTCAAAATTCGATAGAAGTATTAATTTAGTTGGAACAAATAGCCATACAGCATCTAAGCCTTATATGTACGAAGATGTTTCAGCATATTATAATTTTCAAGCAGAAATAGATACTCTTGCAAAAGATGCTAGTACGTTTGCAGGAAGAAAATTATGGAATGAAAGACTAGTTAGAGTTGAAGGTAAAGACTATTGGTTTACAATAGATCCTATTTTTGATTTTGAAGTAGGAAAAGATACAGAAGCAGAATTTTCAAATACATATAATAATACTAGAGGAATAAACATTCAAGGAGGTTTTGGCAAGAAATTTAGTTTTTATACCTCATTTTTTGAAAGTCAAGGTCGATTTGCACAATACTATAATCAGTATGCAGAATCAATTAAAGCAGCAGATGAAGTAGCAATAATTCCTGGTCGTGGTATTGCAAAAGACTTTAAGGATAATGGTTACGATTATCCTGTAGCAGAAGCATATTTATCATATACACCTTTTAAGTTTTTAAATGTCCAGTTTGGGCATGGTAAGAACTTTATTGGAGATGGTTATCGTTCGTTATTTATTAGCGATGTAGCGACACCACATCCATTTTTAAAATTAAATACCACATTTTGGAAAATTAAATACACAAGTACGTGGATGTGGTTAAGAGATGTTAGACCACAAGTAAAGGTTGATGGAGCTTACTTGCCAAAAAACATGGCAACTCATTTTTTAAGTTGGAATGTATCAAAACGATTAAATATTGGACTTTTTGAATCTGTAATTTGGGATAATTCAAATAATAGAGGTTTCGATATAAACTATTTAAACCCAATTATATTTTTTAGAGCTATAGAATTTGAAACTGGACAAGATGCAGGAAATGCCCTTATGGGACTGTCTGGAAAATATAAATTAAACGATAACATGAATGTTTATGGGCAATTTATTATCGATGAATTTTCATTGAGTGATGTTTCTGGTGGAGAAAAAAGCTGGAAAAACAAATTTGGTTACCAATTAGGTTTAAAGTTTTACAACGCCTTTAAGGTGAAAAATTTAATGCTTCAAACGGAGTATAATAGAGTTCGTCCTTATACTTATTCTCATAATAACGTGGTGTTAAATTATGGACATAGCAATCAATCAATGGCACATCTTTGGGGTTCAAATTTTAGCGAGTTTGTTCTTATTGGTCGCTATCATTACAAGCGTTGGTTTGGAAATGCAAAAATGGTTATGGGAACCAGAGGATTAGATTATAATGATGGAACAGATAATTACAGTTATGGAGGGAATATTTATAGAGATTATGATGAGAGACCTTATGATACTGGAGTTGATGTGGCACAAGGAAACAAAACATCAACTTTCTTTGCAAATTTACAAGTTGGTTATGTAATAAATCCAGCAACAAATTTAAAACTATTTACTGATGTTACTTTTAGAGATTTTAATCCTAATGTTCAAACAACAAATGCTACAAACAGCAATACGGTTTGGTTTAATTTAGGAATTAGAACAGACCTATTTAATTGGTATTTTGATTTGTAGAATTAACTTTTCAAAGTATCTTTGCAAACGCAAATCATAGCGAACAAGCAACCAAATATTTTGAGTAGGACAATTACTTCAGAAACAAAACATTCAGTCTTTTCAGATTTTAAGGAAATCACTAAAGTCCGATTGTCGGTTAGCGTCGTTTTTTCCTCTATTGCAGGATATCTTTTAGGAGTCGAAACAGTTGATTATAAAACCCTTCTCTTGCTGACTTTTGGTGGTTACTTTATGGTTGGAGCCTCTAATGCATTTAATCAAATTATTGAAAAAGATTTAGATGCTTTAATGGATAGAACCAAGAATAGACCAATTCCTGCAGGTCGTATGTCTGTTACTACAGCATTTATTATAGCTACAATTTTTACCGTTTTAGGAATCGCAATTTTATATACTATCAACCCTCAAACAGCTATGTTTGGAGCTATTTCTATATTTCTTTATACGTGTGCATACACACCTTTAAAAACAAAGACACCATTGTCGGTTTTTGTTGGAGCCATACCAGGAGCTATTCCTTTTATGTTAGGTTGGGTAGCTGCAACAAACGATTTTGGAATAGAGCCAGGAACTTTATTTGCTATTCAATTTTTTTGGCAATTTCCTCACTTTTGGGCTATAGGTTGGTTCTTGTTTGAAGATTATAAAAAAGGAGGATTCTTTATGCTTCCTACAGGAAAACAAAATAAAGGAACAGCTGTACAAACTATAATGTATACTATCTGGACCATTTTAGTTTCAATTATTCCAGCTTTTGGATTTACAGGGCGTTTATACTTAACACCAATTTCTGCCCTAATCGTTTTTTTACTTGGTATAGGCATGCTTTATTTTGCTATTCAATTATATAAAAAAATGTCTGTAATAGCGGCAAAACAATTAATGTTAGCAAGTGTGTCCTATATAACATTATTGCAAATAGTTTACGTATTAGATAAGTTTATTAGATAAATCATGGATTTAACTCAAGGTACCTTAGAAGAAAAAAATAACAGAGCGAAAAAAATGATGCTCTGGTTTGGCATCATATCACTAATTATGTCTTTTGCAGGATTAACTAGTGCTTATGTTGTTAGTAGTAGTAGGCCAGATTGGTTAAAAGATTTTCAGCTACCAAATGCTTTTATTATTAGTACAGTTGTAATAATTTTAAGTAGTATCACATTTTTTTTAGCTAAAAAATCATTAAAAAATAATAAAAAACAAGCAACAACAATCTTTTTATTGGTCACTTTAATTCTTGGAATTTTATTTGTTTTCAATCAGTTTAATGGCTTTCAAGAAATAATTAATCTTGGGTATAATTTTACTGGACCAACAAGTAATGTAACAATGTCTTACATTTATTTAATAGCTGTTGTTCATATTATACACGTTGTTGTTGGATTAATCTGTTTACTAATAGTAATTTATAATCATTTTAAACAAAAGTATCATCCAACTAAAATGCTGGGTTTTGAACTTACTCTAACGTATTGGCACTTTGTAGATATACTCTGGGTATATCTCTTTTTGTTTTTATATTTTGTAAGATAAATACCATTGTTATCTTTGATTATTACAGGGTATCTTATACAAACCTTATTTAGAGTCTTTAAAATTAAGGATTGGATATTTCGTTAGATAAATAAATTGATTATTTTTGTACAACTTTTAAATACTAAACCAAACATATGGATACTACAGTTGTAAATACTGGAACAGAAGGAAAAACTTGGGGAGGTGGTAATAAACCACTAAAAGCAAGTTATGGAAAAATGATGATGTGGTTCTTTATCGTTTCCGATGCATTAACATTTTCTGGATTTTTAGCAGCCTACGGATTTTCAAGATTTAAGTTTATAGGTTCTTGGCCTATAGCAGATGAGGTGTTTACTCACGTTCCATTTTTTCATGGAAATTACCCAATGATATACGTGGCATTCATGACATTTGTGCTTATTATGTCTTCTGTAACTATGGTTCTAGCTGTTGATGCTGGACATCATATGAATAAAGGTAAAGTAACCATTTATATGTTTTTAACCATTATAGGAGGTTTAATATTCGTTGGTTCTCAAGCTTGGGAATGGAATACATTTATTAAAGGAGATTTTGGTGCAGTACAAACAAAAGGTGGAAATATTTTGCAATTTGTTGATACAGATGGACAAAGAGTAGCTCTTAGAGATTTTGTTGTAGCTGAAGAAAAAGATAGAACAGCACACGAAAATAAAAATGGATTGTGGTTTGTTCAAGAAGGAACTCTACCAACTTATACTGTTGAAGAGGTTATTGCTGGATTAGAAGCACATGATAATGTTCTTGTAAGAACTCAAGACATTAACGAGCATGGAGAGAAAACAGTTTTAGACAGAGGTGCATCTTTACAGCAATTAAAAGTAAATGGAAAAGTAGTTGTTGAAGGCGCAAATCTTCATGTAAACGAATATGGTTCGCCATTATTTGCAGATTTCTTTTTCTTTATTACTGGTTTTCACGGATTCCACGTATTTTCAGGTGTATTAATTAATATCATTATATTCTTTAATGTTATTTTAGGAACATACGAAAGAAGAGGAAGCTACGAAATGGTTGAGAAAGTTGGACTTTACTGGCACTTTGTAGATTTGGTTTGGGTATTTGTATTTACATTCTTCTACCTAGTTTAATAATAGATAATACAATTAAAAATGGCAGACGCACATAAATTAGAAATTTTAAGAGGTTTAGTTAAGTTTAAATCCAATACACAAAAAATTTGGGGAGTATTAATCCTTCTAACTATTATTACAGCTGTTGAAGTTGGATTAGGTATCTATAAGCCAGAAATGTTAATGGGAAAATTTATAGGTATGAAAGTTCTTAACTGGATTTTCATCATATTAACAATTGCAAAGGCTTATTATATTACTTGGGACTTTATGCACATGAGAGATGAAACTGCAACATTAAGAAGAATGGTTGTTTGGACAGCAGTTTTCTTAATTTGCTATTTAATATTCATTTTACTTCAAGAAGGTGGATATATAGAAGGTGTTTACTCTAACGGTTATATAAAAAGAGACTTTTAATAACTTTTTTAAAGTTAAATAGATAGAAAAGACGGTTTTTTAAACCGTCTTTTTTTATTTTTGCAAAACCAAACTTATATTAAGTTTTAGGTTTAGAAACAATCAGTTTTTAGTTTATTGGATTGATTATACATAACTTATAAATGAATAAAAAGCTAATTAAACGCTATACAGTTCTTGGAATTTTATTTTTTCTTCCAGTTATATTTCTGTTAATGTTGTTTCCTGCAAAACACCATTATAATGCGTTAGATATTGTTAATGAAAATGTTCTGGAATTAGACAATACAATTTCAGAAGACAAACAAAAAATTATTTTAAAAGATTATATTACAGTTCTTGGTTTTTTAGGAACAAACCCAATGGAGAATGCTATTTCAGCATCTAATTTAAAAGAATTGATTTACGATAAATTTAAAGGGTTTAAAAAGTTTCAGGTTGTTATGGTGCTTCCTTATGGAACAGAAGATCAGATACAATTATTAAAAAGAGAAATAAAATCTTATGAAGATTTAAAATACTGGCATTTTGTTTATGGGGAAGACAATGATATTAGAAATGTGTTTAATAGTTTGAAATTTAAAACAGAATTAGATTCTAACCTATCTACAAACGAAGTTTTTATAATTGATAAAGATTTAAATCAAAGAGGTAGATTAGACGATAGAACAGATAGTGAGTTAGAAAAGAAAAAACCTGCTTATTCTTTATACTCTTACAACTGTATAGAAGTAGCCGAAATAAAAAACAAATTAGCTGCAGATGATTTGAGAGTGTTATTTCAAGAATACAGAGAAAAAAGAAAAGGAAATTTCGATTCAGCAACAAGACGAGCAAACGATTTAAAAAATAGTAATGAGCAAGAAAACTAATTATTCGTACATAGGCATGGCCTTTATTATCTTGGTATTTGGAATTATTTTTATTCCAAAAATCATAGATAGAATTAAGAATGACGATATTACTAGAAATAATAGAATGAGTCAAGGGCAAGACAATAATTTTGAAGATTCCAGTAAATTAGCATTCATAGAAATTAATGGTGAAGCAAAAAAAGTGCCTTCGTTTTCTTTTAAAAATCAAGAAGGAAAAGCAATTACGAATCAAAATTACTTAGGTAAGGTTTATGTGGTAGAATTCTTTTTTACCACTTGTCCAACTATATGTCCTAAGATGAATGATAATTTAGTGCAAATTCAAAATGCTTTTAACGGAGTTGATAATTTTGGAATAGCTTCTTTCTCTATAAATCCAGAACACGATACAATTCAAGTTCTTAAAGATTATGCAGAGCAATATGGAATTTCAAATCCTAATTGGCATTTAATGACAGGAGATCAAGAAGATATATACAAATTAGCTAATCAAGGATTTAATCTTTATACTGCTCAAGAGGAAGAAGTTGAAGGAGGTTTTGAACATTCTGGGAATTTTGCTTTAATAGACAAAAACGGCTTTATTCGTTCTAGAATTATAAATGGAAACCCAATTATTTATTATAATGGTATTGTTTCAGAAGCAGAAAAAATTGATGATGATGGCCAAGAGGAACAGATAACCATGCTTAAAGAAGATATAAAAAAATTGCTTAATGAATAATTCAAATTCAGACGAAAAGAAATATAATAAATGGATTGTAATTTTATCAATTGCTATTCCATTGTTAGTTGCTGCATTATTTGGCGTGAATCTAAGAGATTTAGGTTTTAACGTGCAGCCACTTACAATGTTGCCACCTATATATGCAACTATAAATGGTTTAACAGCCATTCTTTTGGTAATTGCATTTATTGCAATTAAAAACAAAAATATAGTCCTTCATGAAAATTTAATGACAACAGCTATTGGGTGTTCTGCTGTGTTTTTAATATTATATGTGGCTTACCATATGACAAGCGATTCTACAAAATTTGGAGGAGAAGGAGCTATTAAATACATCTATTATTTTATTTTAATTACTCATATTATACTTTCTATAGTAATCATCCCTTTTGTATTAATTACCTATGTTAGAGCAATTACAGAAAATTTTGAAAAGCATAAAAAAATAGCAAGAATCACATTTCCATTGTGGCTATATGTAGCAATTTCTGGAGTTTTAGTCTATGTATTGATTTCCCCTTATTATTAAATAATTTGTGTTGTGAAGAAAGCCGTTATATTAGTTGTCCTTTTATTTTTTATCAGCCTTCCTATTGATGCGCAATGTGCTATGTGTCGTGCAGTTTTAGAAAGCGAAGAAGGACAAGAAACAGCTAAAGGAATAAACGATGGGATAGTATATCTTATGGCAATACCTTACATACTTGTAGCTGGAATTGGCTTTTTAATTTATAAAAAGTTTAACAGGGCAAAAAAATAGTCCCTTAAAAATATATATACTTTTGTTGTAACATTTTATCCTTTATAGAGTCTAACTTTTATAATGCGATAACTACCAACAAGAAGAAGTATGTTAAATATTAAAAAACTTCATAAATCCTATCCAATAGGAGATTCAAGTTTACATGTTTTAAAAGGAATAGACCTCTCAGTCAAAGATGGAGAAATGGTTGCTATTATGGGTTCTTCTGGATCTGGAAAATCGACCTTATTAAATATTATTGGCATGTTAGATGAGGCTGATGAAGGCGAATACATTCTCGATGGTGTTCCAATTAAAAATCTTACAGAAAAGAAAGCTGCTATTTATAGAAATAAATTTTTAGGATTTATTTTTCAATCATTCAATTTGATTAATTATAAGAATGCTTTAGATAATGTCGCTTTACCTTTGTATTATCAAGGCTTGAAAAGACAAGAAAGACAGGAGAAAGCTTTATTTCATTTAGAAAAAGTAGGTTTAAAAGATTGGGCACATCACTTGCCAAATGAATTATCTGGTGGACAAAAACAACGTGTAGCTATTGCTAGAGCTTTGGCAGCAAATCCAAAATTATTATTAGCAGATGAGCCAACAGGAGCTTTAGACACTACTACATCTTATGAAATTATGGATTTTATCCAGAGTCTAAATGATGAAGGAAAAACAATACTTATTGTAACACACGAAGACGATATTGCTCATATGTGTAAACGTATTGTTCGCTTAAAAGATGGTGTTATCATGGAAGATGTTAAAGTTGAACAAGTAAGAGCCTCAGAGAATGTTTGATAGAGACCTTTGGAGAGAAATATTTCAAAGTATTAATATGAATAGAACCAGAAGTGTTTTATCTGGTTTTACTGTCGCATTTGCTATTTTGTTATTTACCATACTTTTTGGTATAGCAAATGGATTAAATAATACGTTTGAAGAAGCTTTTGCAGACGATGCTAATAATTCTATATTTATTCAATCTGGGACGACTACTAAAGCAAACAAAGGTTTTCAGGCTGGAAGACAAATTCAATTTAAAAATAAAGATTACGATTATATTAAAGAAGAGTATGGCGAAAAGGTTCAATACATAACGTCTAGACTTTATTTAAATGTTAATGCGTCTTTTAGAAACGAAAACAATACGTATACAGTTAGAGCTGTACATCCAGATCATCAATATTTAGAAAACACAAAAATTACAGATGGTCGATATATCAATCAATTAGATTTAGATAACAAATCCAAAGTAGTTGTAATTGGTAGATTGGTAGATGAAGATTTATTTTTAAAAACAACACCTTTAGGAAAATATTTAAGCCTTAATGGAATACAATATAAAATAGTTGGAGTTTTTGAAGATGATGGAGGGGATAACGAAGAGCGTTTAATCTATATGCCAGTAAGTACTGCTCAAAGAGTCTATGGAAATAACGATTATATAGATCAAATAAATTTAACCTACAACCCAGAGATGGATTATGATAAGGCTATCTCATTTAGTAATACCTTAACAAAAGACTTAAAAGACAGATTTGATATTGCCCCAAACGATCAAAGAGCCATACGTGTTAGAAATCTGGCATTAGAATCAAAATCTGTTAACCAAATGACCTTTGGTTTAGGAGTTATTATAATAGTTATTGGTTTTGGGACACTTATAGCAGGAATAGTTGGCGTAAGTAACATTATGATTTTTATAGTAAAAGAACGAACTAAAGAAATTGGTATCAGGAAAGCGTTAGGTGCTTCTCCAAAATCTATCATTACAATTATTTTATCTGAATCTATTTTAATTACTGCCATTGCAGGTTATGTTGGATTATTAATAGGAATGGGAGTATTAGAATTTGTTGGGCCAAGCTTGGAAACGTATTTTATTAAAGACCCAAGTGTTAGTACATCATTAGTTATTGGAGCAACAATAACACTTATAGTAGCTGGAGGAATTGCAGGTTATTTACCTGCTAAGAAAGCATCTCAGATTAAACCAATTGTAGCCCTTAGAGACGATTAATATGATAAAGTTTTTATTCGAAAGAGATACATGGCAAGAAGTATGGGATAGTCTTAGTAAAAATAAGCTAAGATCTATGCTTACTATGGTTGGTGTTTGGTGGGGAATTTTACTACTTATTGGTCTGTTAGGTTCTGCTAAAGGTCTAGAAAATTCTTTTAATAGATTATTTGGAAGTTTTGCAACCAACAGTGTGTTTGTTTGGGGACAAAGTACCAGTAAACCTTTTAAAGGCTTTCAAGAAGGAAGGCGAGTAAAGCTATCTCTTTCAGATGCTAAATTAGTTGAAGAGAATGTTGAAGGAATCGAGTTTGTAGTGCCAAGAAACCAAAATCAAGGATTTGTAGTTAAAGATTTATTATCCGGAACTTTTGGTGTTAATGGCGATTTTCCTCTATTAGATAAAGTTCAAAAAAAGAAATTGATTCATGGTCGGTTTATTAATCAAACAGATATAGATGATAATAGAAAAGTAGCTGTTATTTCTGAAGATATTTACAAGCAACTTTTTGAGAAAGATGCTGATGTGATTGGTGAATTGATTAAAATCAATGACATGAATTTTACAGTCATTGGTATGTTTGAAGTTGGAAATGTTAATATGGGTCCAACTAGTGAAATCCATATTCCATTTACTACGTTTCAACAAATATATAATCAAGGAGACCGAATAGGCTGGATGATGCTTACTGGAAAACCAGATGCAGATATAGCTCAAATTGAAGCAGATGCCAAACTTATTTTAAGAAACTTAAATAAAATACATCCAGAAGATAAACGTGCTTTTGGAAGTTTTAATCTGGGAAAAGAGTTTGCTAAAATAACCGGGTTTTTAACTGGAATGCAATTTTTAACATGGTTTGTAGGTATTGCTACACTAATAGCTGGTGTTTTTGCTATTGGAAATATTTTGCTAATTACAGTAAAAGAAAGAACTAAAGAAATTGGTGTACGTCGAGCATTAGGAGCTACACCTTTTGAAATTAAAAGACAAATTGTTGTAGAAGCAGTTTCTATAACGTTATTGGCTGGATTTTTTGGAATATTAACTGGAGGTTGGATTCTTATAGGAATTGATTCAGCATTCGGACAAGGAGATGAAGCCGTAATTGTAAATGCATCAGTATCAATTGCTGTCGTATTTATAGCATTAATTATACTAGTAGTGTTAGGAACATTAATTGGATTAATACCAGCATTTAAAGCAACAAGCATCAAACCTATTGACGCATTAAGAGAAGAATAAACAATTTATAAAAAATGAATAAAACATTAAAAATTATCATTGGAATTATATTACTAATACTATTTATATTGGTGATTAAATATTTTAAAGACTCAAATTCTAAAGCTATTGAAGATTTTAAAATTGAAGAGGCTTTCTTTACTTCAATTAACACGAAAGTAGTTGCTACTGGTAAGCTAAATCCAGAAGAAGAAATTGAATTAAAACCTCAAATAGCAGGAATTATTGACAAAATATTTGTTGAAGAAGGCGATATTGTTAAAAAAGGAGACTTAATAGCAAAAATTCGTGTGGTACCAAACGAGCAAAATTTAGCAAGTGCTAATAGTAGAATTCGTACAGCTGGTTTAGCTTTAGATAATGCCCAAGTACTTTACGATAGAAACAAAGGGCTTTTTGAAAAAGGTGTAATCTCTAAACAAGATTTTGAAAATAGCGAATTATCATATAATCAAGCTAGTGAATCTTTAAATCAAGCACGAAACGATTATCAGATTATTAGACAAGGATCTCTTTCAGGAGGTGGTTCGGCAAATACAAATATTGTGGCCCAAATTCCTGGTACAGTTTTAGAAATTCCGGTTAGGGAAGGAGATCAGGTTATTGAGTCTAATAGCTTTAATGCAGGTACTACAGTTGCTACAATTGCAGATATGAGTAAAATGATTTTCGAAGGAAAAGTAGATGAAGCTGAAGTTGGAAAACTAGAAGAAGGAAGAGAGATTGTAGTTGTTCTTGGCGCTTTAAACGAACAAGAATTTCCAGCAAAACTAACTTTTGTTGCGCCTAAAGGTCAAGAAGAAAATGGAGCTGTACAATTTACTATTAAAGCAGATGTTACTGTTACACCTTCAACAAAAATTAGAGCAGGTTATAGCGCTAATGCTGAAATTGATATGGAAAGTAAAGAAAGTGTTTTAGTAATTAAAGAAGCTTTACTTCAGTTTAATAGAATTACTGAAAAACCTTTTGTTGAAATTTTAAACGATGATGATTCGTTCGAAGAAGTCTATGTAGAATTAGGTATTTCAGATGGTATTAACGTTGAAATAGTTGAAGGTGTAGCCGAAGGAGATAAAATTAAAGTGTGGAACAAAGCGTCTAAAGATAATAACGATGATGAAGATGAATAAAAATATAATTATAACCGTTATTCTTACCATTCTTTTAAGTATATCTGCAACTGCTCAAGAAAAATTATGGACACTTGAGGAGTGTGTAAATTATGCTTTGGAGAATAATATTTCCATAAAGCAAACTGCATTA
>Ga0209345_10000476_pt1 | contig 51785 bp, 49 predicted proteins | sample Cruoilmetagenom7_FD_187294 | JGI IMG/M metagenome (GOLD analysis project Ga0209345, IMG submission 187294) | Oil polluted marine microbial communities from Coal Oil Point, Santa Barbara, California, USA - Sample 7 (SPAdes) (version 2) | ecosystem: Environmental > Aquatic > Marine > Oil seeps ... | reverse complement strand
AAAAAGCAGATAGAATTGTCCAGGTAAATCCCAATTTTCATACTATAAATCCAGATAAAAATATGGGAGTCAGGATAGAATTGGCCTGTGAAGAGGCGGAAATAGATGAGCAGTGGTCATTTGTGAAGAAAAAATCTAATCAACGCTGGTTATGGTATGCTGTTTATCATGCAACTAACAAGAGACTCGCATATGTACCTGGAAAACGCAAAGACATTGTCTTCAAACAGCTAAAGGCATTGCTTGATCCTTTTGGTATCAGACGTTACTATACTGATGATTGGGGTTCTTATGACCGTTGCCTTGAGGCTGGTAAAAGTAATACACAAAAAATTGAACGGAAAAATTTAAATTTTAGAATTCGGATCAAATAGTTAGCACGGAAAACAATTTGCTTTTCGAAGTTAGAAAAAATGCATGATACTGTCATAGGGCTGTTGATTAATAAAGTTGAATTTGGTTTAGACATTCATGCTAAATTACAGCTTTGACCCATCACCATTTTTTTTATATAATAGCTGGATTAATATTTGGGGGATTTAAAATGCATAATAAAGCCATACACAAGGAAGTTACACCTGCTATAAAAGTACGGTTCCTCATCCTAGCTTATTGTGCTAATTGAATATAAAGTAACTAGTGCCCATCCAAAATATCTATCTTGCCTTATTGAACACTTCTTTTAACTGCATTTTATACGTTAGGTTCAAATTTTAATCCTCGAAAAAATTCGACGAATTCAAATCCATTAAAACTTCACCTGCCTTGAACTCTAACGAAATTGTCTGTTTTTGGAAAGACACTAACTAACAATATATTTAAATCAATCTTTTTCTTGATTAATTTTTTCGGTTTCTTCCTTCTTTTGCTTATTTTCTTTCATATCAGAATTCACAAGCTGAATTATTGCCATTGGCGCAGCATCACCAGCCCGCCTGCCAATTTTTATAATTCTAGTATACCCACCATTTATACTACCGAATCTATCTAAAGCATTATCAAATAATTTATGAACGACATTCTTCTCTTTTACAATGACAAGAGCTTGACGTCTAGCATGTAGGTCGCCCCGCTTTGCAAGTGTGATGACTCGATCGACCCATCTTCTTACTTCTTTTGCTTTAGCATCTGTGGTTCTTATCTGATCATATTTCAATAAGGAAGTAACCATATTCTTAAACATGGCGTTTCTGTGACTACTATTTCTGTTTAACTTTACACCCGATTTGCGATGTCGCATAGCTATTACTACTCTCCTTCCTCCACATCCTCCTCAGGCGGAACAAATCCATCAAGCTTCATTCCAAGAGAAAGATCCATTTCATTTAATACTTCCTTAATCTCATTCAACGATTTTCTACCAAAATTTTTTGTTTTAAGCATTTCAGTTTCTGTTTTACTAACCAACTGATAGATATTTAATATTTTTGCATTTTTTAGGCAATTTGCACTTCTAACAGAAAGTTCCAATTCTTCAACGCTTCGATATAAATTTTGATTAAATTGTGGCTTGTTTTCTTCCCCATCTTTTTTATCAACCTTAACTTCAACCAGTTCATCAAAATTGATAAAAATTGACATATGTTCTTTTAATATCTTTCCGCTATATGCAAGAGCATCTTCAGGGGAAACGCTGCCATCAGTCCATATTTCAAGTGTCAGTCTGTCATAATCTGTTTTTTGCCCTACTCTTGCATTATCCACAACATAATTTACATTTTTTATTGGAGAAAAAACAGCATCTATCGGTACTGTATTATCTGATGCAAACTCATCTTTATGCATTTCAGATAATGCATAGCCTTTACCTGTTTCGACTATCATTTCAGCTTTGAATACACCATTATCTGTCAAATTTGCAATGTGCAGGTCATGATTTAACACCTCGCATCCTTCTTCAGTTTTGATGTCACCTGCCGTAACCTTGCCTTTTGTATCAGTTTCGATATATACAACTTTTGGCTTTGGATCAGTAACCTTAAACCTAACTTGTTTTAAATTAAGAATAATTTCTGAGACATCCTCATATACATTAGGAATACTGCTAAACTCATGTACAACAGATTCAAATTTTACAGACACAATAGCAGCACCATACAATGAGGATAAAAGAACACGTCTTAAAGCATTTCCAATTGTTATGCCATAGCCTTTTTCGAGCGGTTCACAAACGAACTTACCATAAGTACTCGTACGACTAACCTGAATTTTTTCTGGCTTAATTAAATTTTGCCAATTCATAAACATAAGTTCATTTGGTAGCAATTTTATATCTCCTAAGCTATTAATTTAAAATGGCTAAAACTTAAAAGGATTAAAATATGTTTTAAAAAAAACAATTCGATATAACATAGAATAAGCCTCAATATAAAAAAATACCTAAACTAATTTCAATAAATTTTCAACTACTACAAATTTAGATAATAAATGCGCTTACAACATATTATTTCTTAATTTAAAAATAGTTGTTTTAAATCTGAAAGTTCATAGATACATAACTTTATCAGACATAGCAACATCTACCATAAATAAAGCTTTGAAATAAAACCCAACTTATTTTGGATCACTTGGAATATAACTCTACTATCAGCTGTTCCTGCATAGGTAAAGTCACATCTTCACGCAAAGGGAGTCTTTTGACAGATCCTCTATATTTATCTTTATCCAAGTCTATCCATTGCGGTATTCCCCTTCTATCTACGCCACTTAAAGAATCTTCAACTGCTTTAATTTTTTTGCTCTTTTCCCTAACTTCGACAACATCACCAACATTCAAGAGAAAAGAAGGGATATTCACTTTCTTTGCATTAATTGTAAAATGATTATGTTTGACAAAATGCCGCCCATGCGCGCGAGATGCAACAAATCCCAAGCGATAAACTACATTATCCAATCGGCGCTCAAGTAGAGCAAGAAGGTTTGTACCAGTAATACCTTTTTTCTTATCAGCGCGTTTGAAAAAAAGACGAAACTGGCTTTCTGACAATCCATAGAGCCTTTTGACTTTTTGCTTTTCCCGAAGCTGAACCCCATAATCTGAGTGCTTCACACGCCTTCTTTGCCCATGTTGTCCAGGTGGATATCCTTTTCTGTCAAATGCACATTTATCTGAATAACAGCGATCGCCCTTTAAAATTAATTTTAAATTTTCACGTCTGCAAATGCGACAAACAGATTTGTTTTTACGTGACAACTACTTCCCCCTTTTTATTTAGTAATATCTATTTTGGTGTTGTCTATCATCATCATTTATATATATCCATTACAGTTGATTTAAATATCCATCAACTTTGAACCATAAATATAAATTAGAATCTATAATTTAGTTTATTACAGATGTAGCCAATGAAATTTTCAAGGATTTTGAAGATTGAATATCAAGCAAACACAGCAAAAAATGTCATAAATAAGTACATTCTATTTTGTTCCAGCATATTTGTAAAAAACAAATTTTAATTAAACTCTACGTTTTTTAGGAGGTCTGCACCCATTATGTGGATTAGGTGTTACATCTTTAATTAATTTAATTTTAAAGCCAGCAGCTTGCAAAGATCGTAGTGCAGATTCTCTCCCTGCGCCAGGGCCTTTGACATACACCTCAACATTTTTCATTCCATGCTCCATAGCCTTTTTCACAGCGTCTGTTGCTGCCAACTGTGCTGCAAATGGTGTAGACTTTCTAGAACCTTTAAATCCCTGTACCCCAGAACTTGACCATGCTATAGCATTACCTGCAGAATCAGTGATCGTAATTATTGTATTATTAAAAGTCGACTGAATATGAACTATCCCATTTAAGATATTTCTTTTTTCTTTTTTTTTTGTACGAATCTTTTTTGCCATTAATAAATCCCTTTTAATATTTTATAAATTACTTCTTTCTGATTCCACCTTTTTTCTTAACAGCAGATCTTTTGGGACCTTTTCTTGTTCTAGCGTTTGTACTTGTTCGCTGTCCTCTGACAGGAAGTGATCTACGATGTCTAAGACCACGATAGCATCCAAGATCCATAAGCCTTTTAATATTTATTGAAACTTGAGTTCGCAATTCGCCTTCGACACTATATTCACTACTGATCAGTTTTCGAATATTGTTAACTTGTTCCTCTGATAATTCTTCTATCTTTATGTTTGGATCAATTTCAAGTTTCGAAAGCACTTTCTGTGATAAACTGTGACCTATCCCGTAAATATAAGTAAGTCCAATTACAACACGCTTACGTTTAGGTAAATCTACACCGGCAATTCTTGCCAAAACACCCTCCTCTTTATCCTTGTCTCTTTATCCTTGTCTCTGTTTGTGCCTTTTATTTTCACATATCACTCTGACTACCCTTTTTCTTCGTACTACCTTACATTTGTTGCACATCTTTTTTACTGATGCTCTTACCTTCATGACTTTTCTCCAACAAAACTAATATTATATATCTATATCAGGTTTATGTTATGTTAATCACCTATTTAACTATACAAGCATTGAATTGTATAACCAACCTTACTAAAAAATACAATATTACTTTGATCTGTAAGTAATCCTGCCACGAGATAGGTCGTAAGGCGATAGCTCAACTGTGACTTTATCACCTGGCAAAATTTTAATAAAATGCATACGCATCTTGCCGGAAATATGCGCAAGAACCATATGTTTATTCTCCAGTTCCACTTTAAACATAGCATTTGGCAAAGTTTCCTTAACAGTGCCTTCTACTTTTATAGCCTCCTCTTTTGGCATATTATACTCCTGTCCATACTTTATACACTTAAATAATCTATGTTTTAAGTAATATCAAAAATTATCTTTTGTGTTCTACCATTTATTTTAGGAAATCACCTTCAATACACATTTTATAATTATAAAAACAACTTACCACCATCCTATAACTAACTCTTTTCTATCTATCGGGAAGTACCCTTTTTCAAAAACCCTTTATAGTGGCGTGTTAGCATGTGGGATTCAATTTGCACAATTGTATCGATGGCTACACCAACTACAATTAATAATGCTGTTCCTCCAAAATAAAACGGAATATTAAACTTTGTAACAAGAATTGATGGTAAAACACATATAGCTGAAACATAAATCGCACCGCCCAAAGTAATACGAGTCAATACCCTATCAATATAATCTGAAGTAGGCTTTCCAGGTCTAATCCCAGGTATATATCCACCTTGTTTTTTCATATTTTCAGCAACATCCACCGGATTAAAAGTTACAGCAGTATAAAAATAACAAAAGAAAAATATCAACCCGACATATAGTAGCTCATAAACAAAATTTCCTGGTTTTAATTGTTCAATAACTGGCAGCATCCAAGCAATAGTAATAAAACTTGCAACGGTAGCAGGAAACATCATGATAGATGAAGCAAAAATTGGAGGAATAACTCCAGCCACATTTATTTTTAATGGTAAATGGGTACTTTGCCCACCATACATTTTTCTTCCTACAACACGCTTTGCATATTGCACTGAGATTCTTCTTTGTCCCAGTTCCACATAGATAATAAAGCCTACAATCAAAATCATAAATGCTATAAGAATTACTACCAGAAAAATTCCTAATTCACCTGCTTTTACTAAGCTAAAAGTATTACCCATTGCACTTGGAATTCTTACAATTATCCCTGCAAAAATTATAAGTGAAATTCCATTACCTATGCCATACTCTGTAATCTGCTCTCCAAGCCACATAATAAAAGCTGTTCCAGCTGTTAAAGTAAGCACAGTTATAATCTTAAACTCCAGCCCAGGGTCTAAAACAACTCCCATCTTTTCAAGACCAACACTAATCCCAAAGCCCTGTATGATACTTAGAAGTACGGTACCATATCTGGTGTACTGTGTTATTTTCTTTCTACCGGACTCCCCTTCTTTTGATAGAGCTTCAAGATGTGGACTTACCATAGTTAAAAGCTGCAATATAATAGACGCACTAATGTAGGGCATTATCCCAAGTGCAAATACTGATAATCTTTCTAAGGCCCCTCCGGAAAACATATTAAAGACCCCTAGAATTGTTCCTTGTGCTCGGGCAAAAATTTCTGACAGTGCCTGACTATCAATTCCAGGTGTTGGTACATGCACTCCTATGCGATATACAATTAACAGAGCTAATGTAATTAAAACCTTTTTCTTAAGTTCCGGTATGCTAACAATGTTCTTGAAACCAATATCAACCATAATTATATTATCTCAATTGTACCGCCTGCAGCTTCGATTTTTTTTATTGCATTTCCACTTGCTTTATTTACCTTAATAGTAAGGGGATATTTAATTTCTCCATTGGCAAGTAATTTAATCTTATCTTTTTTCCTTTTAACAAAGCCTGCTTTTGATAATAAGTCAAAATCAATAATACTATTTTCTTCAAAATTAGACAAGTCACGAATATTAATTATTTCGTAACGCTTTGCAAAAATATTTGTAAAACCGCGTTTTGGTAAGCGCCGATGGATTGGCATCTGACCGCCTTCATAACCTGGTCTTACACCACCACCTGAACGGGAATTAAAGCCTTTTGTTCCTCTTCCTGCTGTCTTGCCAAAACCACTGCCAACACCGCGTCCCAATCTTTTTTTTAATTTCCGTGAACCTTTTGCTGGTGTTAATTCATGTAATTTCATTGTTTGCTTCCTTAATTTTTACCAAATGGGATACAGCATTTACCATACCACGTATGCAAGGAGTATCTTGCAGTTCAACAGTTTTATTTAATTTTGTAAGCCCCATACCCCTAAGAACACGGCGATGTTTACTGGGTCTTCCAATCATACTTTTTACAAGCGTTATTTGCAGTTTTTCTGGCATTTGTCTTTTTCCTCAAAAATAATATGCAATGTTACCATAAAATCTTAAATTTTTTTCCCACGTCTAGCCGAAACCTGCTCTCGTCTTTGAAGCTGTTTAAGCCCCATTATAGTAGCTTTTACCACGTTATGTGGATTATGTGATCCCATACATTTTGTTAGTATATTTTGAACGCCGACAGCTTCAAGCACTGCTCGTACAGCACCACCTGCAATAAGTCCTGTACCTTTGGATGCAGGCTTTAGTAATACTTTTCCGGCACCATATTTTCCGATTACTTCATATGGAATTGTCCCATCAACTATAGCTACGTTAACCATATCCTTTTTCGCTTTTTCAACGCCTTTGCGTATTGCTTCAGGAACTTCTACAGCTTTTCCTAACCCATAGCCAATATTTCCATCGCCATCGCCTACTACGACAATTGCACTAAAGCTAAATCTGCGCCCACCTTTTACAACTTTTGCCACACGGCTAATGTGAACCACCTTGTCTATAAATTGATTATCATCATCTTTATCATGCATTTGTTAGGGTTTGCCTCCTTAAAAAAAATTATTTCAAAAATCCAAACCTGCCTCGCGCGCACCATCTGATAAAGCTTTTACCCGCCCATGGTACTGGAATCCATTTCGATCAAAAACAACTTTTTTGAAACCCTTTTCAAGTGATCGTTTAGCCAAAATTTGTCCAACATGAACAGCCATTTGGACTTTATTTTCAACCTTAAAGTCATTTATTTTTTTATCTAATGTGGATGCAGAAGCAACAGTATTTCCATTTATATCATCAATAAGCTGTGCATAAATATGTTTAGAACTTCTAAATACACTTAGCCTAGGACGTTCTATTGTGCCAGATATCTTTTTTCTTATTCTTTTTTTTCGCTTAAGCCTTGCCTTTGTTCTAATATTCATTGACCCCATGACATACTCGCATTGTGACATATAATAATTATGATATATACTTTTTTAAAAAAATAAATTATCAGCATCTGTCACTTGTTTGCTAATAACTTGTATATATAAATAGAAAAATATCTGCTCTACTTACTTGGTGGTGGTGGTGCCTGTCTTGCCGGCTTTTGTCCGTATTTTTTCATCTGAATACATAATGCCCTTACCTTTATAGGCATCCGGCGGTCTTAACTGTCTTATTGATGCTGCAATACGGCCAACCACTGCCTTATCTATTCCAAAAAGTTTTATAACATTATTTTTATCAACTGTTGCAGATATTCCATCAGCTAGCTCATAATTAATTTGATGAGAATAGCCCAGATTAAAAAGAATGTAATTGCCACTAAGTTCCGCTCGATATCCAATACCAACCACTTTTAATTCACGCTCAAAACCTTTTGTAACACCGATTATCATATTGTTAATTAAAGAGCGCATTAAGCCCTGCATTGCAAAAATTTTACGATTTTCAGAAGATGCTTGTACAAATATCTGATTATCTCTAATATCAATAGATATCAAAGGGTGTATTTGCCGGGACAAAGTGCCCTTTTCGCCTTTAACTGTAATTAGATTATCTTTAATTCCAATTTCTGCTTTTTCAGGTATTTTAATCGGTTTTTTGCCTACTCGAGACATCTATAACTCCTCATTACCATACATGACAAAGGATCTCACCGCCCATATTTTCTATTTTAGCACGGCTATCAGTCATAATACCTTTTGATGTTGATATAATAGAAATACCCATGCCGTTTAGTACCTGTTTAATGTCTTTACATTTTGCATATTGGCGTCTACTAGGCTTACTAACACGCTTTATTCCTACAATAGCATGCTCTTGATTCTTTGTATACTTTAAAAATATACGCAGTATACCCTGTTTCTTGTCAGCTATAATTTTATAATTTTTAATAAAACCTTCTTCTTTTAATATTTTTGCCAACTCGTTTTTAATGTTAGATCCTGGAATATCTAAATCATCAAATTTTGCATTTCCCGCATTTCTTACTCGCGTCAGCATATCAGCAATTGGATCACTTAGCGCCATTTTAATCACCATACCAAAATGTATTTTATTAGTACACGTTTATGTTAGTTATTTTAGAATCAAGTTAATTATCAAGGTTAATCAAATTACCAGCTTGATTTTATCACACCAGGAAGTTTTCCGTGCGATGCCAGCATTCTAAAACAAATTCTGCATATTCCAAACTTTCTTATATAACCCCTTGGTCTTCCACATATCGGGCACCGGTTGTATTGTCTTACTTTAAACTTTTGTTTTTTACTTGCTTTGATAATTAATGATTTTTTTGCCAAATCAACCTCACATTTTCTTTATAAATATATTACATCTCTTTGATTAATGTAGACTCTTAGATTTTTTACCACTATAAATATTTGTAAAAGCTTTAATCAACATTGATATATTTATATATAATTTTATTTCCTAAAAGGCATGCCCATGAGCTGCAGAAGCGTTCTCCCTTCCTCATCGGAATTAGCACTTGTTACAATTGCTATGTTCATCCCTTTTATCTGATCAATTTTATCGTAATCAACTTCCGGGAAAATGATCTGCTCTTTAATGCCTAATGCATAATTACCGTGACCATCAAATGCTTTGCTCGATATTCCTCTAAAATCACGAACCCTGGGAAGAGCAATATTAACAAGTTTGTCAAAAAAATCATACATTCTTTGCCTGCGCAAAGTTACCATACAGCCTATGGGCATACCCTCTCTTAATTTAAATGCAGCGATAGAACGTTTGGCTCTTGTTACTACCGGCTTTTGTCCCGCAGTCAACTTAAGATCTTCAACAGCAGAATCAATCAGTTTAATATTCTGAATTGCCGCGCCCAATCCCATGTTCAATACAATTTTTTCAAGCTTTGGGACTTGCATTAAATTTTTATAATTAAATCTTTCAATAAGCTTTGGGACAATTTCATTTATATAATGGTGTTTTATATGTGACATACAAATTCTCCGAAAAACAAACATAAATATTATGTTTATGCATCAATTTGTTCATTACATTTCTTGCATATACGAATTTTTTGGCCATCTTCTAGAACTGTAATTTTAATCTTTGATGCCGACATACACTTATTACAAAGCACCATAACATTTGATAAATGAATTGCTGCTTCTTTGCTAACAATCCCACCTTGCCTATTTTTCATATTGGGTTTAGTATGTCTTTTAATAATATTAATATTTTCTACAATAGCTTTATTAGCTTTGCTTGTTACTTTTATAACCTTGCCGATTTTATTTTTATCTTTTCCAGCAATAACTTTTACTTTATCATCTTTTTTAATATGGCTTTTTATCATTCTCATATGAACCTTTTTATATAGCAAGATTATTATAGGACTTCCGGAGCTAGCGATATTATTTTCATATAGTTTTTAGCGCGCAACTCTCTTGCCACAGGACCAAAAATCCGAGTTCCAATGGGTTCTTTTTGCTGATTAATCAACACTGCTGAATTATCGTCAAAGCGTATATAGGATCCGTCCGCTCTTCTTATTTCCTTTTTTGTACGTACAACAATAGCCTTAAGCACATCACCTTTTTTTACTTTAGTATTTGGAATAGCTTCCTTAACAGAGACTACGATAATATCGCCAATACTTGCATAACGTATTTTTGATCCGCCCAATACTTTTATACAATATAATACCTTAGCGCCTGAATTGTCAGCCACTGTTAGCTTTGTTTCTGCCTGAATCATTTTAATAAATCCTTATTTATTAAGCAGCTTTTTCTATAATTTGTCGGACGATCCATCTTTTAGTTTTACTTAGCGGACGTATTTCTTCAATAAGAACTTTATCTCCTATCGCACATTTATTATTTTCATCATGGGCAATAAATTTAGTTCTTCGCCTAATATATTTATAATACATTTTGTGTTTAACTAGTCGCTCAATTAATACAGCAACAGTTTTATTCATTTTATCACTAACTACAATGCCAACGACTTGTCTTCTTTTTTTACTTATTTCCATAGCAATATATGATTTTTAATTAATTCTACTGTTTTTGAGATGCCTCTACGATTAAAGTTTCCATCCTTGCAATATTTCGTTTTACATGATTTATTTTTCGTGGATTCTCAATCTGATTAATTCCACGCTGAAATCTTAGATTAAATAATTCTTCCCTATTATCAATAACTTTTTTTCGAAGTTCATCGATGCTTAACTCTCTAAGTTCAGATAAATTCTTCATCATGCATTCCTTTCTACTATTCTGGTTTTGACAGAAAGCTTATGCGATGCAAGACGAAGTGCTTCTTTTGCTAAATCACTTGTTATACCTTGCATTTCATATAAAATTCTGCCTGGTCGCACAACTGCAACCCAACCCTCTGGAGGCCCTTTTCCTTTTCCCATTCTGACTTCAGCAGGCTTTTTCGTAAAAGGTTTATCAGGAAAAATACGAATCCACATTTTTCCACCTCTTTTTACATGTCTTGTCATTGCTACACGAGCAGCTTCAATTTGTTTTGAACTTATTGTACCACATTCCACAGCCTGAAGGCCGAATTCTCCATAATTCAAATTGCAGCCTACATGAGCCTTGCCTTTCATTCGACCTCTTTGTTGCTTTCTGTATTTTACTTTTTTTGGACTAAGCATTTCACACTATCTCCATCCAACTTGCTTTATTGTACTGCAATTTTGTCTTTTTTTAAAATTTCTCCTTTAAAAATAAACACTTTAATCCCGATAATTCCATAAGTTGTTCGTGAATCAGTAACTCCGTAGTCGATATCAGCTCTTAAAGTATGCAGCGGTACCCGACCTTTTTTATACCACTCTGTTCTTGCCATTTCTGCGCCTCCCAAACGACCTGAACAAATAATTTTTACTCCTTGTGCGCCAAACCTCATAGCAAGAAAAACACCACGCTTCATAGCTCGCCTAAAAGCAACCCTTCTAACAATCTGTAACCCAACATTTTCCGCGACAAGCTGCGCAACAAGTTCAGGTTTTTTGACTTCCTGGATATCAATTATTATCTCGTTTGAAACAAACTTCGCAATGCTTTGTTTTAGTAGAGCGATTTCAGAACCTTTTTTACCTATAACTATCCCAGGCCGTGATGTGAATATCTTTATTTTTACGCTTTTGGCAAATCTCTCAATTTCTATTGATGAAATACCAGCATGCCCCAATTTACTCTTTATAAATTTTCTAATATTGTAATCTTCAAGTACATAGCTAGCATACTGTTTATCTGCATACCACTGCGATTCCCATGTTTTTACAATACCTAACCTGAACCCAATTGGATTTACTTTCTGACCCAATCTCTACCTCCCTTTTTTAGAATCATCTGCTAAAATTACAGTGATATGCGAGGTTTTTTTCAAAATCCTCGATCCTCGTCCACGAGCTCTTGCTCTAAATCTTTTTAGTGAAGGCCCACTATCTGCTAATATACTACGAATTGTCAATAAATCAATATCCACATCGGGTTTTTGTTCAGCATTTGCAATGGCTGAACTTAACACCTTCAAAATAATACCAGCTGCCTTTTGTGGCATAAATTTTAATATATTAACACCTTCCGCAACAGGTTTTCCTTTTACAACTTCGATAACTTTGCGCGCCTTCTGAGGAGAAACTCGGACATACTTTAATACAGCTTGAACTTCCATCACACATAATCCTTATTTTTTAGTAAGCCTAATTATGTATTTTACACAACATTAATTGTACCAGAACGTTTTAGTACAGTAGTAAAACAGCTTTTATTATTTTAAAGTGGTTTACTACAAGTTACAGTTAAATATAACTTATCAAACTACTTTTTCAGCTTAGACCTTTTATCACCAGCATGTCCGTAAAATGTACGAGTCGGAGAAAATTCACCTAATTTATGGCCAACCATATTTTCCGTCACAAAAACAGGCATAAACTTTTTCCCGTTATGAACAGCAAATGTGATTCCAACCATTTCAGGTATTATTGTTGATCTTCTTGACCATGTTTTAACAACTTTATTTGATCGGTTTTCTTGAAACTTTTCTACATGTTTTAACAACTTGGGATCAACAAATGGACCTTTTTTTAGTGACCTTGGCATAAAATCCTCTTATGACAATATTATTACAATATCAGGTAATTACCTATCTATAATTTTTCTTTTTTATAAATAGACGAATCAAATCAAACCATTATCTGAAATCAGGCTCGTTTAACAATGTATTTGTTACTTTTTTTATTTTTCCGTGTTTTATAACCTTTTGAAGGTACACCCCATGGACTGCATGGATGCCTTCCACCAGAAGACCTTCCCTCGCCGCCTCCCATTGGATGATCAACAGGATTCATGGCAACGCCTCTCACTTTAGGACGCCTACCTAACCATCTTTTCCTTCCTGCTTTACCTAACGTAATCTTCGCGTGCACAACATTTCCCAACTGACCTATGGATGCGGTGCAATTAATTAGCACCATTCGTACTTCCCCGGAAGGAAATTTAACAAGAGCATAATTATCCTCTTTTGCCATTAGCTGGGCAAAAGTACCTGCGCTGCGAACTATTTGCCCTCCTTTGCCCAAGCTCAACTCTATATTATGTATATGAGTACCTAACGGAATATTACGCAAAGGCAATGCATTACCTGTTTTTATATCTGCGTTTTCTCCTGACATGACAGTATCGTTAACGCAAAGATTCAATGGAGCCAGGATATATCTTTTTTCACCATCAGCATAATGTAAAAGAGCAATTCTTGAAGATCTATTTGGATCATATTCTATTGAAGCAACTTTTGCTGGTATACCAAGTTTATCTCTTTTAAAGTCAATTACTCTGTAATGGCGTTTATGTCCTCCACCACGATGTCTGCACGTAATCCGTCCATTGGCATTCCTGCCGCCTGTTTTTTTAATTACTCTTAACAATTTCTTTTCAGGAGTAGATTTAGTAATTTCATCAAATTTTGAATAAACTTGAAATCTTCTTCCTGGAGATGTAGGTTTAACTCTTTTTACCGGCATAATTTTCCCTGTCTAGGCTCCCTCAAAAAAGGTTATACGTTCACCTGGCATCAAAGTAACGATAGCTTTCTTCCAATCTTTTCTTTTTCCCTGTATCTGCCCCTTACGTTTAACCTTTCCCTTTACACGCATTGTCCTGACACTAGCTACTCTGACTTTAAATATATTTTCAATAGCCCTTTTAATCTCGATTCTATTAGCTGTTTTTTCAACCTCAAAAAATACTTTATTATATTGTTCTTTTTGAATAGTAGTTTTTTCAGTAATCAAAGGACTCATTACAGTATTATACTGAATCATACGCTTAATCTTTCTTCTAGTGGTTTAATTGAAGATTCAACTAATATTAAGTTTTTGTATTTTAATGCATCATAAACAGTCAGCCCTTCACTTCTAAGAACTTTTATGTTTGGTACATTACGAGATGAAAGTTCTAAAATATCATCCTTTTTTTCAAGTACGATCAAAGCATTTGTAGCGTTCAATTGTTTTATTATACTAACAAATTGTTTTGTCTTGATCTGGTCTAAATTGAATCGGTCTATTATAATTATTTCATTTTCATTAAGTTTACAGCTCAATGCCATTTTCAGTGCCAGTCGTCTTACCTTTTTGGGAACCGAATACTTGTATGATCTTTTATCAGGGCCAAACACCACACCTCCACCTCTAAGTAACGGAGATTTAATGTCACCTCTTCGAGCCCGTCCAGTTCCTTTTTGTCGATAAAGTTTTCTACGGCTACCTCTTATGTCAGATCGGTGCTTAACAGATGCTGTTCCAGATCTTCTACAAGCCAGCTGCATTAATACAACATCATGAAGGACATGTGATTTAACCGGCACATTAAAAATGTTTTCTGAAAGCTCAACCTGAGATACCTTTTCACCCTTAATACTTATTACATCTACTAATGCCATTTTCTCCTCATCACATTGTTAAAACAGCAACAAATATACTTATTTTTATAACCCATGAATTTAGATGTTCTTATCATAATTAAAAAAATACAATCAGTACACCACAATATTTATATATCCTAAGGTGGTTACCTTTTTTTTATGCTTACAATTCCAGAACTAAATCCTGGTATTGCCCCTTTAATCATGATCAAATTATTTTCAGGTCTGGATTCAACAATTAACAAGTTTTTTATCGTCTGTTTTTTATTTCCATAATGCCCCGGCATTTTTTTCCCTTTTATTATCTTTGCGGGCCATGCACTGCATCCTACTGAACCTGGAATCCTGTGGCTTTTACTACCATGGGTCTTACGGCCTCCATGAAAACCGTGCCTTTTCATTACTCCGGAAAAGCCTCGTCCCTTTGTTATACCAGTTACATCAACACACTCACCTTCTGTAAAAATATCAGACGAAACTATTTGTCCAACAGTATATTTTTGAACATCATCAACTGGAAACTCACGAAAAACAGAGATTGTATCAATTCCACTTTTTTTTAAATGCCCTGCTAAAGGTTTATTAATTCGTTTGCTTTTATTGCTTTTATTTCTGTCAGCATTTTTTTTATCTGCTGTATCTGTTTCTTCAATTAAACCAAGCTGCAGAACATTATAGGTGTCGTTTGCAACTGTTTTTATTTGAGTTACAACACACGGGCCACTTTTTACAACAGTAACTGGAATGTACTTACCTTCAGCAGTAAAATATCCAAACATCCCCAGCTTTTTTCCTATTAATCCCTTACACATAATCCACATAGTCCCTTCGTTATAGTTTTATTTCAACATCTACACCCGAAGAAAGGTCAAGTTTCATTAAAGCATCAACTGTTTGCTGGGTCGGTTCCTGAATATCTAATAACCTTTTATGAGTTCGTATCTCGAACTGCTCACGTGATTTCTTATCTATATGAGGTGACCGCAATACACAATACTTATTTATTCGTGTAGGCAGAGGTATGGGTCCTACAACTCTGGCTCCTGTTTTTTTAGCAGTATCAACAATATCTAATGCTGATTGATCCAAAAGCCTATGATCATATGCTTTTAGCCGAATTCTTATTTTAGTTTTCATTGTCATAACTTTTCACCTATTCAATGATCTCACTTACCACACCAGCTCCAACCGTACGTCCGCCTTCTCTTATCGCAAACCTTAGCTCTGTCTCCATTGCTATCGGAGTTATTAACTCCCCTGTTATTGTTACATTGTCACCGGGCATAACCATCTCTATCCCTTCTGGCAATGTCAATATCCCTGTTACATCTGTTGTCCTAAAATAAAATTGTGGCCTGTATCCATTAAAAAACGGTGTATGGCGTCCACCTTCCTCTTTGCTAAGTATATAGACTTCAGCTTTAAACTTAGTGTGGGGCGTTATTGTTCCAGGCACAGCTACTACCTGACCCCGCTCTACCTCGTCTCTTTTTATCCCTCTTATCAATACCCCGATATTATCTCCTGCCTGACCCTCATCAAGCAGCTTCCTGAACATCTCTACCCCTGTACATACAGTCTTTATCGTTGGACGTATTCCAACTATTTCCACATTGTCACCAACATGGATTATTCCACGGTCAACTCGCCCGGTAACTACTGTACCACGGCCTGAGATACTAAATACATCTTCTATCGGCATTAAAAAAGTCTTGTCTACATCTCTCTCTGGCTCTGGAATAAATGAATCTATAGCATCTGTTAGTTCAAATATGCATTTGGCATCATCACCATCCGGATCATCACTTTCCAGCGCCTTTAATGCACTGCCTTTTATTATCGGCGTATCATCCCCAGGAAAATCATACTTGTCTAACAGCTCCCGAAGCTCTAATTCCACTAACTCTATCAGCTCCTCATCATCGACCATATCACACTTATTCAAAAAAACCACTATCCGGGGTACACCAACCTGTCTGGCCAGCAATATGTGCTCACGTGTCTGGGGCATAGGGCCGTCATCTGCACCTACTACCAAAATGGCTCCATCCATCTGTGCGGCACCTGTTATCATATTTTTTATGTAATCTGCATGACCAGGGCAATCAACATGCGCATAATGACGGGATTTCGTCTCATACTCCACGTGTGCCGTAGCTATGGTTATCCCACGCTCTTTTTCTTCTGGAGCCTTATCTATTTGATCAAACGGAATAAAATCCGCCAAACCCCTTAAACCACTATGTTTTGTTATAGCCGCAGTTAATGTCGTCTTACCATGATCTATGTGTCCAATCGTTCCCACATTAACATGTGGCTTTGTCCGCTCAAACTTCTGCTTCGCCATCTTGTCGTCCTCCCAACTATGATTTTAGGTTATAGTTTTAGTAAGTTTCGTCTATTCGAATGACATCTAAATTATAAAACAAAACTTTTCAACTCTTTTATAAAATCAGACTATTTATTACTAATTGACAATTATTTTTAGGCATTGATTGGAATACATTACAAACCTAAATATAATCATTAGGGATCAGTTAAACAGTGATATAACGTTTTATAATAACTTCTAAAACCTATTTCCTAATTATCTACCACCGAAAGTGAGCAAATGCTTTATTTGCTTCAGCCATCTTATGCGTATCTTCCTTTTTCTTAACCGATGCACCTTTCTGGTTGGCTGCATCTAAAAGCTCCCCTGCCAACTTTCGGGCCATTCCTTTATCTGCTCTGGCACGTGCATAATTAATTATCCATCTGATTGCCAATGCTGTTCGCCTTGAAGCCCTAATCTCTGTAGGGACTTGATATGTAGAACCACCAACACGCCTGGACTTTACTTCAAGCAATGGCCTTACATTATTTGTTGCTTTTTCAAAAACCTCTAAAGGTGATCCTTTGGTTTTTTCCTCTATTAGAGCAAAAGCAGCATAAAGCGTCGATTCTGCTAAACTTTTTTTACCATCACGCATGATTGCTTTAATAAATTTTGCAACAAGTACATTATTATATTTTGGGTCCGGGGTTACAATCCGCGCTGGGATTTCTCTTCTTCTAGGCATTTTTATTAACCATTGTGTTTATATAGTTTATTATTTAAATTATTTCAACCAATTTTTTTCAACATATTAATTTATATAATATATTACTTTAAATTCCACTTATAATTTCAAAGCTTCAATAAAGTTTCCAATACATTATTTTGGCTTTTTTGCTCCATATTTTGATCTTCCCTGCTTTCGTTCATCAACTCCCAAAGCATCTAATGTCCCTCGAACGATGTGATATCTAACACCTGGCAAATCTTTAACACGCCCGCCTCGCACTAAAACCACTGAATGCTCTTGAAGATTATGACCTATACCCGGAATATAAGCTGTTACCTCAGCGCCTGTTGTCAACCTTACTCGTGCAACTTTACGAAGAGCAGAGTTTGGTTTTTTGGGAGTTGAAGTATACACTCTGGTACATACACCTCGTTTTTGAGGAGCACCTTGCAGAGCCGGTGTATTTTTCTTCTTTTTAATTTTTTTCCTACCCTTTCTCACAAGCTGATTAATAGTAGGCATTATCCATCTCCTTAAAATGACATTCCATATTAACATTTACACAAATTCGCTCAATCTATATATATTCTCTTTGAAAGTCAAGAACTTTTAATTGCCCTGTTTCAAAAACTTTTTAATCCAAAACTATGATTAATTTTTTTAGTTTATAAATAAAAATAGTACGGGTCTTACCAGCCATTTTGCGTTTAGCACAGCAACGTAGCCAAACAACATTTACATATCAGCTACAGCTTTATAAATTGGAGGGAACCCTGTTCCTGCAGGAACAATTCGGCCCATTATAACATTTTCCTTAAGACCACGCAAATAATCTTTGGTTCCTGCGATACTGGCATCTGTCAAAACTTTTGTAGTTTCCTGAAATGATGCTGCAGATATAAAACTTTCGGTGCTCAACGAAGCTTTTGTTATTCCAAGTATTACAGGCTCTGCTACAGCAGGCTGTCCCCCTTTTTCAACAACTTTCATATTGGTCTCTTCAAAAATGACTCTATCAACCTGCTCTTCTAATATAAACTCAGTATCACCAATATCTGTTATCTTAAAGCGCCTCATCATCTGTCTTACAATTACCTCAATATGTTTGTCATTAATACGTACACCCTGCAAACGATATACTTCCTGAACCTCATCAACAAGATATCGTGCCAAAGCGACTTCTCCTTTAATCGACAAAATATCTTGAGGATTAGCCGAGCCTCCCACAATAGGTTCACCTGCTTTTACATAATCGCCATCATAAACGCTTAAATGTTTGCCTCGGGGAATCAAGAACTCTTTTTTCTCACCAGTATCAACAGGAGTTATGACAACTCTTTGCTTTCCTTTTTTTGTGCTTTTTGCGATATCTATATATCCATCGATGGGACTTAATATTGCACTTTCTTTTGGCTTTCTAACTTCAAACAACTCAGCAACTCTTGGCAAACCGCCTGTAATATCCTTTGTCTTTGTTGTTGCTCTTGGCAGCTTGGCAAAAACTTCTCCGGCTTTCACAGTTGCCCCATCTTCAACAAGCAAAATTGTACCAACTGGCAGCAAATACCTTGCCATTCCTTTTGTAGCTGAACCTACAGTTGTCAGGTCAATTGTCTTCCCATCTTCCCCCTTGATAGAAATCCTTGAACGAATATCAGAACTTCTAGATTCAATAATTGTACAACTTGATTTACCAGTAACCGGATCAACCTGCTCCCGCATGGTTTTTCCCAAAACAATATCCCCAAATTTCACAGTTCCTTCAACTTCAGAAATTATCGGTGTTGTAAACGGATCCCACGTCGCAAGCAAATCACCAGGCTCAACATGTTGTCCGTTTTTTACTAATATATGTGTTCCATAAATAACTGGGAAACGCTCTCGTTCACGGCCGGTTTCACTCACAATTGAAAATTCTCCACCACGTCTGTTCATAACGACAAACACAGATGGCTCTTTTTCAACAACCGTGATACTATCACTTTTAATGGTTCCGGTAACCCTTGCCTTAATGTCTGCCTGTTCTACCCTACGGCTAGCTGTACCACCAATATGAAACGTACGCATGGTTAACTGTGTGCCTGGTTCGCCAATTGATTGTGCGGCCAATATCCCTACAGCCTGACCTATTTCAACCATTGTCCCATGAGACAAATCCCTACCATAACATTTTGCACATACTCCATGCTTTATTTTACAAGTTAAAACAGATCGGATTTTTGCAAATGTAATTCCAGAATCTTCCACCCTTTTTGCACAATCCTCATCAATAATCTCTCCAACTTTGGCAAGAACTTCTTCTGTATATGGATCAAGCATATCCTCTAAAGCTACACGACCTAATATGCGTTCAGACAAACGTTGAATAACCTCGCCTCCTTCCATTAAAGGCTCAACCTCAACTCCAATTATTGTTCCGCAGTCCTCTTCAATAACTGTACAGTCCTGAGCAACATCAGCTAGTCGTCTTGTAAGGTATCCGGAATTTGCAGTTTTCAGTGCAGTATCTGCCAAACCTTTTCTTGCTCCATGGGTCGAAATAAAATATTGCAGCACAGAAAGCCCTTCTCTAAAATTTGCAATAATCGGCGTTTCAATTATTTCACCGGAAGGCTTTGCCATTAAACCTCGCATACCAGCAAGCTGCCGCATCTGATCCTTACTACCCCTGGCACCGGAATTAGCCATCATGTATATTGAATTAAAACCATCGCGACTGCTATAACTAGAAGAACCTGACTGCATAGCTTTCATCATCTCATTAGCCACATCATCTGTTGCCTTAGCCCATATATCAACAATCTTATTATATTTTTCACCCTGAGTAATCAACCCTTCAGTATACTGCCTGCCAATCTCCTCAACCTGTTGTTCGGCAGCTTTAACAATTTTTTGTTTTGTTGATGGTATGATCATGGCATCTATCGAAATTGAAAGCCCGCATTCTGTTGCATATTTATATCCAATATTCTTTAATTTATCAGAAAGTATGACAGTGGCTTTAGGGCCTAGATTCCTATATACATAATCTACAAGTACCCTTAAAGTCTTTTTATCCATAACCTCGTTTACAATATCATATGACACTTCAGATCTTTTTTTAATAACTTTAAAAATATGGAATGCATCAGTAGAGTAAATTACATCGCTGATATCACCCGAATTCAAAGAAAAAATCTTGTTAGCGTTTGTATTATCAACTCCAAACACTTCCATAAACTCATCAAGGCTAAGGTTACCGACATATCCATCATTTTCCTTGTAAAGGCCTTCTGAATATTTTTGAACCATCTCAACAAAATCACTACCGCCTTTAAAATTATTCAAAATTAAGTTGGCGGTTTCCTCACTTGATACCTTTATATGGCGCATAACTAAAATAATATCTTTGGGAATAATTTCCCACAAAATAACTCGTCCCACCGTTGTATCATACCGTTTTCCATTAATCCGGACAACAATTTGAGCGTGCAGCTCTATTGCACCTGCATCATATGCACTGCGTACCTCATCAGCGTTGGCAAATATCTTTCCATCACCTTTTAAACCGGCAACGCCCACTGTCATATAATATATTCCAAGTACAATATCCTGACTTGGAATAATTATAGGACTTCCATTAGCCGGTGAAAGAATATTGTTACTAGAAAGCATCAAAACACGAGCTTCAGTCTGAGACTCTATTGAAAGAGGGATATGCACCGCCATCTGATCACCATCAAAATCAGCATTAAAAGCCGTACATACTAATGGATGTAGCTGTATAGCCTTCCCTTCGATTAATATTGGTTCAAAAGCCTGAATGCCCAATCTATGAAGAGTTGGAGCCCTGTTTAGTAAAACCGGATACTCTTTGACTACCTCTTCTAAAGTATCCCATACTTCAGGAAGCTCTTGTTCTACCAACTTTTTTGCACTTTTAACTGTTGAAACAAGCCCTTTTTTTTCAAGCCGATAATAGACAAACGGTTTAAATAATTCCAAAGCCATTTTTTTAGGCAAACCGCATTGATGAAGTCTCAAATTAGGTCCAATCGTAATAACAGTTCTACCTGAATAGTCGACTCTTTTACCAAGTAAATTTTGACGAAAACGCCCCTGTTTGCCTTTAAGTGTATCACTTAAAGATTTTAAAGGTCTTTTGTTTGTACCTGTTATAGCTCTTCCATGTCTCCCGTTATCAAATAAAACATCTATGGACTCCTGCAACATCCTTTTTTCATTACGAATAATAATATCAGGTGCTTTCAGATCAATTAAACGCTTTAACCTGCTGTTGCGATTAATAACTCTACGATACAAATCATTGAGATCAGATGTTGCAAATCTTCCGCCTTCAAGAGGAACTAAAGGACGCAAATCAGGTGGGAGAACCGGAATGCAATCCATAATCATCCAGGACTGTTTGATGCCAGAACGTCTAAATGCATCGACAATTTTAAGCCGTTTGGACATTTTTTGTCTTTTAGCAACAGACGATGTAGATCTGATATCATCCCTTAATTCAGCATAAAGAGTATTCAAATCAAAACTATCAAGCAACACCTTAACCGCTTCAGCACCTATACCTACTTCAAAATTCGATCCGTATTTCTCTATAGCTTCTCTATAATTATCATCAGACAGCAGCTGAAAACGGCCTAGCCCGGTATCTTTAGGATCAATTACTATATAACTGTCGAAATAAAGAACTTTTTCTATTGATTTTAGTGTTATATCAAGCAAATTACAGATTTTGCTTGGAAGGCTTTTTAAATACCAGATGTGAGATACTGGAGTTGCAAGGTCAATATGCCCCATTCTTTCTCTTCGAACTTTAGACTGTATAACCTCTACACCACACTTTTCACAGATTACCCCTCTGTGCTTCATTCGCTTATACTTACCGCAATTACATTCGTAATCTTTTGTTGGGCCAAAAATTTTCGCACAAAACAGTCCATCTCTTTCTGGTTTAAAAGTACGATAGTTTATTGTCTCCGGCTTATTAATCTCTCCGAAGGACCACTGCCGAATTTGTTCCGATGATGCCAGTGAAACTTGAACACCGGAATAACGTTTAGGATCAGCAGGTTTAACAAAAAAATCATATAGAGTTTCCAAACGATTCTCCTTATCGAGTTTCTTTCATAAGATTAATATCTAAACCCAAACTTTGCAATTCTTTTGTTAATACCCTGAATGACTCAGGTATACCTGGCTCCAGTGTATTTTGCCCCTTGATAATTTTTTCATACATCCGCGTTCTTCCTGCCATATCGTCTGACTTTACAGTTAAAAACTCTTGCAGAGCATGTGCAGCTCCATAAGCTTCCATTGCCCAAACTTCCATTTCCCCTAGCCTTTGCCCTCCAAACTGTGCCTTTCCACCAAGAGGTTGCTGAGTTACAAGGGAATAAGGTCCAATTGATCGAGCATGAATTTTATCATCAACAAGATGATGGAGTTTAAGCATATACATCATACCAACTGTTATTTTTTCTCTAAAAGGTTCTCCAGTCCGTCCGTCATATAAAAAAGTTTGAGCAGATTCACTTACTCCAGCTTCTTTCAAAAGACTCTTTATTTCTTCTTCTTTTGCTCCGTCAAAAACAGGAGTTGCCATATGCACTCCTTTTTGATAGTACTCAACAAAATTAAAAACCTGATCGTCAGTATAGGCATTTATCGCATCATGCACTTCAGCAGGAAATATGCGCTTTAACTTATCTCGAATATTTTCGAGATCAAGTTTTCGTTTGCCATCATCTTCTTTAGCTACTTTATTAAGCATTTCATTGAGTTGTTCACCAAGGGCTTTTGCTGCAAATCCCAAATGAATTTCCAGTATCTGCCCAACATTCATTCTGGAAGGCACTCCCAAAGGATTCAAAACCATGTCAATTGATCTCCCATCCTCAAAATATGGCATATCCTCCTGGGGAAGTATCTGTGATATAACCCCTTTATTCCCATGGCGCCCTGCCATTTTATCACCAACTGAAAGCTTACGTTTTAAGGCCACATAGATTTTAACCATTTTTATTACACCGGGAGGCAGGTCATCACCTCTATCAAATTTTTGTACTTGCTTTTCAAAAGAATCACTGCATAATTCACATTTCTTTTTATAACTTTTGATAAGGTCATGAACTTTATGAGTTATCTCCGGATCAGACAACACAATTTCATCTAATATATCAACTGATATGTCAGATAAACTCGTTGAATCAACAACTGTATCTTTTGCAATAACTAATTGGTTATCTTCAATCAAATCAGATAGACATATCTTACCTATCAATAATTTTTCTACTTTCTTTTTCACGTCCTTCTTGTATATTGCCAGGATGTCTTCTTTATTCCCTTTTAAAACTGATATTCCCATATCATCAATTTTCCGCATCCGAGCATCTTTATCAACACCTTTTCTGGAAAATATCTTAACATCTATTACAGTACCGTCAACACCAGGAGGTACTTTTAACGAAGTATCCTTAACATCTCCTGCTTTTTCTCCGAATATCGCACGCAAAAGCTTTTCTTCAGGTGAAAGCTGAGTTTCTCCTTTAGGTGTTATTTTTCCTGCCAAAATATCTCCAGGTTTTACTTCAGCTCCTAATTCTACTATCCCGGATTCATCTAAATTTTTTAATGCATCATCCCCAACATTTGGTATATCCCGTGTAATCTCCTCCCGACCAAGCTTCGTATCTCTTGATACAACCTCAAATTCCTCGATATGAACAGATGTGTATGTACCTTCTTTGACAAGCCTATCGCTTACCAAAATTGAATCTTCAAAATTATATCCACCCCATGGCATGAAAGCTACAAGAATATTTTTGCCAAGAGCAAGTTCACCTCTTTCTGTCGAAGGACCATCTGCAATTATTTCACCAGCATTAACTTCCTGCCCTTTTTGTACAATTGTCCTATGATTAAAGCACGTATTCTGGTTAGAACGAATAAACTTCGATAAGGAATAAACAGACAAATCAGCTACTTCATTTTCATTTTCTTCTTTATTTTTTATTATAATTCTGGAAGCATCAACGTCCAGTACTACTCCATCATGCTTAGTCAAAACAGTAACACCGGAATCTTTTGCCACGACACCTTCAATTCCTGTACCAACAAGTGGCGCTTCGCTTTTAAGAAGCGGAACTGCCTGACGTTGCATATTCGAACCCATAAGCGCCCTGTTTGCATCATCATTTTCCAAGAATGGAATTAAAGAGGCAGATACACTTACCAGCTGGTTTGGTGAAACATCCATCAATTCTATCTCTTCTTTTTTAACCATCATAAACTCTCCAGCAACACGAGACGTAACATATGGATTGGAAAACTCGCCAGTTTCATCGTATGCTGCATTTGCCTGTGCTATGGGATGCTCTTTTTCTTCAAACGCACTCAGACTTTTGAGGTCCTTTGTTACCCGTGAATTTTCTACTATCCTGTAGGGTGTTTCTACAAAGCCAAATTGATTCACCTGCGCATAAGTACTTAAAGAAACAATAAGACCAATATTTGGCCCTTCAGGTGTTTCAATAGGACAAATTCGACCATAGTGTGATGGATGAACATCTCTAACTTCAAATCCAGCCCTCTCACGCGTCAACCCACCAGGGCCTAAGGCACTTAAACGCCTTTTATGTGTAGTTTCCGAAAGTGGATTTGTCTGATCCATAAACTGGCTAAGCTGACTTGTACCAAAAAACTCCTTTACAACTGCAGAAACAGGCTTTGAGTTTACAAGGTCATTAGGCATAAGAGCATCTACTTCCTGCAGGCTCATCCTTTCTTTTATTGCTCTTTCCATACGAACAAGGCCAATTCTATACTGATTTTCTAAAAGTTCTCCAACCGCTCGCACCCTTCTGTTGCCAAGATGATCAATGTCATCAATTGCTCCCTGAGTATCCCTCAAATCTATTAGAGTTTTTGTTGTAAGAAGAATATCTTCTTTTCTAAGTGTGGTCACATTGTTTGGTATGTCTATCCCAAGGCGATGATTTATTTTCATACGCCCTACACCAGAAAGATTATAGTATGAATGTTTAAAAAACAAATTATCAACAAAGTCCTGCGCAACTTCTTGAGTTGGTGGATTCCCAGGACGAAGTCGCCTATAAATTTCAATAAGCGCTTCTCCTTTTGTCTCAACTTTATCAAGCATCAGAGTTTTTTTTATGGAATCACTTCCCCTTACTTCATCTATATAAAGCAAATCAAATTTTTTAATACCTAAATCAACAAGCTTTAAGAACATTTCTTCATCCAGAACATCACCCGCATTAGCTATTAAATTTCCTGCAGCACTGTCAATAATTGCATGTGCAAATACCCGATTGTAAATATCCTCATTTGATACTTGAATCATGTCTATATTTGCAGTTTCAAACTGTTTGATAACCCGTTTTGTAAATATTCTGCCCTTTTTGAGCAGTACCTCTTCTGTAGCAGGGTCTATTATAGCTATTGAAGAACGCTGTCCACGAATTAAATCCGGATTAATTTTCTTATAAATTTTTTCTTCAGATAGAACAATTTTCTCTGTTTGATAAAAATATTCAAAAAGGTCTTCCTTTGAATATCCCAAAGCTTTAAATAAAATGGTAACAGGAAATTTCCTTCTCCTGTCTATCCTTAAATACACAATACCCTTTGGATCAATTTCCATATCAATCCAGGATCCTCTTACCGGAATTACTCTGGCAGAATAAATAACCCTTCCACTTGAATGTGTCTTTCCTTTGTCATGGTCAAAAAAAACACCGGAAGATCTGTGAAGTTGACTTACTACAACACGTTCGGTTCCATTAATTATAAAAGTTCCTTTATCAAAGGTCATTAAAGGAATAGTACCAAAATATACTTCCTGTTCCTTAATATCACGTATACTGGAAACACTTGTTTCTTTGTCAATATCATATACTACAAGACGCACCGTTATGCGTACTGCCACCTCATAATTCATTCCTTTTTGAATGCATTCACTAACACTATGTTTTAAACCGCCCAGACTATAAGAAACAAATTCAAGAGAAGCACTGCCAGTAAAATCTTTGATTGGAAAAACTGATTTAAATACTGCCTGCAAACCAATGTCTTCCCGTTTTTCAGATTGGACATCCATCTGCAAAAAACGTTTATAGGACTCACGCTGCATACTAATTAAATTAGGAATTTCGACTATTTTCTGCATTTTGGCAAAATTTTTCCTAACGCGTTTAACTACCGAAGGCATTTCACACATAGCATCTCCACTTTAAATATTTTCTGACAATTCGTTGGAATAGATCCTTATTTTTGAAATGATAGTACTATTTAGTAAGTTAATTTATTAAATTCTTAACATTAATAATTAATTTGAGGGAATAATAAAAGAGGTTTTTTCAATAAAATCTTTTTAAATAAAACAATTTATTTCTATAAGGAAATACACTTAAATTACAGTTTGCAAATTCTTATGATGTGCAACGATATAGATTAATTCGATTTGATTTATCAGCATTAAAAATCACCCGCTAAAAGATAATATCATTTATCAAACAATATTTTCTCCAGTCAAACGTAACTTATAATAATATTGATGAAATCAAAAACGTCACAATAGTTTTAAATTTTACAAAAAAATTAAATAACCATTACGTTTAAATTAAAGTTTATTCTTCGATATCATCAATATTATAAATATATTCAAAATAAAAATTGATTTAACTTAAAAAAATCAATTTTTTATTTCAATTCTACTTGGGCCCCAGCATCCTCAAGTTTTGCTTTTAGCTGCTTTGCTTCATCTTCAGGCAAGGCTTCCTTTACTGCCTTAGGTGCTGAATCAACCAATGCCTTAGCATCTTTTAGTCCAAGACCTGTTATGGCTCTAACTTCTTTTATCACAGCAATTTTCTTATCACCAGGAGCAATCAAAACCACGTCAAATTCTGTTTTCTCTTCAGCCTTATCCTCAGTCTGTCCTGATGCTGGAGCAGCCATCATAGCAACAGGTGCTGCTGCTGAAACGCCAAATTTTTCTTCCATTTCCTTTATTAGCTCAGACAGTTCAATTACTGACATATTCGCTATAAATTCTATTACATCATCTTTTGTAATATCAGCCATTATTACATCCTCCAATACCAAATGTACTTAATATTATTTAACTTAAACTTCGTTAAGTTCGTTAATAAAGAAATTTTCTGCCCGTAATTATGCTGTTTCTTTTTGACTCTGTATTGCATTAAGAAGATTTAAAAATTTCTTAGGTATTTCACTTAGAATAGTCACAAATGTCGTAGGTACACTATTTACAGTTGCCAATAGTTTACCTAAAAGAACTTCTCGAGAAGGTAAATCAGATAATGCTTTTATTGCTGTTACATCAATAATTTTATCGTCCAACAACCCGCCTTTTAAAGAAAGCTTATCATTTTCCTTTATAAAATCGACAAGAATTCGAGCTGGAGCAACAGGGTCTTTGTAGCTAAATGCAACCGCAGTAGGGCCTTTAAAATATTTATTAATCGCTGCGGCTTCTGTTTCTTCAGCTGATTTGATGAACAACTTATTTTTAACAACTATATATTCAATATCCTCATTCTTAAGATTTCTACGCAACTTATTTATTGATTCAACATTTAAGCCTTTATAATCTGTAGCAATAATTACTTTCGCCTTTTCAATTTTTTCACAAAGCTTTTTTATAATCTGTTTTTTTTCTTCTATCTTCATATTTAAAGTAACACCTCCTTGTAATATCTTCTGGAGGCAATAGTTTGATACTTTGCCTCAGTAGGCTAGCTATTTCTATTTAAACTATCAAAATATGTACCTACGGTCTTTGACAAAATAAATTTAAGCGATGTTTAACAGAATAAATCTTTATATTTTATCTCAGGTTTATAATTGAAGTATGCTTGCAAAACACTAATGTTAATATCTTTTTAAATGGCTTTATGCATATTACAAAAATAAATTAATTCAAAATAAATTAATTCTATCAACTTTTTTGTCATTACCTATAACACAGTATATTTTACCGCGAATTCTTTCAAACTTCTTCTTACTTAATCTTTATTTTTATTACATAAAAAATATCAATGCCTGTCCTAAATATAACCGGCTACTTTACCAAGTCATCAATATTTGCTATATCGACTTTTATACTCGGCCCTATGGTAGTTGAAATAGAAACTGATTTTACATACTTTCCTTTACTCGAAACCGGTTTAAGCCGGATAATCTTTTCAAAAAATGCTGATAGGTTTTCTATTATTTTCTCAACCCCAAACGATACCTTACCCATTGGAACATGGATTATTCCAGCTTTTTCAGTTCTGAAATCAATTTTTCCAGCTTTAAGCTCTTTAACCGCCTTTGCCAAATCAAAAGTAACAGTTCCTGATTTTGCATTAGGCATCATCCCTCGGGGCCCTAAGATTTTTCCAAGCTTACCAACAGAACCCATCATATCAGGAGTTGATACTGCCTTATCGAAATCAAACCAACCATCTTTAATTTTTTCAATAAAGTCATCATTCCCAACAAAGTCTGCACCTGCTTCTGCTGCTTCCTTTTCTTTCTCTCCCTTAGCAAAAACAAGAACTTTCACATCCTTGCCAAGACCATTCGGCAACACTACAGTTCCTCTTACCATCTGATCCGCATGTCGTGGATCCACTCCAAGGTTCACAGCAACATCAATAGTTTCATCAAATTTTGCATATGCAGAGTTAATTGCATTTTTAACGGCAGTGGTAAAATCAGGTGATACTGCGCCTTCTACATTTTTTTTAGATTCTAAATATTTTTTTCCTCGTTTAGGCATTATATTTAAGCTCCTTTTCACACATTTTTAATGCCAAATACAAACACTTTACACATTTTTAATACTATTAAAGAACTACTGTCTGTAATAGCATATAAAAAGATTTTACACACTAAACCTTAGGATCAATTACGCATATCCACACAGCAATATGTATTGAAATTGATTAACTAATAACGCCAATTCCCATACTTCTTGCAGTACCCTCAATTATTTTACAAGCAGCATCCAGATCATTTGCATTTAAATCGACCATTTTCAGTTTTGTTATTTCTTCAATCTGCTTTCTATTCACCTCACCTACTCTTTCTCTTTTCGGATCTGCAGCACCTTTTGCGATTTTGGCAGCTTTTTTTAAAAGTATAGAAGCAGGCGGTGTTTTAGTGATATATGTAAATGAACGATCCTGATATACTGTTATTATTACGGGAATTATCATCCCTTCATTATTCGCTGTCTTGGCATTAAAAGCCTTGCAAAAATCCATAATATTAACGCCATGCTGTCCTAATGCGGGCCCTATTGGAGGTGATGGATTTGCCTTCCCAGCCTCAACTTGTAACTTTATTTGCGCAATAACTTTTTTTGCCATAAAATTTACTCCAAAAAATAATCTATTAATTCATTTTTTACTATTATTTAATTTAGGATAATTATTTTTGATATACCGTGTATCAAACTTTTAAATCTGTTTATGCCTTTGAAACTTGCACGAAATCCAGTTCTACTGGTGTAGAACGACCAAAAATGCTAACTAATACCTTAACCTTTCCTTTTTCATTATTTACATCAACTACTGTACCATTAAAATTTGAAAATGGCCCATCAACCACACAAATATCATCCCCACTTTCAAAATTATATTTAGGTTTAGGTTTAGTTTTCCTATCCTCCATTCGTTTTATGATTTCATCGGCCTCTTTATCTGATATTGCCGCTGGTGTTTCTCTTCCCCCTAAAAAACCTGTTACTTTTGCTGTACTGTTAACAATATGCCAGGTTTCATCATCAAGCTCCATTTTAACCATAATATATCCAGGATAAAATTTACGAGATGATTCTTTTTTTTTCCCTTTTACAAGCTCAACAACCTGTTCTGTTGGTACTACAATTTTATCAAATTTTTCAGAATGCGGTGAAGAAACAATCCTCTCTTCCAGGGAAGCCTTTACTTTATATTCAAAACCAGAATAAACATGTACGATATACCACCTGCTGGCCACTTTTTTAATTTCCTTTTCTTAACTTATTATCAATTTGATCACATTTGACAGAAACATATCTACAATTCCAAGGAAAAATGAAACAATCAGGACAAATATTAAAACAACAAATGTCATTCCTAATGTTTGATCACGGGATGGCCAAGTTACTTTTTTAAATTCAATTTTAACTTCTCTAAGAAATTGAATTGCTTTTTGCAAACTATTTTGTTTACCTTCTTTTGAATCAGTGCCTACTAAACTCTGAATTTTTTTTTGCTGAAATGTCAGATTTTTAAACGAATTTAATATCGTATTTTTTCCCTTTAATTTTACAACAGGCGATGTTTTCTTTGTGCTTTGCACATTTTCAGCAATATTATCATTTTGTTTCTTTGATTTATTTTTTATTTTTTTCTTTCTAACTAATCGACCCATTGTACCACGGTTTTTTTTAAAATATTCTTAGAAGAAGCATATTAAATCATAATACTAAACTGTTTCACAGTATCTTTAAAATAAAAGCTTATGATTTATCAAGCTATTTGTATAGATTTGTTACCTAATCCTGAAAATTTGAACACTATAAATAAGCGTTCATGGTATACCTTACAAATAATTTGGCAGGCCAGGAGGGATTCGAACCCCCAGCACTCGGATTTGGAGTCCGATGCTCTGCCATTAGAGCTACTGGCCTGCGTTCACTTTAACAAGATATTTATTTTATCTCCTTATGAAGAGTATGTTTCCTGCAAAACCTGCAGTATTTACTAAACTCTAATTTATCAGGAGTCAATCTTTTATTTTTTGTAGTTGTATAATTCCGTCTTTTGCATTCAGAACATGCTAGCGTAATAATTATGCGCACCTAATATACTCCTTCATGTTTATTCAATGATCTCACTTACCACACCAGCTCCAACCGTACGTCCGCCTTCTCTTATCGCAAACCTTAGCTCTGTCTCCATTGCTATCGGAGTTATTAACTCCCCTGTTATTGTTACATTGTCACCGGGCATAACCATCTCTATCCCTTCTGGCAATGTCAATATCCCTGTTACATCTGTTGTCCTAAAATAAAATTGTGGCCTGTATCCATTAAAAAACGGTGTATGGCGTCCACCTTCCTCTTTGCTAAGTATATAGACTTCAGCTTTAAACTTAGTGTGGGGCGTTATTGTTCCAGGCACAGCTACTACCTGACCCCGCTCTACCTCGTCTCTTTTTATCCCTCTTATCAATACCCCGATATTATCTCCTGCCTGACCCTCATCAAGCAGCTTCCTGAACATCTCTACCCCTGTACATACAGTCTTTATCGTTGGACGTATTCCAACTATTTCCACATTGTCACCAACATGGATTATTCCACGGTCAACTCGCCCGGTAACTACTGTACCACGGCCTGAGATACTAAATACATCTTCTATCGGCATTAAAAAAGTCTTGTCTACATCTCTCTCTGGCTCTGGAATAAATGAATCTATAGCATCTGTTAGTTCAAATATGCATTTGGCATCATCACCATCCGGATCATCACTTTCCAGCGCCTTTAATGCACTGCCTTTTATTATCGGCGTATCATCCCCAGGAAAATCATACTTGTCTAACAGCTCCCGAAGCTCTAATTCCACTAACTCTATCAGCTCCTCATCATCGACCATATCACACTTATTCAAAAAAACCACTATCCGGGGTACACCAACCTGTCTGGCCAGCAATATGTGCTCACGTGTCTGGGGCATAGGGCCGTCATCTGCACCTACTACCAAAATGGCTCCATCCATCTGTGCGGCACCTGTTATCATATTTTTTATGTAATCTGCATGACCAGGGCAATCAACATGCGCATAATGACGGGATTTCGTCTCATACTCCACGTGTGCCGTAGCTATGGTTATCCCACGCTCTTTTTCTTCTGGAGCCTTATCTATTTGATCAAACGGAATAAAATCCGCCAAACCCCTTAAACCACTATGTTTTGTTATAGCCGCAGTTAATGTCGTCTTACCATGATCTATGTGTCCAATCGTTCCCACATTAACATGTGGCTTTGTCCGCTCAAACTTCTGCTTCGCCATCTTGTCGTCCTCCCCCCCGTACATAATTTGGGTTTCCGAAACAAATCGCTTTTTTATGACTTTAACAAATCAAATCCCAAACAAACTCTGTTTCAACGTACGTTAAGAATCACATTTCTCAAATACCAAGCCCACGACCGGAATCGAACCGGTTAACCTCTTCCTTACCAAGGAAGCGCTCTACCGGATGAGCTACGTGGGCATATTTGAATTTCCTTAAAAAAATTTAATTACCACCTTAAAAAAAATAGAACAAACAATATATTATAAAATTAATTTGTATGCATAAAAAAAACACAATTATTTTTTTAATAATGCTCAAGTTCCACAACGAAAAAACGTTGTGTTTTTACAGATTGATAAATACCGGCCTGGAGCGGGAGACGAGGCTCGAACTCGCGACATCCAGCTTGGAAGGCTGAAGCTCTACCAACTGAGCTACTCCCGCATGTTATTTTGCAAGCCCTAATATAGCAAATAAGCATCACAACAGTATAATAAATTTTGTCTATCTTAATTTGGCCAATAAATCAAGAAATATATGACATTTCGTATAATTTATCCAATCCGAAAATCAATATTTTATTTCTAAAACTTAACTTTGATGTAATACTATTTTTAACTCTAAGAAGATTATGTCAGATTCGTGGTGGTGGGGGGAGGATTTGAACCTCCGAAGGCTTCGCCGACAGATTTACAGTCTGTTCCCTTTGACCACTCGGGAACCCCACCTTAAAATATACAACTGCGATACAATATATAGAGCCAGAGACAGGAGTTGAACCCGCGACATCCTCATTACAAGTGAGGCGCTCTACCAACTGAGCTACTCTGGCTATTTCAGAATGAAAAACAAATACAACCACTCAACATCATCTTCGATGTTTATTCATCGTAAGCATAATTCAAAAAGTTCTAATTTTCAATTACAACAACTTTGCCTATTTACAATCTAACCTAAAACCTAACAGATTGTTTGCAATAAATTCTTTAATAGCAGTTTATCAAAATTCATTCAATATTTTTTAGTGTCAATCCTTATTTCTGGATGGTACTAAACTATAAATTTAGCACTAAATACATTTACAAGCTTTAAAATAAGTTATAATATTAATTTTTTCTAAATTAAAACAAAATGCATATTCAAATATCACCCAACTTCAACTAGCCACGCTATCTTTTATTTCAATTTTACACAACATGGATTAGCATAGATTATTTATAATTTTAGTTATTTTTAGGCTATTTTCAAGCATATCCTATGATTATCGGCTTTTTTTAATTTCATACTAATTTACTGATAAATCTCTTTTTATTTACATTTTTTTCATTTTTTAAACATAAAATCACAAAATGTAAGAAATATTGCCAGTATAGTCAAACCACCTAAAATAAACGAATTATTATCGATTAAGGATGTAACTCTAATATAAGCATAAAAAAAATATGTTTAATATTGATTACACTATTTTTTAAACGCGAACAATTATAAAAAAATCTACTTGCAATAGCTAATTCTTATATGTATAATTTGATGATACTATATATACTTACGAATAGCACATTCAACAGGCTGCTTGCGGGATGAAAATTTTTCAAATTCAAGGCGGAAAATCAATTTGACAGCAGGCATACGTATGGTATTTAAGAGGATCAAATTAATTTTCCAACATAGAAATTGGATAAATTGCGTTTTATAACAGCCTGTCGATCTGAAACCCGGTAAAAAAAACAGATCCCACAAACAAACGCCTAAAGCTATGTTATGGCTATTTGATCTGAAATTAATAAATCACAATAGAGTAAAATATTTTGATGATTTTTTAAAATGCAATAAGGCGTCAGAATAACTTGTTAATTTGTGGCCAAATAGCATTGAAAGATTAACCACTTATTACTTGCCAATCCAAATAAAAAGTCACTTAAAATAATAAACAGCTATACGTTATTATTACATTTTATAAATAGAATGAAATTAATTCCAAGGAGTTTAGTTTGAGAATATTATCCTATAGGTTAGTTATTTTTTTTATCATGTTTACGTTTATTGGATGTGGGTTTTCTCATCTCAGCTCATCAAAATCACAATGTAATCACAACCTTAATAACCCCGAATTATCAAACCAGCAAAACAAAGAAAAAACGAAGAAAAAACCTGTTTCAATTACTAATTCTGCTAATGAAAATACTAATGATACTAAAACTCGTCCTTTAATGAAGAATTTTGATCCTGTCATTGATGATAAGTTATCTGAAAAAGATCAACTGTTCAAAACACAACTACTATTAGACGAAGCACTTGAGCTTTGCCAGGCTGCACAGGATTTCTGGCAAAAAGGTGACCTTGAAAATGCTCTGACAACACTTGATAATTCTTATTCTTTAATTTTAAAAATAAATAGTTATGATAATCCAAAGCTTATACAGGAAAAGGAAGACTTGCGATTTATGATTTCCAAACGGATTCTTGAAATATATGCATCACGCCACACCGTTGCAAGCGGAAATCATAATGCCATTCCAATAACTATGAACAAACATATCAAAGCTGAAATGAAGATTATGACCCAAAGTAAAGAAAAAAAATTCTTTATTAGTGCGTATAAGCGTTCAGGTCGCTACCGAGCTAAAATAGTACAAGAACTTAAAAAAGCCGGGCTTCCTCTTGAACTGTCTTGGCTACCTCTTGTTGAAAGTGCTTTTAAAGTAAAAGCACTTTCAAAAGCAAGGGCTCTTGGACTATGGCAGTTTATACCTTCCACCGGATATAAATTTGGCCTTAAACGTAATATCTATATTGATGAACGTTTGGATCCTTTTAAATCAACTAAAGCTGCGATAGCTTACCTTACAGAATTACATCAAATTTTTGGCGATTGGACTACGGTACTTGCAGCATATAACTGTGGCGAAGGAAGAGTTTTGCGATTAATCAGAGAACAGAATATTAACTATCTTGACCATTTCTGGGATTTGCATGAAAGACTTCCTAGAGAAACCGCAAGGTATGTTCCTAAATTCATTGCGACTCTTCATATAATCAATAATTTGAAGGAAAACGGACTTGACACAATTACCCTTGATGAACCATTGGAATATGAAGAAGTCGAAATCACAAAGCATGTATGTCTAAAAGATATTGCCTCCGAAATTGAAGTACCCTTAAAAAATCTTTTGCAGCTCAATCCTGAACTTAGATACAAGGTACTACCCAATGACAAATACTTGCTTAAAGTTCCTCCTGGTTTTAGCACCATACTGATAGCAAAACTTGATAAAATACCTGTCTATTCACTACCTAAACGTTCTTACGTAAGGCATCGTGTAAGACATGGTGAAACTCTTTCAGCTATTGCCCGTAAATATAAAGCGAACATATTCCAAATTGCTAAAGCAAACAAAATACATAAAAACAATTATATTGTTGCCGGAAAGTTACTAAAAATACCACTGACAAAAACCACTCTTCATAAGCCGAATAGATTTAAATCAACTATCTCTAACAAAAAAAATTATACACCTTCTCATATCGTAAAAAGAGGAGATTCACTATGGATACTTGCCAGACGATATAACACTACAACAAGAAAAATCCAGTTTATAAATAATATGGCCTCAACTACATTGTATATCGGTCAGGAAATCAATATACCAGGAGCAAAAAAAAACATAATGGGAAGATATCAGGTAAAACAAGGAGATAGCCCTTTTCTAATAGCCATGAAACACAGTATGTCCCTGAAACGTTTTCTACGAATTAACAACTTAACCCCAAAAAGTACAATATATCCAGGCCAGACACTTGTTATTCAGTGATTTGCCAATGCATTTATTTGCCCAGAAATTTCGGCTTTCGCTTTTCCAGAAATGCAGCCACGCCTTCTTTATAGTCCTGGCTGTTTATACACTGGAAAGAAAGCTCATTCAGATTACTATCAGATGAAGGATTTAAAACTTCTCGAATAAAAATTTTATGAGCCATAAGACTGTAAGGTGCATTATCCGCAATATCAAGTGCATATCTTTTAGTATATGTTTCAAGCTCTTTCTTGGGAATCACCCTATTGATTAAGCCCATGTGATATGCTTCATCAGCATCATATTCCCGTCCAGATAACAGCATTTCAGCAGCATTGGCCTGGCCAACAAGATGAACCAGCTGTCTTGCCCCTCTTTCAGGAGAATACGCAATTCCAATACGAGCAGCTGGTATACTGAATTTCGCATCATTTGACGCCAAACGCAAATCACAAGCCATAGCAATAGAACACCCTCCTCCCATACAATATCCGTGTATCATGGCAATTACAGGTTTTTGCATCTGTTCTATCATCTTCAACGCATTGCCGGTAGACTTATCATATTCGCCGTCTATTACCCCAAAACAAACTTTTTCAAACTGAGAAATATCAGCCCCGGAGATAAAAGCATCATCTCCTTCTCCTCTAATAATCAAAACTCTTAGGGTATCATCATTATCGACTTCACCAATTAAATCTGGCAAAATTTTCCACATTGCAAGTGAAACCGCATTGCGCATATCAGGTCTGTTGAATACAATCCATGCCAAAGGAGGATCCTTTTTAAGGTAAAGATGATGTTTGGTCATAATTAAAACTCCTGTATCTGTATAGAAAGCTTTACATAAAGGAAATAATTATTGCATAAAATTTTATAAAGCAAGTGCTATTGATTTATTTCAAGTTCGTTAGCTGACTAAAAAAAGATGGATATACTTTGCATCTAAATATTTTACAGATACTTCACAATATTCACTTTCAATTTCAGCAAAAAGCTCTTCCAATATTTTACCTGCTTTTTGAGTAACATCATATATTGTCATTCCAGTTCTGCATGCAAGCCAGCTTAAAAAAGACTCCTTCATAATATTTTTGATCTTATATGGCGTATTTTTTTTTGACTGCCAAAGATCTTGATAAAATCGTTTAAAATCATTCAAATCAATAGGCTCAAGATCTTCTTTATAGCCAAGATAATATTTTACCCAGAGAGTTAAAACATAATTTTTATAGTTCAGCATCTCATTGTTCAGCAGATCAAGCTTTGTATCAATTAAACGAAAAATATCGTCAATAGCTGCAATTTTATTAAATATTTTCTCAGTCTGCCTGATATCATCAATTGATCTGAATTCACGATATAACACACCTGTTTGATAGTTATCGAAAAAAAGAGGCTTGTTCAATAAAATTCCTCCAAGCGCTCCCATCCATATCTCACCAAAAAAATTTAAAGGCAATTTATTTTCTGCAAACCAGCTTTTCTTAAGCCACCTTTTTGCCTTCCAGTTAAGTTTAAGCGCAGATCCATAACCAACTCGAAAAATCTGCGAAAGAGGATATTTTTTTATTATTGCTGCAACAACATTTAAACTATCATCTTGTTTTTCTGTAATCAAACACTCAAGTCCAACGCTTAAATACCCACAGACTTTTTTTATAACACTTTTTAATTTTTCTTTGCTTCTAACCACGTCCTGATCCGCCGAAATTACCTGATTGCATAAACCAGCAAACTCCATCTGTATCTGTCTTATAAAATCATCAGATTCTATATACATCAAAGAATCAACAAAAACATTACCACTGTTCAACATATTGGTTTTATAATGTGGAATCGGCAAAGCAAAACTTTCAGAAAAATCAGAAGTAACCCGCACAAATTGCTTTTTGCTTTGTCTGTAAAATTCAGAAGGCTCCATAGACTGATAAATTCCTAAAGCTTCTTCAAACGGTACAAAACCTTTTTCTGCCAATCGAACATTTCTCCATCTGTATTCCGATTCCTCAGTTTCTGCCGAAAGAATAGATGTAGATTCCACAAGTACATTTCGATATGCATTATAGTTATAAGAAGATAGTCTTAATAAAAAATTATGTAAAAATAAATCTCTTTGCTCATTGCAATCTTCTGACAACTTTTGATCAGACAGGTGATATTCAAAATTATTATTTTTAAATTTAACATAGAAAACATCATCATAGGTAAAATAATCATCTCCTATATCAGACGGATCTTCATCATGTCCCCTTACAATTACTTCAATATTTTTGAAAAGATAATATTCGACAAATTCAGTTTTATGTTTTAAAAACCACCTTAAAAAACGATCCGGATCAGCCTGACATAAAATACTCAACCAATGTGTCATCTGATTTAATTCAATGTGATCTTTATGCCACACTTCCACATCTACAATATATTCCCACTGTTTGTCTGATGCCAGAGACAAAAGCTCAAGAGAGTCTGCCACACCCAAATCGTGCATAAAAAAATAAAAATCTTCTTCAGGAAATGAATGAACAAGTGCTGCTGGATGTTTTGCATCCAAAATATGATCTAAAGCTTTTTTAGGTGACATAGAAAGTATTTTTTTTCTTTCAATATGCAGCCTCTCAATACGTTTCAATGTATTTATTTCATTCACATGTTCACCTATAATGTCCCTGTCATAAATATAATTTTAAAATTTATTTACGTTGTTTTTAAATTGTTAAATCTAAGATATTTTCCAGACCGATAAAAACAAAAATTGATTAATTCTAAATTTGCTCATTATTACTTTTTATAAAAAACGGCGCAAATTTAAACAAAAGCAACAGACCCGGAATTGCGACAAAAGTACAAGCGATAAAAAAAAAATTCCAGCCAATATTTTTTACAATAAATCCTGTTAAAGAAGATGCCACTACTCTGGGAAGTGCCATCAAACAGCTTAAAAAAGCATATTGTGTTGCTGTAAATTTTTTATTTGTAATGCTCGCCATAAAAGCAACATAGGCTGAAGTTCCCATACCACTGCTTAAGTTTTCAAAAGCAATTACAAAAGAAAGTACAGGCAGGCTATTACCCATATTTGCTAAAATTGAAAAACAGGCAGTGGACAAAGCCTGCAGAAAACCAAAAATCCAAAGCGAACGGCTGATTCCAAGCTTTAAAAGAATAACGCCGCCTATAAATGCCCCCAAAATAGTTGCCCAAAAACCAAACACCTTAACAACCATTCCGATTTGAGACTTTGAAAATCCCAAATCCAAAAAAAAAGGCGTTGTCATGGCGCTTGCCATAGAATCCCCAAGCTTATAAAATAAGATAAAAGCAAGAATCCATATAGCTTCGCTTCTTCCAAAAAAATCAGTAAACGGATCAAATAGCGCTTCTTTTAATGTTTTAGGTTTTCCTGAACTGTTTTCTGGTTCATGAGCTATAAGTGTAACACAAATGCATGGCATCATACAAATAGCCATTATGAAATATACAGATGAAAATGGCATATAATCTGCCATGATCAAACCACCGCCAGAAGCTAGCAACATGCCTATACGATAGCCATAAATATATAAAGACGACCCAAGGCCAAGTTCTTCGTCTGAAAGATCTTCCCTTCTGTAGGCATCTACAACAATATCTTGCGAAGCACTGAAAAATGACACTAATACAGCTGTAAAAATCATCATGGGGGCATTTAAAACAGGATCCGTAAAGCCCATTCCAGCAATTGAGCAAATCAATAATATCTGAGATAGAATCAGCCATCCCCTTCTACGTCCCAGAAAAGGAAGTGTAAACCGGTCAAAAAAAGGTGCCCATAAAAATTTCCAGGTGTAAGGAATTTGAAGCAATGAGACAAGGCCAATAAAACCTAAATCAATCCCTTCTTCTTTCATCCATGCCTGAAGAACTCCCATGGTAAGCAAAAGTGGAAGTCCACAGGAAAAACCCATTAATAAAGCTACAACCATTCGAGCATTACACAAGCTTTTTAATATAAAAATCATTAATCAAGCCTCTACTGCTCAAAATTGTCCATAAAAGTGTTTTGCTTTAAGTTAGTAAAATTATTTCAGGCCGTGGAAAAATTATTTACCAGGGCATAGCATGCATACCTCAGGATCAATGTTTTTATTTTTGTAGACTTTATCAAAATAAGCACTAAACTCAGCAGCAAGCTTTTCAGCTCTTTGTTTATATTCTTTTTTATTTTCCCAGGTATTGCCAGGATTTAGAATCTTATCTGAAACGTTTGGACATGTAAGTGGAACCAGAATGTGAAACAATTTATCCTCATAATATTTTACCTGTTCCAGACTTCCATTAAGAGCAGCATCTATCATGGCCCTTGTAACTGTAATATCAATACGATTACCAACTCCATATGAGCCACCTGTCCATCCTGTATTTACAAGGTATGCGCAAACTTCATGTTCTTGCAGTTTCTTTCCAAGAAGGTCAGAATAATAATGTGGAAGAGATGGCATAAATGGCTGGCCAAAAAAACGTGAAAACGTTGTAACAGGCTTAATAATTCCTGTTTCTGTTCCTGCCAGTTTACTTGTATATCCCATCAGGAACCAAAGCATAGCCTGCTTTGTATTCAAACGCGAAATTGGAGGAAGCACACCATTTGCATCTGCAGTCAAAAAAAATATTATTTTGGGATGTGATCCTGTAGATGTTTTTTTTATATTGCTTAAAAAAGTAAGTGGAAAAGAGGCGCGGCTATTTGGTGTTAATCTATCATCATACAGATCAAAGCTGCCATCCGGATACACCATTGTATTTTCGACAATTGCACCATGTTTAAAATATTTATCCTTATGAAAAACAGCTCTATATATTTCAGGCTCCTTTTCAGGATCCAAGTTTATCAGTTTAGCATAACATCCATTTTCAAAATTTGCTATACCATTTTCACTCCACCCATGCTCATCATCACCAAAAAGAGCTCTATTTGCATCAGCAGATAATGTCGTTTTCCCTGTACCTGAAAGTCCAAAAAATAATGCAACATCACCATTTTCACTTTCATTTGCAGCACAATGCATTGGTAATACATTTTCAAAGGGCAGATAATAATTCATAACTGTAAAAAGGAGTTTTTTTACACTACCGCAATATGCAGAGCCAAATACAAGCCCTATCCGATTTGTAAAATCCATTACAATAGCCATATCCGATGTTTTACCATCAGGTTTACGGCGCAATCTTTTTTGGTAGCGATTTATATCTATTTTATCGTATGGAAGAACTAAAATCGTAAAATACTTATCATTAAAAACACTTTTTCCAATATTACCAGAAAAAGGCCGAAACATATTAAGGGTAAATAGTGCTGTTAATGCTTTATCTGTTATAGTTCTTACAGGAAGTGCATACGAGGAATCTGCCCCTAATACTCTTTCAGTTACATAAATATGTTTTTTGTCAGAAAGCACCTTAAAAGCATCCTCCAAAAGCATTGCAAATGTTTCTTCGGATATCGCCAAATTATTAGAGGAGTCCCAGTCTATAAAATTTTTTGACTCTTTGGTTTTAACAACATATGTATCAGCAGGTGAGCGACCAGTAGATTCTTTAGGCGTCCAAGCTGCAAGACAACCATTTTGAGTTAAATGCGCCTCACTGTATTGTATTACCTGCCTTATAACTTCTTCTCTTTGTAAATTTTTTTTTACATTAGTATGGTTTTCAATTAAATCGTTAATTTTAAAATTAAATTGCATTATTTTTGCTTTCTATTTTAAAAGTTAATGAAGAAATATTTATTGTTGTTAAACGACTGCTTCTCTATTTTTACTTTTAGCTACAAATAAATAAACTTGCACCGTTAATAATGCCCATAAACGCAAAATATCACAACACATTATGAGACAAATTAAAAACTTTTGAAACAAATTCATCTATAATAAATATAAAGCGTTTTAATTTTAAAAAAAATGTATGCAAAAGACAAATCAGATTTGACAACAATTATTCGACTTGCAAGTCATTCTAATCATACTATTTTAGGAGTGACAAAAAATTAGGCGTATCATATTCAAAATGTATTATCACATATGACTTTTAATCCATTTCAAAACATTACCAAATTCACTTCTTAACTCATTTAATGCTTTACCTCTATGGCTTATTTTATTTTTTTCGCTGACTGGTAACTCTGCAAAAGTCTTTTTTAAAGACGGATAATAAAAAATTGGATCGTACCCAAATCCGTTTGTGCCAATTGCACTATTTGCAATAATGCCCTCACATCTGGCTTCGTAGGTAAGTGCGTATCCCTTAGGAACAGCCAGTGAAATAACGCATTCAAAAGCAGCTTTTCTGCTGGTTTCCCCCTCCATTTCATACAATATTTTATCACAAAGCTGCTCACTTGTTGCATTTTCGCCAGCATAACGCGCTGAATAGATACCAGGTGCCCCATCCAATGCCGCAACTATAAGGCCAGAATCATCGGCTAATGCAGGAAGCCCTAAAATACGTGCTGCAAAACTCGCTTTTTTATAAGCATTTTCCTCAAATGTTTTGCCGTCTTCATCTACTTCAGGAAGTGTTCCAAAATCATCCATATTATATATTTTAATTGGAAATTCATCTAAAAGTCTTCTTATTTCATTGGTTTTGCCTAAATTTCTTGTAGCTACAACAAGTGAAATCATATTGTTCACAAAATACCTCATTTTATCAGCATCAATTAAAGTATAACATTTTATACTTTAAAAAAAAGATTTTTAAAATAAAAAATTTAATATAAACCAGGCAGACAAAAAAATACCGGAACCATATTTTGTCTTTGTTTTCATATTATATCGAAAAAAAATCTACAAATACTCACCAACAAAATAATTACTGCCATTAATATAACAAATATCAATTGATCATCATTAAATATTTTCATAACACTTAAGTAGTTAATCTTTATCCAGCCCAAAGGCAGAATGTAAAACCCGCATGGCAAGTTCTGCATATTTTTCTTCAATCACACAAGAAATCCTGATTTCTGATGTACTTATCATGCTGATGTTAATATTTTCCCTTGATAAAACCGAAAACATCTTGGCAGCAACTCCTGAATGATTTTTCATGCCAACACCTGTTACTGATACTTTTGCAATATTTTCATCCCCAAATACTTCCTCAGCTCCAATCTGATGCGCAACTTTTTTTTCAATTCCCAATGCTTTATCATAATCAGTTTGCGATACCGTAAATGTAAGATCAGTCAATCCACCAGCACGCGTGTTTTGAATAATCATATCAACAAGAATGCCCTCTTTGGCAATGGGTGAAAAAATTTTTTCAGCAATACCTGGTTGATCTGGCACTTTTTTTAAGGTAATTCTAGCAGCATTTTTCAAGAATGTTACCCCTGATACAACAAGCCTTTCCATACTGAAATCTTCTTTAACAACCATAGTTCCTTCCTCCTCGTTAAATGACGATCTTACGTGTACTGCAACATCATATTTTTTAGCAAATTCAACCGATCTGATTTGAAGAACTTTGGCGCCTAGACTTGACATCTCAAGCATTTCGTCATACGATATTTTCTTAAGTTTTCTTGCTCTCTTGCAAACACCAGGGTCTGCTGTATATATTCCATCAACATCAGTATAGATTTCACAAATATCTGCTTTTATTGCTGCTGCTATTGCTACAGCTGTTGTGTCAGACCCTCCCCGCCCAAGAGTTGTAATATTACCTTCTGCATCACTTCCCTGAAAACCTGCTATAACAATAATATTAGACTCTTTAAGAAGCTTTTTTATACGATCAGCACCAATATCAACTATTCTAGCATTACCAAAATCACAATTTGTGCGTATTTCAATCTGATGACCAAGCAGTGATACTGCTGAATAACCCATAGTTTGCAGTGTCATGGCCAAAAAAGCTGCTGTTGTCTGCTCACCTGTAGCAAGCAAAACATCCAGCTCACGTTTTTCAGGGCTATCTGTTATCTTCCCTGCCATTTCAGTCAATTTATCTGTAACACCTGCCATAGCTGAAAGAACAACAACAACATCATTGCCTTGACTAAAAGTTGTACAAACACGTTTTGCAACTTTTTTAATGCAATCAAGATCAGCTACTGAAGTACCTCCGAACTTCTGTACTATTAACGCCATTTTTTCTCCTTACATATCTTAACGGTTTGACAGCCTGTCGAATAATCTACTCAAGTTGCTGTTTATAATTCCATGATTTGCAATTGAAATGTCTCTTGAATTATCATCTGTTATTTCAAAACAAATTTTTATATATTCAGACAATAATTCCTTACATAATATGCCAGCCCACTCAATGGCTGCCACACCATCACTTGCTAATATATCATGCAATCCCACATCATAGTAGTCAACAGGATTTTGAATCCTGTACAGATCAACATGAAATAATTTTAAACGCCCTGGATATTCATTTATTATTGTATATGTAGGACTTGTTATATAATATTTTTCAGGGACTTTAAGCCCTTTTGCAAGCCCCTGAACAAAAGCTGTTTTTCCACTTCCCAAATCTCCAATTAAAGCCAAAATGGTGCCAGTGTTCAGGTAAAAGCCTATTTCTCTGCCTAAGTTTATTGTTTCTTCAATGGAATTTGTTGTTATTTTAGTAACATTAACAATCATAGTATTTGAATAATTTAAATATTAAAAGATGATAGATATAAGAATTTTAATATTTAAAAAAACAAAATATTTGTCAAGAATAAAAACAACTTGAATTGAAGTACAAAAATCGAATTAAATTATATTTGCGTCAAATATGTGTGTTAACGTCTTTTTTATTGGCGGGAATTAATATTAGATAAAGCCAAGACAGAGTTTGAGCGTATTATTTATTAATACGCTCAAAACAAGGAGTTAGGGAAAATGGTAGTAAAGGAAAAGGTATTTAAGCATGTTTTTATATTTTTTATATAAAAACATGCACTATTTACAAAATACTACTTTTGTTTTTATTAAAAAAATCTTCTAAAAATATTCATCCATGTCCTTTAAGAAAGTTCTTGCTTTTACCTTTCCAATTTCATTTAACAGGTATCCGCCTTTTAATACAGATGAATCTGTATTAAGAATTTTATTTAAAATCTCCTTAAACTCTTCCTCATTTTTATGCAAGGTGCATAAATATCTTGCTCTGAACGCTTCATTTAAGAAAAAGCTGCCATCACTATTATTTTTCTTGTATACTTTTGTAAACTCTCGTAAAGAACTTTCAGGACCTCCTCCCAGACCCAGCATTTTAGGAACTATTGCATAATAAGCGGCTTTAAATGTTGTTCCCACACCAAACTTATAATCCGGATCAATCTCATTTGCCCTGTCAACCAAGGCAATAAGATCAGGTGCTTCAATCATGGCCATAGGATCATCCATCTCTTTCATCATCTGCAGTCCCATGGCAAAACTTGTCCACATTAAAGCCGGAACATATTTTTTGTCCTTAATATGATGCACAAGTTTATGTATCTTTATACCTTTAGCAAGACCTTCTCTGAATTTTTTATTCTGACTTAATGCTCTTTGACCATATTTTCTTGCATCCAGATAAAGTTGTTTTGATATTTCCCAGTACTCGTCATCTTCATGCATCAGACCATATGCTACATAACCTAGCGCTGCCTGGCTTAAAAGATCAATATTATCTTTACTTAACTCTGCAAGAAGAGCAATAAGAATTATATCGCCACCTAGTCCTTTTTTCAGCACATTATAATTGCGCATCTCCAGCAATTCATCAACACCATCCCAAAGTGTTGGGCCTATGATCTTGTCATAGGCAACCCATTTAATCATCCTGCCACAACCAGCTATCGAAATAACCAGAGCCATGGCCAACATCAATTTTAAAATATTGTTTGCTAATTTTTTTGACATGAAACTAATATTCTCCTTTTTTAAGTTAAAATAAATCATCTTTCTTCCTACAATACAATTTTACACCTTAGCTTTTTCGTGTATTTTTAGTATATTTTATTGATAGATTTCTAAACATACACATTGTCTATAAATTGTTTATATCAATAAGCTTAGGTCTTTTACCTAACAAATCAATAGGTCCTAAAGTTAATTTAGGAACATAAGTAATGATAATCAAAGAAATAAGAAGCAGAATAAAAAATGGCACAGCAGCTTTAAATATTTTCAAAACAGGCTCTTTAAATCTAATACTTGCAATAAACAAATTCATACCAATTGGAGGGGTTAAATATCCTATGGAAAGATTTGCCAGAAAGATTATCCCCAGATGGGTAGGATCTACTCCAAAACCACTTGCAACCGGCGAAATAAGCGGCACTATAATAATTATTGCTGAAAATATATCCATCAGACATCCAACAATAAGCAGAAACAGATTAAGAGCAAGTAGAAATGTTATCTTGCTTGATATATGGGTTTTTATAAATTCCATAATCAGCTGAGGAACATGTTGATCAACAAGATAATTTGTAAGAGCCAGGGCAACCCCCAGAATAATCAGCAAAGAGCCAACCATCTGCATGGATTCAATTATAACTTTTAAAAAATGTTTAAAGTCAATTTCTCTGTAAATAAAACATTCAACTATAATAGCATATGCGGCAGTTACAGCTGCTGCTTCACCTACTGTTATTACTCCACCATAAATTGTATAAATAATTACAAAAGGAAGAGGTATTTCCCACTTTGCCTGATTCGCAGCAGTAAGAAGTTTTTTTACTCCAAAAGTTGTTGTAGGTATTTCATGTTTTACTGCATAGATTACAGCATATACTGCAATAACTAAAATCATCAATACACCGGGCACAACACCGCCAATAAAAAGCTGAACAGTATCTGTTTTTGCTATAAGAGCATACACAATAATGGGCAGACTCGGCACAAATAAGACTCCGAGATCACCTGTTGTTGCAAGAACCCCAAGAGAAAAGTTATCATCATATTTTGCTTTTAAAAGTGCAGGAAGAAGAATTCCTCCAATAGCTATAATTGCAATACCATTTGCACCTGTAAGTGAAGTAAAAATTGCTCCAGCAACAAGTGCAACAATTGCAAGTCCACCAGGCAACCATCCTAAAAGTGCATCAGATAAATTTATCAGTCTGTCTGATGTTTTACTTTCCGCAAAAATATAACCTGTTAAAGTAAACAAAGGAATTGCTATAATTCCAGGAGCGTTCGCAAGCCTGCACATTTCAACAATAATTGCACTTGTGCTTATATCTGCCATCCAGAAAAAGAAAACAGCCATAGACCCTACTATGGCAAACAATGGTGCTCCAACTAATATTGCATACAAAAATACGAAGAGAACACCAATTGTAAGTAATAAATCCATTTTGTATCTCCTTAAATTGCGATAATACACCTAACTTCTTAACGATTAAAACTTCAAGGACAAACGCCATTAACTTAAAAATAACAAATTTAAAAATCAAACAAAATAACTACTTTTGATTTTGCAAACAGCTGTATAAGAAAATCAGGTCTGTTTTTCTTGAGATTATCCTATAATTTATGTTTGATCCTTATCTATTTGCTTATTCAGAATATATCCCATTATAGTTATTAAGCTTCTGAAAGATGTAACTATGAAGAAATAGGGCATAATTAACATTACTATCCAGTCCGGCAGACCTGGCAACATATAACTTGCTTTGCTGGTGTATTGAATAAAAACATAATTTAACCCAGCTAAAAAGAAGAAGATACATGCAAAAAACAAAAATACTGAAGCTGAAATATCAACAACCTTTCTTTTTATACCTGAAAGAAACCTTGCTACAACATCAACAGATATATGCATACCAACATATGTAGCCAAAGAAGCTCCTACAAATGTTATCCACAGCAAATCAACTCTTAAGACAGGTTTTATCCATAAAAAACCCATTTGAAAAAAACTTCTCAGTGCAACCTCTGAAAAAGAAAGGAGCACCATCAAAAAAACCAAAAAACAAATCACAATTTTTTCCAATATTGCAATATATGAATTAATTTTTCCACAAGCATCATAAACCTTTTCCATCCCTTTTTTTGCCTCCTTAAAATGATATTTTCCCACAAAAAAATCTAAATATAGCCAGCACCCAAATATTAATTTGTTTATAAAAAAACCAGAAATCCACAATAAAAATTAAACGCATCTATATAGTGAAATATTTGAAATTAGTTTTTTAAATCAGAGACTAAATTGTTGAATATATAATTTAGTCCATAACAAATCAAATTACCTCCTTTTTTAGCAATGTTATAATCTAAGCTTTTATTAAAATGACCTATTTTTTAAAGTTTAGAAAAAAGCTTAATAAAAATCATTTAATACTGTATTATAAAAACAGTTCTGTAATTTAAAATTAACATACAGATGCTATTTGTGTTGATTGTGGGATTATTCTGGCTTAGATAAAAAGGTGAGGCAAAAAACACCTAAAAACGAAAAATACAATACAAAATTACATTAATGCAATTGTAATTTCCCTGTTATTTAAAAAGCCGATTCAGCAACTCTCAAAGGTCAAAGACTTTTCAAACCATAGAACCTAAACTGAATCAAACCTAAACATACACAAAAGTCTATATCTTGAAGCAGCAAAAATTTATCTGGGCAACTATCATTATCTAATTGCAATTAACTGTTACAGCTGTATTTGATATATCAAAACTGTATGTACGATAATTTTTACAGGCAACAAGAACAAAGCAAACAAGAATGTTTGCATTCCCACAAAAAATAATTTTTAAAAAATATCTACATGCTGCCCGGCTGTCTATTATCCATATTTTTTAGCTAATCATCAGGCAACTTTATGTTACAAAGTTGCCTGATGGTTCGGCTTCATATCACGATGTGCTTTTTTACCTACCACCCATATCTAAGTTTTTTATCAAAAAATATATAGATACGAAAAAATCAAATAATATTTTTTAGATAACTTTCTCCTAAATTAAATAATTAATATTTCTCTATGTATAAATAAAAATATACATAAAAAATAAAAATTTTATAATTGAATTAATATTCCAAAATTAATAAATAAGTGCTTAGCATATGCCCATTATTTTATTTCATCAAGTATAATATGTAAAAACAAATTAATAAAATAATATCTAAATTCCGACAATTCATTTTAAGCTATCATAACCCATTAAAATAATAAGTATTTATTTAATACTGCATTACTTAAAGGCTATAATATAATGATAAAAAAATATTTGAATTTCTCAAAAAAAATAGTAGCAATATCGAATAACTGGTCGGTTTTATATCGCTGGTTTGGTAAAAAATTTTAAATCTAATAATTTAAATATGTTATGCGTTATATTGCTAAAGTATAAGTTCTAATAATTTCAGATAGTTACAGCTATTTGAGCTGTAAAATAAAAAATTACCGAACCATTGTTATATAAAGTGGCAAATACTGTTTTAATCTTAAGAATAAAAAAATATGCTTTTGCTTTTTAAATGATAATGGTGTATATTAAATTTAACAAGCAAAATAGTAGCTGTTGAAAAAAGATAAGAAATCAGATTCCTCCCCATAACTCATCCTAATATGTTTAATTTATTATATATTTACATATAAATAACATTTAATATTATTATGCTAAAATTCAAAATAATATTTTCTATCTTTATTGCTTTTTTTTTGGCACAAACTTGTTTTAGCCAGAAAAATAACATTTTAGCCAGGCCTAAACAAAATATTGCAGCATCAGGCTGGACAGTAATTGATGAAGGTACAATAGATAGCCCTTCACATTGGTTTATTCGTTCTGATGGAAATTTAACACAGACAAGCAATATTTATGGAGCAAATGTTTCAGCTGATGATCCTGCTAAACCTGGAACATACACCTTAAATGGAAAAAGCAGCTGGACAGATTATAAGCTAAATGTTGAAATCAGATCAATCGATGATGATGGCATTGGCATAATGTTTAGGTACCAGAATGAAAACAACTACTACCGTTTTTCCATGGACAAACAAAGAAATTATCAAAGACTTGTTAAAAAAGTGAATGGAAAGGTAAGTATTATTAAAGAAATCTCAGAAGGCTATATTCAAAACAGGTGGTATGAAATAACAATTAATGTTGTTGAGCATAATATAAAGGTATACCTGAACAAACAACTTGTTTTTGATGTCATTGACGATTCACTTTCACATGGCAAAGTTGGCCTTTACTGCTGGGGTAATGACGGATGCGAATTTAAGAACCTGACTATGTCAATTCATGAAGGTTGGATTATTGTTGATGAGGGTGTTATTGATGCACCTTCATTGTGGTCTGTGAAAGATAATGTATTAATCCAGTCAAGCAATATACATGGCGGAAACAATTTAAAAAGCACCCCTGACAAACCTGGGACATATATCTTAAATGGCGAATACAGCTGGACAAATTATAGTCTATCTGTTGTTACTCGCTCAAAAGATGACGATGCAATTGGTATAATATTCAGATACATAGACGAGAATAACTACTATCGTTTTTCCATGGACAAACAAAGAAATTACCGCAGATTAATAAAAAAAGTAAATGGTAATGTTTCTGTTTTGAAAGAATATTCAAAAGGTTATATTAGAAACAAGGACTATTATACAACCGTTAGGGTACATAAAAACAACATTAAAATCTTTTTGGATGGAAAACTTATATTCAATATTGTAGACAATTCACTTTCACATGGCAAAGTTGGCCTCTACTGCTGGGGTAATGATAGATGCGAATTTGAAAATCTCATAGTAACTCCTTTTACTACTGCATTTGACAGCAACAATAAAAGTCAGGAAAGAGCCGTTCATGAAGAACAAACATCTGTTATAACTGATGCTCCGAAAATAAAAGGGTGGGAAGTAGTTGATGAAGGCAAGAACAATACTCCCTCTTTTTGGACAGTATTAAAAAATGAAAACTTTTTTCAATCAAGCAACATACACAGCGGAAGCAATTTAGGCAACAATCCTGTTAAACCAGGTACTTACTTGTTAAGCAAGAAAAAATTCAATCTGGAAAATGAACAAATATCTGTAAATCTGCGATCATGTGATGATGATGCAATAGGATTGATTTTTAATTACCAGGACAAAAATAATTATTACCGATTTTCAATGGACAGCCAAAGAATGTACAGAAGGCTAACAAAAAAACAT